>OGJS01001504.1_pt1 | contig 9899 bp, 7 predicted proteins | sample 1572241 | NCBI WGS metagenome assembly OGJS01 (sample SAMEA2582145, study PRJEB24529) | metagenome | biome: Human gut stool | place: China | collected 2011 | reverse complement strand
GAGGTCGTGACGACCGGGTTTTCGCAGTATTTCCCGGCCGACGTGCTGATCGGCTGGGTCGAGAGTGCCCATCTGAACGAGACCCGTACGGCTTACAGGGTGCACGTGCGGCTGGCGGCCGAGATGACGCGCCTGACGGACGTGATCCTCGTCGAGAACCGCGACCTCACGGAGGTGCGCGAATTGCAGAACAGTGAGAAAGTAGAACAACATACCCGACAGAACAGATAGATGCACAGGACGCTCCCCTATCTCGCACTCTTCGCCGTTGTGGTGCTCTTGCAGGTCTTCCTTTTCGACAACCTGTCCATCAGCATTTACCTCAATCCGCTCGTCTACGTGGCTTTCATCGCGCTGCTGCCGCTCGACACGCCGCCTATCGTGCTGCTGTTGTCGGGGCTGGCCACGGGCGTTACGATGGACTTGGCCATGGGGGCTGCCGGTGTGAACACCATCGCCACGCTGCTCATCGCCTTTGCCCGCCCGACGCTGCTCGGGCTGCTGTACCCCCGTGACGATATCCGGGAGGGAGGCATCCCCAGTACCGGACGGCTCGGGAACCGGGTCTTCCTGAATTACCTGTAATCTGCAAGCCGGGCATTGCCCCTTTTAAAGCGTCACTCACAGACACCACCGGACGATCACCTAAAACATCATCCATCTTCACACTGCTCACCGCACCTGTCAGGTTCGCTTTCTTTTGTACGCCGTAACCAACAACTACTACTTCGTCTATTAACCGAGTATCTTCTTTCAAAGTTACATTGAGAGGACGTTGATCTTTCACCACCACTTCCTGTGTGGCATAGCCAATATACGATATGGATAAACGGGCATTCGGAGTAACCATCAAAGAAAAATTGCCATCCATATCCGTAATGGTACCTTCCGTAGAATCGACCACTTTCACATTTGCCCCAATCACCCCTTCACCTGTAGGATCAGTGATTCTACCTTTTAAGACAAACGCTTTTTCCTGTTCTTTCTGCGGTGTCACTGCATGGAACATAATCACCCGGGTTCCGTTCACTTCATAACTGACGTCCGTACCGGCCAGCAATTGTCCCATCACATCATTAATAGTACCGTTATTTATATTCACAGAGACTTTCCTATTCAAATCAATGTCATTATTACGAATCAGGAAAGAGTAATTGCCTTGCTTCTTTATTACTTCAATGGCTTCTTTCAAAGTAATATTATCTACTTTCACACTGAATCGCTTACTTTGTTCCTGTGCCGATAGCTGGAAACCACCAGTCAAAACGTTTCCTACAGACAAAAGTAGAAGCATTAATAATATTCTTTTTACTATTAATCTCATATTTTTCACTATTAAAGGTTAACATAATATCTTTCTATACAACGCTGAACCGCCGATATATCTATCGACTAAGTTCCCAATCATACTTTACTTTTTCTTATTTTACCTCCTTTTTCTTGTCAGTTATAAAGATAGTGTCTCCACTAACTTTCCATGTATATTGCTTCTCAACGTTGATTTCTCCCAATATATCATTGATACTTTGATTACTATTGAAACATCCGGAAAAGCGTTCCGCTTTCAGACGTTCACTCTCTAAACTGATCTTCACCTGGAATTTGCGCTCCAGACGGTGTGCGATGTCGGCAAACGGAGCATCTTCAAATGTCAGGCCACCATCCAACCAATCACAGGCAGAACTAGCATTTGATTTCATTTTCTCCATGCGGCCCGTATTCTTATCGTAAAAAGCCTGTTCGCTAGGGAATAGTTTCATTACCGAACCGGACAAAGTGGCTAAATTGACACGACCTTCCAACAAAGATACCATTACATAATTATCGTCATCATAAGCGCGTACATTAAAAACAGTCCCTACCACCTTTACCTGTACACCATTCGTATTTACAAAGAAAGGAATCTTCTCATTTTTCGCCACCTTGAAATATCCTTCGCCATCAAGCGTTACATCACGTTCACGAATACCGAACCCACGGCAATAACGTAACACAGAACCCGCATTCAATGAAACCTCTGTTCCATCCGGAAGCACAATATTCGTCCGCGAACCAGCTGGCACTTTAATTTCATAAGGAGAATCCGCATTCGTATATACTTCCGTAAGATTTTCAGTATAAGTGTACCAGAAGTAATTACAGCCCAACAACAAAATAATTGCAGCAGCTACCTTCAGCCACACAGGAACTATCTTCCGCGAACGGACAGGTTTCATCTCAGCAGCGGCTATTTTTTCTTTTATCTGTGATAAATTAGCATCCTCTACTTTGGCAAATGCAGGCACAGAAGAAACAGCCCATACTGCGGACATCTCCCGGAAAATTTTAGCTGCATCTTCATTGGAAGCCAGATAAGCGAACAGAGCTTCTTTCTCTTCTTCGGTGCAGTTACCGGACAGATAGTTGCTTATCCGGATTTCCAATTCTTCTATATGATAAGAGTCATTCATAAACGTACTTTTTCTATGGGTGTATATAACTAGATACGCAATAAAAAAAGAAACGTTTAAAAGAAAAGCGATTTTTTTTAGAGAAACATCAAAATAGCTATCATATAAGGTGTACCCAGTGATTCGCGTAGCTTAGTCAATGCTATTTTCATCTGTACTCTTACAGTGGTCACATTAATATTCTGCTCCTTGGCAATTTCACTGTATGTCTTACCCTCATACAAACTTGCTTTAAATATGGCACGGCATTTGGCTGGCAATTCCTCCACCTTCTTCATGATGATGGTATTCATTTCGCTATGCTCCAATGCCTGCAAAGGATTATCGGAAGAAAGAATATGATTTTCGAGAAAAGCCCAGATTTCTTCCATCTGTTCCGTCATCTGTTTTTCGTTGAAGTAGGAAGAACGCAGATAGCTAATACTTGCGTTTTGAATAGCACGCCGCAAGTACGGAAGAGCCGGGTGAGTGATATGGTGGCGATTCTGCCAAAAAGCGACAAAGACATCATTCACAATCTCCCCTGCCACCCTCTTGTCATGCACATAATAAACAGCTATCGCACACAAATAAAGGTAGTAGGTATGATAGATTTTATCAAATGCTTTTGTATTACCGTGATTTAACTGTTCAATTAGATTTTCAGAGATTTCTGGTAGATTCATTCGTTGTCTTTCTTTAAGGAACGGTGCAAATATAGCGATTAATTCAGAAAAACAAAATTCCAATCAGATAAACCGGAGCCCGGCAATCATTCCTTAACCCTACAATCCCATCGGTATTTTCAACAAATACCAAACGATAAACAGCAATGTCCAGACAACCAGGATGCCTAATGAATATCTCCAAGTATATTTCAGCAATGAACCATACGTAATCTGCTTATCATATTGCCGCATATAGGTAAGCACCAGAGGCATATAGAATAAGAAAGGAGTAATGGCATTCGTCGAACTATCTCCGATACGGAAAGCACATTGTGCTATATCCGGAGCAATTCCCATCTGTGCAAACATCGGGATAAAGATAAAAGACATAAAAGCCCATTTGGAGGTAGCAGATACCATAATCAGATTTATCAATGCCGTAAACAGAATAAACAGAACAAGAGCAGACAAAGGAGCCGGTTCAAACGAAGAAAGCAAGTCAGCCCCCATAATCGCCAGACATTTATCCAGATGGGAATATTCAAAACAGGCAAACATCTGCGCAGCGAAGAAAGCGATAACGAAATACACTCCAAGAAGCTTCATTGGCTGCGTAAGTCCTTCAATCACATCATTGTCAGTGCGATACCGTCCGGAACTGAATCCATAAGCCATTCCCGTAATACCTGCTCCCAAAGAAAGCAAAAACAAAATACCGGCAATAAAAGGCGAATGCATCAAACCACCATTCACACCCCGCAAAATTCCATAAGAAGAAAAAGTAAGCCACAAGATAAGAGCCACATAGATAGCTGCCACAACAATGGAAATCATAATGGCACGCCGCTCTTTACGAGACAGAGGATGGTAAGCCACCACCTTCATACTGCCTTCATACTTACCTAACGTAGGAAGAAGCCATTTTTGAGTAATCCAATACACAATAGCTGTAATGGCCACCGTTGAAGCACTCATAAAAAAGTAATTGCAAAGAGGTTCTGTATTCCCCTGATAACCCGTTTGTGCCAGTGCAGCCTCTTGCGTGGTATGCGCCAACAACGGGTCCATCGTACTCAATACAATATTAGCACTATACCCGCACGCAACGGAAACATAAGCCGTAACAATCCCTGCAATCGGATGAAGCCCCACCCATTGAAACAACATAGCAGCAATAGGCAATAAAATGATATATCCACCATCACCAATGGCATTCGACAACAAGCCAAGCACAATCACCCACAAGATGATCTTCCTCTTTTCCTGCCGGTTTCCCACCCCCATGCGGATACAAGCATCAATAAAACCGGAATGTTGTGCCACTCCCAATCCGAACATAGCAATAATCACCATACCCAATGGAGCAAAACCTGTAAAGTTCTTAATAGCATTCCGCAACCACCAGCGGATTCCTTCCGGACTCAACAGGCTTTGTACACGGATATCCTCACCTGTCTGCGGCAATGTCACTTTCAATCCATAGATATCGCATATCCATGAAAGAAAGACCACTGCCATTGTCAGCAGAAGGAACATCGTAGCGGGATGGGGCATGCGCCATTTATTCTTCATCATTTTCCGACTAAGCAAGAAGCTACCGTTAATACTTAATTTACTCTTCGTCAGGCTCCAGATTATCCAGATCAATAATACGCAATTCCAATGCACGTACTGCCAACCGGGTAGCATTCACTCCCACCCGTTCTCCATTCGGAAAAAGACGTCCAATAAGATCATTCTGCCGTTTCTCCAATGATTTCACACCAAAAGGCATTCCTTTCAGATTGGCAATCATCTCTTTCGTATAACCCAAAGCCAGATGACGGAGAAAACGTTCATCGTATTCATCAATATCATAGCTGATGACAGCCTCCTGACGCTTAGCATCATTGGCTACAGATTTCTTGAAACGATCTACAATCTTTTCCAGAATCGGATAGTTAAATACCAATTTCTTTCCATCCATCACAGCCTGTACATCTGTTTTCGTCAGTAGCTCACCCGTTTTGAGGATGATTCCATCGGCACCGGCATTCAATACGTCCACCCACAACTTTTCGTTCAGAATCTCACCCGTGAAGATCAATACCCGAACTCCTTTGTAACGTTTGAATATATTTTTGCAAATATCAACACCAATGGTCGTAGAACCTCCCAGTCCTAAGTCCAACAATACCAGATCGGGAAGCTGGGCCTCCATCAACGGCCAAAACTCACTTTCCGTCATTGCCGTGCCGATCACTTCTGCATTCGGTATTTCATGACGGAATATTTCTTCTGTCCCTTTCAACTCCAGTTTTACATCCTCTACAATAATAACTTTAAACTTCTGTTCTTCCATGTTCCTTATCTAATAACTTTTATGTGTTTTCCTTTTATCGGCGCGGAATAGTGAAATAAACCGTAAACCCGCCGCCTTCAGCCGGCTCGGCATTGATACGGCATCCCCTACGTCCCGCAAATTCGTCGTGATCGCGGATAATCTGCTTGCATACCAGATATTCCGTTCCCCTCAACTCCCCTTTTTCACCGGAAGTCATACGTGCCAGATTCGGATAAAATAGTTGATTCAACTCTTCCACACTCTTCTCACGTCTCGTATCCGTAAAGAGGAAACGAATATATTCATTATCCTTGCGCGCTTGCAGACGTATCACTCCATCTTCACGTACAGTCAATACTTCATCAATCAAATTCTCCAATAGAAAACGCAACTGATTCACGTCTCCTATCACCTTCGCCTCCATCGGCTCTATTTCCAATTCTATCCTCTCCGGCCGATTCTTCATCAACTTCTTGAAATATTTTCCGGCAGCATCCAAAAGTTCCTGTACCGGAATCACCGTACGCCGGAAAGTGACCTCCTCCAATTGACGGGAAGCACACGAACTCAAAATCGTAAAGATTCCCTTATAGTATTCAATCAATTCCGTCATAGTCTCCACCGCTTCACGCTCCTCCGTTTCCGAAAGATTCTGTGCATTCAACCGCCCTACAATCTGTTTGATCTTATTCGGATAATAAATCGTCTCATGTTTAATCGTCGACAGACAGTTGTCAAGTACCATATTCTGAACATGCAACATGCTATCTTCCCAGGAAGCCCGACGTGTTTCTTCATGTGCCGACTCAATATCCCGGTATTTAGTAGCCAGTTTTACCACTGCATTGAATACAACAATAGCCACATAACGAGCCACCAGTTCAAAAAGCAGTCGATCCGTCTCCTGTTCCGTTCCTTCTCTGCGCTCCAGATAAAGCACACCGACACATTGATGCTCGCCCCCTGCTTCCACCATCAGCGGAATTGCCTGAAGATGCTGCTCAGAAAGATATTCTCCGGCACTAAAACACTGCTCTACCATCTCCGGCATTTCCTGTCCGGGACGAGAAGCATATTCCAGCCGATGTGTCGTTTCATTATAAACGGCAATTCCCATCCGGTCAATCGTCAGTAATTCATTTACCGAACCGAATGCTTCATCCACAATCCGCTGCGGAATTTCTTTAAGCGTACTCTCTTCTCGTTGAAGTGCCTCTGCATTTTCCTGTTCCTGCGGTCTCACCAAAGATGCAGCAAACACCTTCTGGTTAATCTCAAGTACCTGTTCGAGATTCAAACGATTCTGCAAACGTTTTCTCATGTACAGAAAATAATATCCAACCAACGAAACAATCAATAAAACAAAGCATAAAATAATCCCTACCGTCTTATTGGTATTCGAACGCTCCAACTGCCGGCAATATGCTTCGAGGGTTTGATCCTCTCCCTGTAACTTATACAAATCTGTAAATGCCGAATTATTATAACTATAAGCATCCAACTGTTTCAAAGCCAGAAAAGCAACTGCCGCCTCATTCCTGATATCCAGAATTACATGATAATCCGAATCAAACAGTTCGTTCCACCAACTGATTTCAGCAGGCGTTCCCTCACCTACCAACTTCATATACCAATGTGGGCGATCCGGACGCGCATATTTTTCATAATGCTCATTCAGAAATAGCATTGCAGAATCTATATATTGCAAAGCCAACTCATAATTTTCATCCACATTAGCAAAATAGGCAGCATTCGCATAATCCGACGCTACATCCAGCAAATCCTCATACGCAGAATCCATAACTACTACAATCGAATCGCCATCCTGCAACATGGGAGGAATCGGATCATGCAGACAAGAAACCATCCCCAACGGAAGCAACAAGCAAAGCAACAACACCCCCATCGCTTTACGCACTCCCGAAGGCAAACGAAAATAGAAACGGCTTCCCTTCCCCAGTTCACTCTCCACATCAAAGACGCATCCCCGGAATAAATCATTCGTTTTCTTATACTTCTCAATGATTCCCTTACAATTCATCAATCCGAAACCACTACCTTTGTTTTCTTTCAACACTTCCGGATCGGCCGCATTCTTCATTCCGATCACACGGGAATCATACACCTTCTCACCAATGATATGCGCCACATCCTCTTCGGAAATACCTCTTCCGTTATCCTCCACAGAAATCTCGACATAGGCATCCTCCGTAGTACGAGCATACACTTTAATTGTTCCTCCTTCCGGAGTATATTTACGGGCATTTTCCGCCAGCGTATTAATCATAAACAAAGTTAGTGCCCGGTCGGCCTTCACCATAACCGTAGTCGGTTCAATTTCCAACTTCTGATTTTTCATTTCAAAAGTACGTCTTCCCTTGCCTAGCAGCTCAAACAGTTCATTGAGACTGAAAGTTTCAATATTCAGGCTAAGCGTTCCTTGCTTCATCTTAATCCAAAGAGCCAGAATATCGTTGTACTCATTAATCGTAGTTACCAGCTCATCAATGTATTGATACTTCTCTTTCTTAATCTTCGCATTATCAATATACCCCCGCTCCGTCAACTTATGCACTTCGTTCAAGATACGGTCAATATAAGGATTAATACCATTGACAATGGCCAGACAAGCCTTCTTTATAAGATTCTGACGTTTATTTCCCGCAATATGTTGTTCGTAAACATACCGTTGCTTTTCCAACTGCATCCGCTCGTCACTCAACGCTTCCACCATCTGCTCATTGTCCGCAGCCCAAACAATATACGGTTCAAGCACATGCACCAATGCTTTTTCATCACGGTTCAACCGATGCAGAGGAACCAGTGCCGCTTTTCCTTCCTCCGGAATTTCCAGTTGAAGACGTCCTTTCCCAAATAATTGATCGATACCTTGTTGAATTAATGGAACATTCATCGGAATGGACGAAGTTATATCCCGGCAAAGAGTCAGAATCCGTTGCAGACGCTCCACGTCTACCTGATTCCTTATTTTAGACCGTTTATTGAAAAACCACCAAAGAATAACCACCAATACAAGTCCGACAATAACCAAAGAAAGTACAAGCGTCATTTGTCGTGAATCGGCTTCCAATGAAAGATAGCGGCTCTCCAACTCCTTATCCTGACGGGTATAATTTAAAATATCCAAATATATATTCCGGTTGTAATCAGAAGCATACTTCATCCCGAGCCCCGCATACGACACACTCAATTGCTCCCGAATCCTTGAGATCCATTCAGGTACCGTTCTCACATCTTCCTGCATGATCCATGGAACCCCGGTATAAGTCGTATCTCCTTCTACAAAAACATGTAGTTTATCCAATGTATCCGCCGCATGGTGATAATAGAGCATGTGATGTTGATTCACACAATCCAACGCCTTTGCAAGCGTATCCAATGCCTCCGTATAACGTCCGTGCTCATTCATATATTTACCGATAGACACATACGCACCGGCAATCTGATACAAATCATTGTACTCACGAAATTTTTCAAGCGCACGCTGTGCCATTCGCAAAGGCAAAAGCGAATCTACGGGAAACCCAAACTGATCCAGCGCATATCCCCTTCTCGTCCGGAAAAGTTCGAAATTATTAGGTGAAACCATCAGATTAGCCAATCCTTGCAGACCATTTCCTTCGAAATAAGGATGATTAGTCTGAACAGCCGTCCGCCAGGTAATATAGAGTTGGTCGAACTCACGCATTTTCCGGTCTTCCGGCTTGGTTGCTTCCACCAACGAAGCCGAACCTTTAATATAATGATAATAAAGCAACTGATTAGTATCTGTCAAAGCTTCATCTTCCGGAATCCGGTTGAGAGATGTGATGGCCTCCTGCCGTTGCTGCAGATAGTAGTAATAAATAGAAGAAACGATGAAAAATTCGGTGAATGCATAATCCAGCCGTAGCGCCTCGTGACGGTCGGCAAACAAATCACTCTCTTCACGAATACGTTTCATGCGCTTGAGCGCACTATTACGATAATCATAAAATTCTTTATTCATAGCCGTCCGCTGACAGATTTTCATCAGTCCGATGTCGGCAATCAACAGTTCGAGTTCATTTTTAGTCAGTTTATATACTTCCTTATGCAACGCTTCCGCACGGTCAAAGTCCATAGCCATAAAAGCACAGAACCCCAGATTGTTGGATGCTTCCGCTTTCCCCGACTTGTAGAAATTCACCTGCCGATAGGCTTCATTGGCATATTTATAAGAAGAATCCAGGCTTCGATAACGATAAGCATACGCTTTCCCGTTTAATGAATCAATCAGGCGCACCTCTTTGGTCGGCACCATATCAGTGCACGAAAAAAAAGAGGCAAACAACACTATACCTATTATATATAAAGGAAAGCGTGAACTCATTTTTGACTATTAACTGTTTTCAGAAAGCAAATCTACAAATATTTCCGATAAGTTGGAGAGAAAAATATTTTTTATACAATAAGTCCTTCTAAATAATAAGAGAAATT
>OGJS01001503.1_pt1 | contig 9905 bp, 5 predicted proteins | sample 1572241 | NCBI WGS metagenome assembly OGJS01 (sample SAMEA2582145, study PRJEB24529) | metagenome | biome: Human gut stool | place: China | collected 2011 | reverse complement strand
AATAAACAGACCCGTAAGACTATGAAAGAACTCGGCCTACAAATGCCTGCCGATAGACTATATAATCCGAAGAAACCGTCGTTGAAAGATGCGGTAGTCAGCTTTGGAGGGTTTTGTTCCGGTGTGGTAGTGTCGGAAGACGGGTTGGTGTTTACCAATCATCACTGCGGCTTCAGTAGTGTGCAGCAACATTCGTCGGTGGAGCATGATTACCTGAAAGATGGTTTCGTAGCCCGTAGCCGTGCGGAGGAATTGCCTAATCCGGAGCTTTATGTTCGTTTTCTGCTTCGTACGGAAGATGTAACCAAGCGTGTGCTGGGAGTCGTTAAACCTTCGATGAACGAGATGGAACGTTCCAGTGCGGTAGACTCTATGATGATGGTAATAGGCGGTGAGGTATCCCTGAAAGACTCCACTTTGCTTGGCGTGGTAGATGCTTATTATGGAGGCAATGAGTTCTGGCTCTCCGTTTACCGCGATTTCAACGATGTGCGGCTGGTGTTTGCACCCCCTTCCTCTGTCGGTAAGTTCGGTTGGGATACGGATAATTGGGTGTGGCCTCGGCATACAGGAGATTTCTGTGTGTTTCGTATTTATGCAGACCGCAAGAACCAGCCTGCCGATTACTCCCCCGATAATGTCCCGTATCACCCTGAATATGTAGCGCCGATTTCACTGGATGGCTATAAGGAAGGCTCTTTCTGTATGACGATAGGCTATCCGGGAAGTACGGAACGTTACCTTTCTTCATTCGGTATCGAGGAAATGATGAATAACTCCAATCAGGCGCAGATTGACATCCGTGGTGTGAAGCAAGCCATCTGGAAACGTGAAATGGACAGTAAAGACAGCATACGTATTAAGTATGCTTCCAAATACGATGAAAGCTCCAATTACTGGAAGAACAGTATCGGTGTCAACCGTGCTATCCGTAAGCTGGGAATCCTGGAGAAGAAACGTGAAATGGAACAGGAAATTCGTCGATGGATACAGCAAGGCCCGGACGAACGTGAGAAACTTCTTCAACTATTTACAGACCTGGAACTGAATTATAAGAACCGCCGGGAGGTAAACCGTGCACAGGCTTACTTTATCGAGTCCTTCTTATATGGACCGGAATTAGTGCAGCTTGCACTGAAGATTCTGAACTTCGATTTTGAAGGGGAGCAGAAAACAGTTATTGCCGCCTTGAAAGATATCGTTGAGCAATACTCTAATTTGGATCTGGATATAGACAAGGAAGTATTTACGGCACTGTTGAAGGAGTATCGCTCAAAAGTGGATACCACTTTCCTGCCGGAAATCTACCATACTATCGCACAGAAATATAATGGGGATGAGAAAGCTTTCGTAGATAGTCTTTATGCAAGTTCTGAGTTGACTACTCCCCGTGGTTTGAAACGCTTTCTTGAACGGGATACTACCTATCAGATTTTCGATGATCCGGCTATCTCGTTGGGCATTGATATGCTGACGATGTTGTTCGATATGAATATGCAGATGCAGGCACCTACTACGGAGATCATCCGTGGGGAACGCTTGCTGAATGGGGCTATCCGTCGGATGTATACGTCTCGTAACTTTTATCCGGATGCCAATTCCACCATGCGGCTGTGCTTTGGAACGGTATGCGGTTATACTCCCTTTGACGGAGCGGAATATGATTATTATACAACGACAAAGGGTGTCCTGGAGAAAGTGAAAGCTCATGTGGGTGATGTTGATTTTGCAGTACAGCCGGAGATACTTTCATTACTCTCTTCGGGCAATTTCGGAAGATATGCCGATGAAAAGGGCGAAATGAAGGTGTGCTTCATCTCTAATAATGACATTACGGGTGGCAATAGTGGTAGTGCGATGTTCAATTCGAAAGGTGAATTGCTGGGGTTGGCTTTCGATGGAAACTGGGAAGCTATGGGCAGTGATATTCTTTATGAACCGAAGATGCAGCGTACCATCGGGGTGGACGTGCGCTATATACTGTTTATGATTGAGAAATACGGGAAAGCAGGGAACCTGATCCAGGAATTGAATATTCTCAATTAGTGGACGGGCCCCTGCTTTTCGTGAGGGAGACAATTACTTGCTTCCGGACAAGATTCCGGTATCGGTATCCCTGTTGTTGATTCTTCTGCCTTGGCTGTTGCGCTTCTTTCCGAAGTCAAGGCTGAAGGATGCATTTACCATGAACAAAAGCCTTAAGTTCTTGGAATACGCTAACTGGCGGTAGGGAGCCGACTTTGATAAATTTTCTATTTCCTGTTCATACTTCTTGGTAAACGGGTTCAACACTCCGGCAGAAAGGCTCCATTTCTCCGTATTATATCCTGCCATGATGGTGTGCAGCTTCTCCTCTTTAGTCAGTGTTTCACCCCACAGAGTGTGGTTGCTGGTATTCATTTCTGCCATCAGTACCCAGTTCTTGTACATTGCCATCAGACTGCCTCGCAGTCCTGCATTGGTGTGTGTATGCGTGTAGGTGTTGCCATAGCTGATATAGCGGTTCAGAAACGGAGTGATTTTAATGGAGATATACTCTTTGTAAGGTCGTATTTGTATAGCTGTCTCCAGATTGATCCGGTGGAAACCTTTATGATTCTCGGTAGTGCGGACAAAATACCCGTCCTCGTAGTAGGTATTTTCCATAATCGGCTTATTGTCATAACTATATCTTCCAAATAAATCGACAGATACATACTTGCTTTGCCAACTGGCAGACAGTGTATTGGCATAGAATGTAACAGACTTTAAGTCGGGATTTCCTTTGCGTATCTGATACTTATCCATTGCTTGCGAGATGTCGTTCAGATCGGACAGGGAAGGGGCATAGCCCGACACGTATCCGTTGTATCTGAAAAACCACTTCCCGTTGATAGAGTACGACAGGCTTAAGGAAGGTTTGACTATATACTTCTCGGAAGAATACTGCTCCTGACTGTTATAAGTTCTCATGGCTCCAATCCCTACTGTGTAGTTCAGAGCTTTTATCTTTGATTGATATTCGGCAAATAGGTACGTTTCGGCCGTATTCATCGTGATTTTATTCTCTATATTACCCGAATATCTATTTTGCAAATAGGCCTGTGTATGCTTGATGCCTCCGGTAAACTTACCCGTATTGAATTGTTTTTCGTAGATACCTTCTCCAATGATGGAGTACTTCTTACCTTTGGTTTCTGAATAGATATCCGTATCGTTATTGTCATTATTAAGGGCTTTCTGAATAAAAGTCCGTTCATTCTTGCTGTCCAGATAAGAAGCCACTATATCTGCATAGATTGTCTGCTTGTTTTTCAGATTCCTCTGGTAATAGATATCCAACGAAGGGATAACTACTTTGGAGGTAGAAAGGTCGGATATGGAGTAGGAGGTGTCTCCTTCATACAATGTACTGATTCTGTCCGACATGGAACTGGGAGTATCGCTGTATTGATTTCTGAGAGCAATATTGAGAAGTTGTTTGTCATTATCCTGATAGCTGTAATTGATGTTGAAGTTAAGGTTATCATACTTTACTTTGGTAGGTTCTCCCACTTCTCTGTTCTCCTGATAAGTCTCCGGGAAGTGGAAACTTTCATCGTTTTCGCGTGTCCACTTCAGATCTCTCTGTCCCCAATATACGGTAGTGCTGAGCTCTGACTTATTGAAGTGGTATTTGGCGGCGAGATTATGTTCGCCATATCCCGTATCGGATACTCCGTTGGTGAGATCGGCAGAGATACTCCCTCCTGATTCTCTTCTCTTTACAATGTAGTTCAATACAGCTCCTGCATTTCCATAACGTGCGCCGGGATTGTCTATATATTCGATGCGGATCACATCTGTCGGGCGGATGGCAATTATTTCAGCTTGAGCCACTTCTACGCCGTTAATCCTAAGTTGCACATTGTCTCCTCCGGGAATCGTGATGCTGTTGTCTATCGGATTGATCAGGATGCGCGACAGTTGTAGATTTCTCAGTAAGGAAACTCCGTTGGAAGCGGCTTTAGTCTGCATTTCGGTCGGGAGGATAATTTGCCGGTCGGTCTTTTTGATGATGGGGCTGGCTGTGACGGTAACACCTTCCAGCATTACATTGTCGGGCGATAAGGGTAGTTCTCCCAGATTCAGATTGGCTTGCAGGTTGCGGATGGAGAGATAGGAGTTTTCATATCCAACGCATGAGATACATAAGATATAATCTCCATCGTTTACTTCTTTCAGCAGGAAGCCGCCACCGTTATCTGTGGCAACTCCGGTGATGAATGTTGAATCCTGAGTCAGCAGGCTGACATTGGCATACTCGATGTGCTGATTGTTACTCTCATCGATGATTTTCCCTGTGATTTTGTTTGCCGCCATCAGGGAGGTACATAGGAATAATACTCCTGAAATGATACTTAGTCTCTTCATTTTTCTTATTATTTTTAGTGATTATTTCTGTTCTTTGAACATGACAAAGGTAGGGGGATCGGGGGAGAAAAACGGTTTATATGTGGCACTAAATAAAGTGCAATGGATTTTGCAACTGTCTGATAATTAGAGTGCTTTGAACTGCGGTTTATAGAAAAGTTTATATCTTCCTATTTCAAGTTTATATATAAAGAAAAGTGCAAAAAATGGGATGCCGTAACTTCCGTTAATTGATAAATATCTATCTTTGCAAAGACTTAAAGCAAGAAGGAAGAACGGCATGAAAGCATTGAAACATGGTTTGATAGGTTGGGTATGCGTGTTGGCATTGGCAGCATGTGCAGAGGCCCTGCCGTCGCAACGCATCCAGATAGAAAAGGCGGAGCAGATGTTACAGCAGAATGCAGAGGAGGCGATTGCTCTGCTTCGGTCGGTGAAAGATCCCGAAATATTGCCGGATTCATTGCGGGCACGGTTTGCATTGGCTATGGGGCAAGCCCACTATAATGCGCATTGGGTGATGAATGAAGACTCTTTGCTATTATACGCTCTGGATTATTATGGGAGGCCGGACGTACGCGACACATTGCAGTTACTGCGTACCTATAAACTGGCGGCGCATTACTTCTACGATAGCGAGAGATATAAAGAAGCCACTGAGATGATGGCCGAAGGGAATCGCATTGCAGCCCTGCGTGGTGATACGGCAGCCCGTCTTGATTTGCTGCGGTCCGTAGCGAATATAGGGGAAGGTAATGATGACTTTGAAGGTCTGATACGCTTGCAGAAGCAATTGATAGCTATAGAGCCTGATTCCACCCGGCGATATTCCAATTACAACAGTCTGGCGATATCATACTACTGTGCAAATCAGAATGATTCTGCGCTGCTGGCTCTCCGTAAAGCTACCGAATGCCTGTATACATCCGCAGACTCTCTAAAGGCGTTATACTATGTGATGCGCAACTATGCTGATATATTGAGTGACTCCGGGAAGAATCAGGAAGCTATCAATTTGCAACGCCATAGTTTACAAGAGTATAAAGAGACGAAACATCCTTTCGAGTCCTTATCTTATTATGCTCTTTCACGTTATTTCCTGAATATGGGGCAGGTGGATTCCGCCCGCTACTATATACAAATGGGGGATAGTGTGCGTTCGCCCTATATTGACCAGGACTTATCGTTGGCTAACTTTTATTTGGTACAGAAAACGTTGATGAATTATATAGATAGCCGTTCTTTTACAATCCGGGATGTGGCGTTCTTCTCAAACCGGTTGTATAACAACTTTATCCGTGACCAACGGGTGATAGCCCAAAAAGGGAAGGTGCAATTGTTACTCCAACAGCAGAATATGAATCTGCAACTGGAAAAACAGAAAGAACGGACCTTCTTTGTCGGAGTGGTGGCTCTCTGTATTTTGTTGTTGCTGACTGTCGTCTGGTATTTGCAACGGAGAAAGCATTTACTCGTGGAAAAGGAAGAAGAACTGGAGGCCTTGCGCCGTCTGCTGCATGAGACGGAAGGCGATGAAAGCGGCAATAATGATAAGTTTGTCAAGAAGATGCTGCTTCAGCAGTATTGTGGCTACGAATCCCAGTTCCGATTAGCCCGACATTCGTATTTCTGTCGGACTAAGAGCCAATAAAGATGTAGCGGTGGATGATTTGCTGGTTTGGAGTGATTTATATAAGACTATCGACATGGTACATGATGGCTTTTATACCCGTATCAGTCAGAAGTATGGAAATATCCTGAATGAAAAGGAACTGCAACTCTGCTGTTTGTTAAAGTCGGACTTTTCGACGAAAGAGATTAGCGTGGTTATCCAGCAAAGCATACGGACGGTGTATCAACGTAAGACGGTCATACGGCAGAAATTGGACATGGCAGAAAAAGAGGATATCGTTGAATTCCTTTCTTGTAAACAGATAGGTAGATGATTGACAGTACTATCTTCATTCCCCTCCTCCCGAGGAGGAGGGGAATGAAGATACTCTATCCGCGTCGTCCGCGTACCTATTATGCAATTCCCCGGATGCGGTCATCAAATGCCGACAGTGCCGCCTTTGCACCTTCACCCATTGCAATTACTATCTGTTTGTAGGGAACGTTCGAGACATCTCCTGCCGCATAAACTCCCGGAAGTGTGGTGCGGCAAAAAGCGTCGATCTTGATTTCGCCTATTGGAGTCGTTTCCAGCATGTCACGGAAAGGAGCGCTATTGGCTGCCAAACCAATCTGTACGAAGATACCATCCAATGGGAAATCCCGTTCTTCACTATTTACACGATCTTTGACGCGGATAGCTGTTACCTTATCACCGTTTCCCACTACCTTTGTGGTCTGTGAAGAAGTGAAGATTTCTACATTCGGCAAGCTTTTCGCCTTTTCTTGCAGTACCTGGTCAGCTTTCAGCGTATCCGCAAATTCAAAGACAGTCACTTTCCGGCAGATACCTGCCAAGTCGATGGCTGCTTCTATACCGGAGTTTCCTCCACCGATAACGGCTACGTCTTTTCCCTGATAGAACGGCCCGTCGCAATGCGGACAAAAAGCTACTCCTCTGCCTATATACTCCGTTTCACCATCCACATTCAGTTTGCGCCAGCTTGCACCGGTGGCGATGATAACACTGGGAGATATGAATACTTCACCGCCCACTACTGAAATCCTCTTTTCTTTTCCTTGAAGCTCCGCCTTCTCTATCTTACGGTCTTCAAACAAGTCGATGGGATAATGATTGATATGGCTTCTTAAATTGTCTGCCAACTGTGCACCTGTAGTCTGCGGTACGGAAATCAGGTTCTCGATTCCTACGGTTTCCTTTACCTGACCACCGACTTTTTCAGCTACAATAGCTACCCGTAATCCCTTGCGGGCTGAATAAATCGCAGCTGAGGCACCTGCCGGCCCACCGCCTAATACAAGGACATCATAAGTCCGTGAGATAGGTTCTGCATTTCCCACAGGTTCGGAGCCGAACATTTCTTCCAGCTTTTGCAGAAGTTCGCCTAAGGTGCCGCGTCCTACATGAAGCAATTTACCGTTGGCATAGACGGACGGTACGCCTTGTATTTTCAATGCATCCACTTCTTCCTGGAAAAGAGCACCGTCTATCATTTCGTGTGTGACCTGTCCGTTCAGCAAAGCCATTATATTCAGGGCCTGCACCACATCGGGGCAGTTGGTACATGTCAATGATACATAAGTCTGCAATGAAACGGGCCCTTTCAACGCCTGAATGCGTCGGCTGATAGCTTCATCAGGAAGATTTTTCCCCTTTCCATCGGCATTCAGTACTGCCAGAAGCAGAGATGTGAATTCATGACCGTTCGGTATTCCGCGGAATTTGACACCGGTTTCTTTCCCGTTTTTCAGCAAAGAGAATTCCAACTTCGGTTCTTCGGTTTCAGTTACCTCACAGGAGAGTTTATCGGAACATCCTGCTACATCTTTCAGCAACTCTGTCAGTTCCTGTGCGCTTTCGTGCCGGGGATGGCAGGTGATATGAAAAGTGTACTGCGCTTCCAGGTTTTGGAAGACGCTGCGTACTTGATTTAAAATGCTTGTTTCTAACATAACAGTCTATATTAATGTATTCCGTTGGCGGGATTAATTCGTTTCTTTTCGGTTATGAGGGAAAGTTGACGAGTTAACAAGTTGACAAGGGAACAAGGTTCCATGCGGCATAGGAGCATTGCGCAGCCCCTTGTTCCCTTGTCAACTCGTTAACTCGTTTCCTTCCTTTCTTTTTTCGATATAAACTAATCTCGCCAACGGGTACTAATGTAAGATAAAAGAGGCCCCCTCTATGTGTGCAATGGATAAAGGGGACCTCGCTAATAAAAAAGGGATGTGAACTTAAATTTTACCAACCAAATCTATACTTGGTTTCAGTGTTTCGCCGCCTTTCTTCCATTTTGCGGGACATACTTCACCGTCGTGCGTTGCAACGAACTGTGCAGCTTCTACCTTGCGGAGAAGTTCGTCGGCATTACGTCCGATGTTATTGTCCTGTATTTCGGCAATCTTGATTTTGCCTTCGGGGTTCACGACAAATGTGCCGCGGTAAGCCATACCTTCTTCTTCGATCATTACACCGAATGCGCGAGTCAGCACGCCTGTAGGGTCTGCCAGCATCGGATACTTGATCTTACGGATACTTTCGGATGCATCGTGCCATGCTTTGTGCACGAAGTGAGAGTCGGTACTTACTGAGTATACCTCTACACCCATTGCCTGGAATTGCTCGTATTTTTCAGCGATGTCCACCAGTTCGGTAGGGCATACAAACGTAAAGTCTGCGGGATAGAAGAAGAATATTGCCCACTTGCCTTTTACGTCTTCGTTAGTTACTGTTTTGAAACTTCCGTTCTGGAATGCCTGAACTTTGAATTCAGGAAGCTGAGAATTGATAATTGGTTCCATAATCTTTTTTGTTTTAAAAGGTTTAGTACTTTGTTTTACTGATGCAAAAATATAGCATCTTTTGCCGATAGAACAAAAAAAACGATTGAAAAGATTTATGGGCCGATAGACGAAATCTATACAACGCACTGAGTTGCCCGCAGGGACAGCATTTCGCGGGGTACAGAGGCTTGTATTTCTTTTGTGAGTACCTCCAATAAAGTGGTTCGTATGAAATGTTCGTTGGTGATGAGAATGATCTGCCGGGTAGGAGTGGGAATGGCAAAGGGGCGCACCAACTCTTTCTGTGTATCGTTGAGCTGATCGATTGCAAGTTCAGGAATGAAGGTAACACCTTTACCGCTTTCTACCATACGCATGAATGTCTCCATGCTACCCAGATGATAAGCGATCTGGCTGGCTTGTGCCGCCTTCATCTGACAGAAGCGGACTAACTGGTCGCGGAAGCAATGTCCCTCGTCAAGCATCCAAAGCTGTTCGTCGCTGAGATCGGAGGTACGGATAATCTTATTATCGAACAGTTTGCTTTCGCGCGCGATATAAGCATAGAATTGTTCGTAGAATAAAGGTATCTGGCGGAAGTCATCCTTTTCAGGCAGGGTGGCGATGAGGCCGGCATCTATCTCTCCTTTTATAAGAGCCTGTTTGATGTCCTTCGTCTTCATCTCTGTTACGCGGATATCCAATTTAGGATATTTCTTCATCAGTTGCGGAAAGAAGCGGGGTAACAGATAAGGGGCGATGGTGGGGAGTATACCTAACTTAAAGACACCCGATAAGGAGTGCTTCTCTTCTTCAATAATATCCTTTATATGGCCTGCCTGTTCCAATACGATACGGGCTTGCTCTATTACAAGTTGTCCGACTGGAGTAGGACAGATGGGCTGTTGGCTGCGGTCGAATATCTTGGTGTCTAACTCGTCTTCCAGTTTCTGTATCATGGCACTCAGGGTGGGTTGAGTTACACGGCAATGTTCCGCGGCTTTGGCGAAATGGCGGAACTGACTAACGGCAAGAATGTATTCCAGTTGTTGTAAAGTCATGATAAATAAGGGGTTTGAACGGGTTATATAGATTCG
>OGJS01001487.1_pt1 | contig 9986 bp, 10 predicted proteins | sample 1572241 | NCBI WGS metagenome assembly OGJS01 (sample SAMEA2582145, study PRJEB24529) | metagenome | biome: Human gut stool | place: China | collected 2011 | reverse complement strand
AGATAATCTGTCCCCAAACATTGTAAGTATCTGCAACAGACTGCGTAAAAAGTCCCGTCACACAAACCATTGAAACTGACGTAAAGAGGTGATCAAAATAATTAGCTTTAGAAGCCACTGTCTGTATAAAAGGCAGATTTAAAAGAAGAGAGCCCACCACAATTACAAGAGCAAAGCTCAATAAAATGCGCCTAGCAGGAGATAATCTGGATAAGAAACGTGACATTTGTAATTTCCTTCATAGAATAATGACTTTATTTTACCACAAAGCAGCTTAAAAGACGAGAAGGAAGGCGCAAGAAGTCTAGTCCTTCTTTAAAAGTTTTCGACCGAAAAATATGCAACTAGCAATCACTGACACATCTAACCAGAACAAGATTGGATCTGTTAAGATGAAGAAAAAATAGAGACACACGACGAGGAGAATTACTAAGAGAGCTAGGATAATTTTTTTGTATTGTTGAAGTTTCATTTAAGTTTAGCCTTTCTATTTTCTTTCTATTTTTCTAGAGTTCTATTTGTGGAAAGTAAATCATACCGCCAACGAGTGGTTCGATAATGAGGAATCCCACAATGAGCAAAATGACAAGTGGACTAGTTAGGGAACGCCAGAGAGCATGTAAATAGTTTACTTTCCAGTCTAGCGATTTTTGAAACACTATCCATAAAAAGATAGCAAGGGGCAATAAAATAGCTGTCAGAATCGCTCGCCTTTTCAGTTGCTTTGGCGTGATTGGTAAGGTTGAAAGTTCTTCTTTATCAAACTTTTGCACACCTCGGTCTTCAGTCTTTGGGTAGACGATTTCTTGTGTTAAAAGTGCTAGCAATAATATAAATATAGGAAATGCGATTGCAATCACTTTTGGGAAATAAATTCCCAAAATAGAAGCCATAAGACTAGAGAATAGCAAAATATAATAAAGCCAGATAAAAGTCGCGCTGCTGGCTTTGCCAATCTCTCGCCGTCGATATTCATCTAGTGGTCCGACAATTCAAAATATACGTTTGATTAGTTTGTCAGTTAAAGATTCCTTTTTCATTTTTGTATCCTTTCAAATCGTTCTTGTCATTCCAAAAAAGTGTGTTTAAGTCTGTTCCCAAAGCTAGTGCTAGGTTAATGCAAAGTTCTAGTGTTGGGTTATATTTGTTGTTTTCAATCATGTTAATTGTCTGCCGCGAAACGCCAATTTGTTTGGCAAGGCCCAGTTGCGAGAGTCCTAGATTTTTTCGGAAATCTTTCACGTGATTCATGCATTTCTCCTTATCCTAGTGTCAACTATAAGTGACTTTTGTCCTTTTATTATAAATATACTTGTGAAATATGTCAAATATAATTGACAAAAAACTTTACATGATTCTAAAATTCTTTTTTTAAATCTTTGTGGTATAATAGTAAAGATATGACAAATGAATTTCATCATGTGACAGTTCTTCTGCACGAAACCATTGATCAACTTGATATAAAACCAAATGGAGTCTATGTTGATGCCACTCTGGGTGGAGCAGGACACAGTGAATATTTATTGAGTAAATTAGGGAAAAACGGTCATCTATATGCTTTTGATCAAGATCAGACTGCTATTGAGCATGCTCAAAAACGCTTAGCGTCGTATGTTGAACAAGGAATGGTGACTTTTATCAATGACAATTTTCGTCATTTAAAAGCTCGCTTGAATGAACTAGGTGTTGAAGAAATTGATGGTATTTGCTATGATTTAGGAGTTTCGAGTCCGCAACTTGATGAGCGTGAGCGTGGCTTTTCCTATAAACAAGATGCCCCGCTTGATATGCGAATGAATCGTGAGGCAAAGCTAACAGCTTATGAAGTAGTTAATCAATATAGCTATCATGATTTGGTGCGGATTTTTTTTAAGTATGGAGAAGATAAATTTTCAAAACAAATTGCTCGTAAAATTGAGCAAATGCGTGAAAAGAAACCGATTGAAACCACTACGGAGTTGGCAGAGATTATTAAATCTGCTAAGCCTGCCAAGGAATTAAAGAAAAAAGGTCACCCAGCTAAACAGATTTTTCAAGCCATTCGTATTGAGGTCAATGATGAGTTGGGAGCGGCAGACGAGTCCATTCAACAGGCGATGGATTTGTTAGCGGTTGATGGGCGGATTTCTGTGATTACTTTTCATTCGTTAGAAGACCGCTTGACCAAGCAACTTTTTAAAGAGGCATCAACAGTGGATGTGCCGAAAGGCTTACCATTTATTCCAGAGGATTTACAACCTAAAATGAAATTGGTTACTCGAAAACCTATTTTACCAAGTAAAGAAGAACTAGATAACAATAATCGCGCGCATTCAGCCAAACTGCGTGTGGCACAAAAAGTACATAAGTGAGGATTGAGATGGCAAATAATAGACCAAGAACGACTAGTCAGATACTTCAGGCGCGTATTCAAAGATTTTCTCGTGTTGAAAAGGCATTTTATGGCGCTATAGTCTTGACGGCAGTTATCTTAGCGACAAGTGTCGTATTTATGCAGACAAAATTATTGCAAGTGCAGCGTGATTTAACAACTGTCAATTCAAAAATCGAGGCGAAGCGAACAGAGTTAGATGATGCCAAGCAAGAGGTTAATGAATTGATCCGTAGTGAACGTTTGTCAAAATTAGCGAGTTCGCAAGAAATGACTCAGAATAATGAAAATATCAGAACGGCGGAGTAGAGCATGAATGGACTCAGAAGACGAATTTTAAACCATGCTTTGAAAAATCGTAGGAATCCTAGTTACAACCGTAGACGAGTAGGGAAAAATCTAAGCGTTTTGACGGTTTTTGTCTTTTTTGTTTTCCTAATCAATTTTGCAATTATCATTGGAACGGGAAAGAAGTTTGGTGTGAATTTAGCTGAACAGGCAAGTCAAGTGCATCAAATCACAAAGATCGTCCCAGCTAAACGTGGAACTATTTATGACCGTAATGGTTTGCCAATAGCTGAAGACGCGACTTCCTATAATGTTTATGCTGTTATTGATAAAAGTTATAAGTCAGCAACAGGAGAAATTCTCTATGTAGAAGAATCTCAATACGATAAGGTAGCTGATGTATTTAACAAGTATCTTGGTATGGACAAGGACTACGTCAAAAAACAACTATCTCGAAAAAAATTACAACAAGTTTCGTTTGGTGCTCAAGGAAATGGTATCAGTTATAGCAATATGAATACCATTCGTGAGGAATTGAAAAAAGCAAAAGTAAAGGGAGTTGATTTCACAACTAGTCCAAATAGAAGCTATAAAAATGGGAATTTTGCTTCAGTATTTATAGGATTAGCGCAACTTCAGGAAAATAAAGACGGTAGCAAAATGCTTGTTGGGACGACAGGTTTAGAAGCCGCTTTAAACAAGACATTAGCCGGAACAAATGGGGTTATCACCTATGAAAAAGATAAAAACGGAAATATAGTACCGGGATCAGACAAGGTTTCAAGGCAAACACAAGATGGAAAAGATGTTTATACAACCTTATCTTCAGACCTACAGTCTTTCCTTGAAACACGGATGAATGCTTTTGTGGAAAAAGCTAAGGGAACTTATGCCAGTGCCACATTAGTCAGTGCAAAAACTGGAGAAATCCTTGCAACGACGCAGCGTCCAAGTTTTGATGCTGATACAAAGCAAGATCTGACAAAAGACTTTGCTTGGTCTAGTGCTCTCTATCAAAATCAGTATGAACCTGGCTCAACGATGAAGGTCATGACACTAGCTGCAGCTATAGACAATAACACTTTCCCAGAAAATGAAACGTATAATAATAGTGGCTTACAAATTGCGGATGTAACAATTCGAGACTGGAATGTCAACATGGGACTTTCTGAAGGACAGACATTAACCTATGCTCAAGGTTTTGCTCTTTCTAGTAATGTGGGAATGGCTTCTCTTGAGAAAAAAATGGGTGACGAAAAATGGCTAGACTATCTTAGCAAGTTTAAATTTGGACTACCCACACGCTTTGGAATGAATTATGAAGATTACGGCGGTCTTCCGGCAGATAATATCGTTACGTATGCAATGAGTGCTTTTGGTCAAGGGATTTCAGTTACTCAGATACAAATGTTACGTGCTTTTTCTTCTATCGCCAATGATGGTGTAATGGTTGAACCAAAATTCATCAGTGCAATTTATGATTCAAAAAGTGGAAGTGCGCGTAAGGCTTCTACAGAAATTGTCGGGCACCCTGTTTCCAAAGATGCTGCTAAGTCAACGAGAGACCATATGGTGACTGTCGGTACAGATCCTATTTACGGAACCTTATATAGCAAGGCAGAAGGTCCGATTATCAAAGTGCCTAATCAAAATGTGGCAGTTAAATCCGGTACAGCACAAATTGCCGGAGAAAATGGCAGTGGTTATCTGACAGGGGCAAATGATTACATCTATTCTGTTGTGGCAATGACACCAGCAGAAAATCCTGATTTTATCATGTATGTAACTCTGAAACAGCCCTCAGAATCTTTCCAACCAATCTTCTGGAAAGAAGTTGTTAATCCAGTGCTAGAAGAAGCAGTGGCAATGAAAGATACGTTGAACTTGACGACGCAAACCCCTATTCTAAAGTCGGTTTCAAAAGAAATGGCTTATAAAATGCCCTCTACTAAAAATACCAGCCCTGGTGATTTAGCGGATGAGTTACGACGCAATCTTGTACAACCTATTATCCTAGGTACTGGTAAAAATATTAAGAAAGTTTCTGTAAGAACAGGTGAAGCACTGAAATCCAATCAGCAAATCCTTGTCTTAACAGATCACTTTACTGAAATGCCGGATATGTACGGTTGGACCAAGAAAAATGTTGAAACATTCGGTGAATGGTTAGGCATAAAAGTGCATGTTAAGGGCAAAGGCTCTAAAGTCGTTGCCCAAAGTGTTAAAACCAACGCATCACTCAAGAAAATAAAAGAAATAACAATTACATTAGGAGATTAGCATGTTACAAGCTATTGTTGCAGGTGTTGTGACCTTTATTCTAACTCTGGTTGGAATACCTGCTTTTATTCGTTTTTATCATAAAGCCCATATTTCTGGGCAACAAATGCACGAGGATGTGAAGCAGCACCAAGCAAAAGCGGGAACTCCAACCATGGGTGGGACTGTTTTCTTGCTAGCTTCCGTTTTGTCCAGTTTTGTGATTGCGCTTATATCAAGAGAACTCTCAAGCGCTGCCTTGATGATATTGTTTATTCTTGTTTTGTACGGCATTGTTGGTTTCTTAGACGACTTTTTAAAAGTTTTTCGCAAAATAAATGAAGGTTTAAATCCCAAGCAGAAACTAGCTCTTCAAATTATCGGTGGTATTGTTTTTTACTTTTTCTTTGATACTCATGGTGGCGGTGACTTACTCAATGTTTTTGGTTTCCCAGTTCATTTAGGTTATCTTTATATCGCTTTTGCACTCTTTTGGCTGGTCGGTTTTTCCAACGCAGTCAATTTAACAGATGGTATTGATGGGTTAGCTAGCATTTCTGTTACAATCAGCTTAGCAGCTTATGCAGTTATTGCGACTGTTCAGCATCGTTTTGATATTTTAATTGTCATTTTGAGTATGATTGGCGGTCTGCTTGCCTTCTTCATTTTCAATCATAAACCAGCTAAAATTTTTATGGGTGATGTAGGGAGCTTAGCGCTTGGCGGTATGTTAGCAGCCATTTCGATGGCGCTCCATCAAGAATGGACGCTGCTCATCATTGGAATTGTCTATGTCTTTGAGACAACTTCGGTTATGATGCAGGTTTCTTATTTCAAATTGACCGGTGGTAAAAGGATTTTCCGGATGACACCAGTTCATCACCATTTTGAATTAGGTGGTTTGTCAGGACATGGTAAAGCTTGGAGCGAATGGAAGGTCGATTTCTTTTTCTGGGGAATTGGTCTTGTAGCTAGCTTACTAACACTTGCAATTTTATATTTATAAGAGAAACGAGGTGGGGACAATATTATTTCTGCCTCGCTTTTTTGTGACGAAAACTTCGTCCCTACCTCACTAGTCTTCTAGATTGCTGAATAACCACCCCTCTGAGAGATGAGATTAGAAACTAAAAAATGCAAATTTTATCTCTGGATGTCTCTTTTTTGTTTTTAAATAGCAGAAAATCCGAAAAATATATTAAAAAATCATGATTTTTCTTGTACTTATACGAAAAAAGTGTATAATAGGTTCAATATTTAGTTGAAGGAGGGGAGCAGTTGCTATCTTCATAAAGTAGAATGGCTTATTTTTTTAACTTTAAAAGAATGTTTATTCAATTTGAGTCAAAAGATAAATTTATTGTTTTTGCTTCTTTATGTATTTTGCGGCTTATTTTAATCATATTATGCAGCAAATAACTAGTATTTTGAATAAATAATATTTTCTGTCAAAAACAGCTCTTTACTTTTTGAAACTATTTCGGTATAATATTCAATGTAACAAGATGTGACATTAGAGGAGGTTTATCTATGAAATCATCAAAATGGATTATTGCAACAGGAGTTGTGCTAAGCGCTGGAATCCTATTATCAGGTTGTGGCAAGTCAGCTTCTAGCACATCAACTTATTCATACGTGTATATACAAGATCCAGACACGCTAAATTATCTGATGGCGAACCGTGCGACAACTTCAGATGTTGTGACTAACTTAGTTGATGGATTATTGGAAAATGACCAATACGGAAATTTAGTTCCGGCGCTTGCTAAGTCATGGACAGTCTCCAAAGATGGCTTGACATATACGTATAAATTACGTAAAGATGCTAAATGGTACACATCAGAAGGTGAAGAGTACGCAAGTGTAAAAGCGCAAGACTTTGTAACTGGCTTGAAATACGCCGCAGATAATAAATCAGAAGCCCTTTACCTCGTTCAAGATTCTGTCAAAGGTTTAGATGCTTACATCAAGGGTGAAACGAAAGATTTTTCAACGGTTGGAGTAAAAGCTCTAGATGACTATACAGTACAGTATACACTCAGCCGTGCAGAGACTTATTGGAATTCAAAAACGACCAATAATATCCTCTTCCCAGTTAATGCAGATTTCTTGAAATCACAAGGAAAAAATTTTGGTTCTGTAAAACCAACCAGCATTCTATACAATGGTCCTTATCTATTGAAGTCTCTGACAGCCAAGTCTTCTATGGAATTTGCTAAAAATCCTCATTACTATGATAAAAAGAATGTTCATTTGGATAACATTAAATTGACATATTATGACGGATCTGACCAAGAAGCCCTTATCCGTAACTTCACAGATGGTGCCTATAGTGCAGCTCGTCTTTATCCAAATAGCTCTAGTTTTGCTTCTGTTAAGAAACAATATGCTAACAATATCATCTATAGTTTGCAAGATGCGACCAGCTACTATTATAACTTTAATTTAAATCGTCAGTCCTATAACCATACATCGAAGAAAACAGATGCTCAAAAGGCTGCGACCCAAGAAGCGGTGCTAAATAAAGCTTTCCGCCAAGCTATCAACTTTGCCTATAATCGTACTTCTTATGGTGCACAAAGTAATGGGAAAGACGGAGCGACAAAGGTATTGCGGAACACACTCGTGCCACCAACATTTGTTTCTATCGGTGATAAAACGTTTGGTGATGTTGTGTCTTCTAAGCTGGTAAACTATGGCTCAGAATGGTCAAACATGAATTTGGCTGATGCACAAGATGCTTATTACAACCCAGAAAAAGCTAAAGCAAAGTTTGCTCAAGCTAAAGCAGAACTGCAAGCAAAGGGTGTTCAGTTTCCTATCCACTTAGATGTACCAGCTGATCAGACAAGTAAAATTGGTGTTCAATGGGAAAGTTCCATGAAACAATCTGTTGAGTCTGTCTTAGGCACAGAAAATGTTGTCATTGATATTCAACAAATGAGTTCAGATGAATTAAACAATATCAGTTATTTTGCTAATACAGCTGCTCAAAAGGACTATGATTTGTATAATGGTGGTTGGTCTGGTGACTATCAAGACCCATCTACTTATCTAGATACTTTGAATACAAAAAATGGTGGTAGTTTACAAAACTTTGGTCTGGAACCAGGTCAAGAAAATGATAAGATCAAGGCAGTTGGACTGGACACATATACAGAGATGCTAGCAGAAGCAAATGCTGAAACCAACGAAGCTACACGCTATGAAAAATATGCCGAGGCACAAGCATGGTTAATCGATAGTGGCTTGACAATGCCAAACCTCTCTCTTGGAGGAACACCATCTGTGACGAAAACAGTTCCATTTAGCCGTTCTTATTCATTAGTTGGAATCAAAGGTGCCTCAAGCAGTTATTTCAAATATGTCAAACTGCAAGATAAAATTGTAACAACAAAAGAATACGAAAGTGCTAAAAAGAAATGGCTAAAAGAAAAAGAAATCTCTAATAAAAAAGCACAAGATGACTACGAAAATCATGTGAAATAAAACAAATGTAAGAAACTTCTATGAACGATAAGCTTCGTAGGAGTTTCTTTTTGTTGTTCCTATCTAAAGAACCTATATCGAAGAAGTCTCAAATAAGAGTTGGCTTTAGGGAGTGATTTTAAGTGCTGACAGATACATTTTTTCAAAAAAATTTCTTGACAAGGAGTTTCTATCCTGTTATACTAATAAAGTACCCAATCGCGGGGATGGCGGAATTGGCAGACGCGCAGGACTAAGGATCCTGTGACCGCTTTAGGTCGTGAGGGTTCAAGTCCCTCTCTCCGCATCAGATAAGCTGGCTTCGGCCGGTTTTTTTGTTACTATAGTTATATTTTGTTTTATCATTTTTGAAATATGAAGCAGGAAAAACAGTTTTATAAGGGAAAGCGCTTAAAAGATTAGGAAATGCTGGTATTTTTTCCTAAAAAGTGATAAAATAAACAATGTAAATGGGAAAACCCATAAAAATAAATAGGAGGCCTAATACTAATGGCAATCGTTTCAGCAGAAAAATTTGTCCAAGCAGCTCGTGACAATGGTTATGCAGTTGGTGGATTTAATACAAACAACCTTGAGTGGACTCAAGCTATCTTGCGTGCAGCAGAAGCTAAAAAAGCTCCAGTTCTTATCCAAACTTCTATGGGTGCTGCTAAATATATGGGCGGTTACAAAGTATGTAAACTTCTCATCGAAAACCTTGTAGAATCAATGGGAATTACTGTACCAGTTGCTATTCACCTTGACCATGGTCATTATGAAGATGCACTTGAATGTATCAAAGTTGGTTACACTTCAGTTATGTTTGATGGTTCTCATCTTCCAGTTGAAGAAAATCTTGAAAAAGCTCGCAAAGTTGTTGAATTTGCGCATGCAAATGGCGTGTCAGTAGAAGCTGAAGTTGGTACAATCGGTGGTGAAGAAGATGGTATCATCGGTGATGGTGAATTGGCTCCAATTGAAGATGCAAAAGCAATGGTTGAAACTGGAATTGACTTCCTTGCAGCAGGTATTGGTAACATTCATGGACCATATCCAGCTAACTGGAAAGGTCTTCACCTTGACCACTTGCAAAAATTGACAGAAGCTGTTCCTGGATTCCCAATCGTACTTCACGGTGGTTCAGGTATTCCTGACGACCAAATCCAAGCAGCAATTAAACTTGGTGTTGCTAAGGTAAATGTAAACACTGAATGTCAAATTGCTTTTGCAAAAGCTACTCGTAAATTCGTTGCTGAATACGAAGCAAACGAAGCAGAATACGATAAGAAGAAACTCTTTGACCCACGTAAATTCTTGAAACCAGGTTTCGAAGCAATTACAGAAGCTGTTGAAGAACGTATTGACGTATTTGGTTCAGAAGGTAAAGCTTAATCGCTTACTAAATAAACAAGAAAATCTCGCCTTGTGCGGGATTTTTGTTTTTCTTTGAGTTATTTGATTGAATGTAGTGTGGGATTTATTATTTTTTCTTTTCCTCTTGACAAATCAAATTTGCATGCTAGAATAGATTTATACGTTTATTTCGCCGATTTAGCTCAGTTGGTAGAGCAACGCACTCGTAACGCGTAGGTCGTAGGTT
>OGJS01001452.1_pt1 | contig 10196 bp, 8 predicted proteins | sample 1572241 | NCBI WGS metagenome assembly OGJS01 (sample SAMEA2582145, study PRJEB24529) | metagenome | biome: Human gut stool | place: China | collected 2011 | reverse complement strand
AAACATGTTTTTCCGGTAGGTAATTGCTAAGGTTACTGATCCTCCAGCACCAACAGCACCCACCATGGCGGTTTCTCCAATCAAGGAAATGATGGTCACTGTTGTTACACGGATCAAATCAGGAAGCCCTTCACGAAGGTAGACACCAACAATATCCCAGAAGGTTGCCCCACTGGCTTGTGCTGCTTCAATCACCCCTCCATCCAATTCGGACAAGACCACTTGGACTTGGCGGGCAAAGAATGGAAAGACAGCCAAGGACAGCGGAACAAGGGCTGCTGTAGGACCGATGGTATTTTTCAAGAGCAAGTAGGTCAAAGGATTAATAAAGGCCAACAAGATAATGAAAGGAATGGCGCGGAACAAGGAAGTAATTTTATCCAAAATTTGGAAAACGATTCTATTTTCGATGACACCACCTGGACGGGTCAAGACTAACAAAAGTCCTGTCACCAAACCTAAAAATCCACCAATAATGAAGGAAATAACGGTCATGTAAAGAGTCAAGTAAATAGCGGTTCCCCATCCATACTGGCCAGACCACCCTAATTTATAGACATTTGGTAAATATGTTTGAATTAACTGGATCATGCTTTTCTCCCATCTTTCACAATAGTCACGGAAACTCCTGCATTTTCTAACTCAGCTTTGGCCGTTTCCAGATTTTGATTTTCACCTGATAAGATGACCACCAATTCTCCAACAGGCGTGTTATCAAGGATCTCGATGTTCCCAAATAAAATGTTGGCAGATACTTGGTACTGCTTGTAAATATCATTGATGATAGCTGTATCTGTCACAGAACCCGCATACTTGAGATGCGCTAGAACCGAATCATCTGGTAAGTTCTTAACAATCGCTTGTTGGTTGATTTTCACCATGGCTTCATCGATTCCTGTTGCAACCGTGATAAAGTCTTGCGTCAAAGCATTTTTCGGATTCGAGAAGATATCTAAAACAGACCCTTCTTCAATCAGTTCGCCATTTTGCATGACAGCTACCCGATTGGCAATATCTTTAACAATTTGCATCTCATGGGTGATCAAGACAATGGTTAAACCAAGTTTTTTGTTTAACTCTTGCAACAAAGCTAGAATTTGTTTGGTCGTCTTTGGATCCAAGGCTGAAGTTGACTCATCTGAGATCAAAATCTTTGGATCGTTGGCAAGGGCACGCGCAATCGCTACCCGTTGCTTTTGACCACCAGACAATTGTGCTGGGTAATTTTCTGCACGGTCAGATAGACCAACCAAATCCAACAATTTCGCCACTTTCTCATTCTTTTGTTCTTTGTTCAATTTAGAATGTTTAAGAGCAAATGCTACATTTTCTGCGACAGTCATTTGAGCCATCAAGTTGAAGTGTTGGAAAATCATTCCGATATCCCGACGTTTCTCCCGAAGGGCAGCCGGTTTTAGGGTCACCTGATCTTGATAAATCACATCTCCATCCACAGTGATGGTTCCGGCGCTAGGCACTTGCAAGAGATTGATCACCCGAACCAAGGTCGATTTCCCGGCTCCGGAATACCCTACAATCCCATAGATATCGCCTTCATTAATATGAATGGTCACATCTTTGACGGCTTGGATCTGACGTTTCTTTTGCTGGAAGGTCACATCAATGTGGTCCAGCTGAATCATTGCTTTACTCATAACTTGCTATTAACTCCTTTATCAATTCAATATGGGTGTAATAATCGGCGATTTTCACATTTTCGTCGCCCCCATGATCACGGCTATTGGCATTGCCAATTCCAAAGGCTGCCATCGGCACCTGCAAAGCCTCAAATACCGTATGCATTGGCCCTGTCCCCGCTGTTGTTGGAAGAACAGAGACTCCTTCTCTATAGAAATCTTTGGCCAGCCGAATGACATTTAAAATCGATGGGGCACTCATATCACTTCGGTAACTCATTTCACCGAGAGTATAGACCAATTCGACCTGATCATAGCCATTTTTCTTCAATTGCTGCTTGATCTTTTCTAAGACATCCTTGGGATCCAGACCTGGAACCAAGCGCACCTCCATCTTGGCACGCGCCTCTGCCGGAAGAATCGTTTTAACACCTTGGCCTTGGTAACCAGAGCCAAAACCTTCAATATTCAGGGCTGGTTCAAAATAGAAACGGCGCAGGAATTCTTTTCGGTCTTCCTTCAAGATTGGAAGGGTTAGACCATAGGTTTCTGCTACATCTTCTGGTCCTTTGTTGGCATATTGCTCGATCAAAGCTAGCTCGCGTTCATTGGGTTCTTGAATCTGCTCATAAATCCCATCCACCAAGATTCGGCCTTCTTTGTCACGAAGACTGGCGATAGCATTTAACAAATACCAGGAAGCAGAGTCTACCACACCGCCATAGCTGGAATGGATATCCACTTCTGCACTCTTCACCACCATATCAAAGGTGACGATTCCCTTGCTACCACCGGAAATTTCCAACTGACCCTGATTATTTCGGGTACCTTGTTCCCAGACTAAGAGGTCTGCCCCACGCAAGTGTTTCTTGTGTTTGGCCAAGTATTTATCCAAGTCAGTCGATGCAGACTCCTCTGCCCCTTCGATGATAAAGGTGATATTGACTGGCAAATCGCCACTTTCACGAATGTATTTTCGAAGAGCTGTGAGACGAGCCGTGATATGCCCCTTGTCATCATCAACCCCTCGACCGTACATGGTCCCATAATGAACTGATAAGGTAAAAGGGTCTCCCGTCCAAGGTTGGTCTCCATCAGCTGGTACCGTATCATAGTGGTTATAAAAAATGATGGTTTTGGCTTCAGGATTTGGCGAGAAAAATTTGGCAATCACAAAAGGGGCTGTGTAGCTATCATCTACTTCCACTTTAGCTCCTGCAGCTGTAAAAATTTCTCCCAAATAATTGGCCACTTCCTTGAGGCCAACCTGTTGAGCAAAAATGGATTTTTTTGAAATTAAGGTCCGCAAGACTTCAAAATAGTGTTGCGCAACCTCATCATTTTCAAATTTACGGATTTGTTCCGCTTCTGTTGCAAAAGGCATGCATTCCTCCTAATACACGATAAGAGGTAGAGAATCGCTTCTCCACCTCCTTCATACACTTGAGATCAAATCTTAGAAGACTGGTTGGTCCATTCCTTCTGAAGATTCTTCGATCACTTTCTTCACATTGTCTTTGTGATAGGCTTTGATGATTTCTTTGATTGCTTTTGCTTTATCAGATTTTTCCCAATCTTTCTTAGCAGCGATCAAGTTGTACCATTGTTTTGAGTTGTTGTCTTTCTTTTCAACATAGATAGCTTTTTTGAAATCAACGCCTGCTTCACGAACGAAGGTATTGTTGATGACTGCAGCATCTACTGATGGAAGAGCAGATGGCGTTTGTGAAGCATCCAATTCAGAGATCTTCAAATCTTTTGAATTTTCTTTGATATTTGACACGTTTGCCAATTGACCATCTTTGGTATCCAATTTAATCAAACCTGCTGATTGCAAGACATACAAAGCACGGCTTTCATTTGTTGGGTCATTTGGTACAGCGATTGTTCCACCTTTAGGAATTTCTTTAATTGAAGTGTATTTGTTTTTACCGTTTTCTGTACCAGAGTAAAGACGGATTGGAGCGATGTACGTATCTGCTACTGCAACAAGGGCCTTGTCGTTTTTAGAGTTCCAGTTATCAAGGAAGTTGTAGTGTTGGAAAGCATTGATATCCACGCTACCATCTTTTACAGCCACGTTTGGTTGTGAGTAGTCTGTAAATTGAGTGAATTCCAATTTGATCCCTGTTTTAGCGTCATCCAAGTTCTTTTGAACTTGATCCCAACGAGCTTTTTCAGTGTCGCTCAAAGTCATGACACCTACTTTTACAGTTGTTTCACCATCTTTGCTAGATGATTTTGAAGAACCACATGCTGCAAGAGCAAATGTTGCGATAGCTGCAAGAGCTGTTAAACCAAGAATTTTTTTCAATTTCATTTTGAAGTCTCCTTTAATTAAATATTATTCTTTAATATCTTTTGCTTCTGGTAGATAAACTCCACCAAAGTATTTTTTAGACAGTTTTTCAAGGGTTCCATTGTCATAGAGTTCCTTGATGCGTTTGTTGACAAATTTTTGAAGATCTTTATCTTCTTTTGCAATAATTGGATACACATAAGGTTGTTGGTCGCTTGGAAGCTCGATAACCTTCAGGTTGTCATAGCCTTGATCACGAATGATGGTATCCACTGAGATCCGTTCGAAAATCTTGTAATCTGTACGACCATCCGCTAGATTAGCCATGATGGTTTGAATGGTTCCATCTGTGTATTGCAAGTTAGTTGGATTATCTGAATGTTTTTTATTGTAATCTTCTAATTGTTTAGCAGTAGATGTTCCTTGAACAACTTCTGTTTTCTTACCACCCAAGTCATCCAAAGATTTAATAGAAGAATCTTTTGGTACGACCAATACTAATGGATTGCGAGCATATGGATTTGGATAGAGGTATTTTTCTTCCCGCTCTTTTGAGTAGCTAATGTTGTTGGCACCGATTTGGAAACGGTCACTATCTAAGCCAGCAAAGACTGAAGAAGACCTTCAATATGCAACTCTGCCATACGTGTGAGGTCAAGTTTCGAAAATTTCACGCAAAACTTCGATTTCATAACCGGTTAGCTTACCGTCTTTTTCTTCGTAAGAGAATGGTTTGGTTGTTCCAACAGTCCCAACTTCAATGGTTTTCTTACCACTGGCTGATTTGCCAGATGAACATGCTACTAAAGCACTGGTTGCAAGGACTGCAACTAATCCTAAAGCAGAATACTTAATCACTTTTTTTAGATTCATAGGATCTCCTTATTCGTTTCAGGCACATAAAACACCATTTTAAAAGTATTTTTTTATTTTATCAAAAATGTATTTACTTGCCTAATATATATTTTTTATGGAGGTGATAGTTTTTCTTTATCACACTTCTTTGGCTTTAAAATATCGCAATAAAGCTTGCGCATTTTCAACATAATAGGGAACCGACACCTCAAAGGCTGCATCATCGATGGTCATGTGATCATGATGGAGGTCTGGCGCATCCGGCTCTCCGTTTGAACCGATAAAGGCAAAGACTCCAGGAATTCGCTCTTGGTAAAAGGCGAAGTCTTCTCCAGCTGTAGATGGATTTGCTGGAAGCACCTCAGCCAAATCTTGTGAAGCTTCCCAAACTACTTTCGTTAATTCCTCATCATTAAAGGTAACGGGCGGGGTCACACCCCACTCAAAAGCCACATCCACTTCAAGGCTTTTCGCTATGTGACGAACGATAGAAACAAAGTGTTCTTTCAACTCCCTTTGCACACTTGGATTAAAGGAACGAATGGTTCCTTCAAAATAACCTGATTTTGGGAGCACATTCCAAGTAGAACCCACATCTAGGTGCGTAATGGACAAAACAGCAGTTTCAAAGGGAGAAACGGTCCGTGAAATTAATAATTGTAAGTTCTGAACCATGGTTGTGATAGCCGTTACAGTGTCAACTCCCAAGTCTGGTCTCGCAGCATGGCTACTGACCCCTGTCACGGTAACCTTGAATTTCTCAACCCCTGCCATCATAGCTCCAGCATTCAAGGCAAGTTGCCCTGCTTTTAGCTGGGGAATATTGTGAAAACCAATAATTCCTTGAACATCCTCCAACAGTCCTGTTGCCAAAACATCAGAAGCACCTTCTGAGATTTCTTCTGCTGGTTGAAAGATCAAGCGTACGGTCCCTTCAAGCTGGTCTTCTTTTTCCTTGAGAAGAGCTGCTGCTCCCAGAAGACTGGTTTGATGAAAATCATGGCCACATGCATGCATGACTCCTGGATTCTGACTTTGGTAGGGCAGATTTGTTTGTTCCAAAATTGGAAGGGCATCGATATCTGCTCGAAGTGCCACCACTGGTTGGCCGGACCCAATTTCTGCAATCAGACCAGTTTTCAATCCACTCTCTAAAATACGAATCCCCAACTCTTCTAAACGCTCCTTTAGAAAGGCGGTTGTCTGGTATTCTTGACCAGACAATTCCGGGTGTTGGTGGATATAGTGGCGAATCTCTGCTAACTCTTCATAAGAAAAAGACACAAGCCTTCATCTCCTTTCAAACTTAAAATTATTTTATCACGAATAGGTGTTTCCGTCTAATTCCTGTTTCTTGGGTTTTGATATAGTTTTAAACTATAGATAAAAACACTCCTAGATCTATGTCCTAGAAGTGCCAACTTCCGCATTAAGAAAGATTTCCCTCGAATTTTTCCATAAAGCTATCACTATTATAGGCTTTTTCTACTTCCCACTTGCCATCTTTCTTAACAAAGGTCAACTGGTAGTCGTATCGATCCGGCGTCGTCAAGGGACGATCTGCAAGAGAAGCCATCATTTCCTCTCTATAGGCTTTGTTTTGAGCCTGATTCGCCTCGATGATCCCTGGGTAGTCTTTACGATGTTCTTGATAGAAGGTCTGCATGTGGTTTAAGATCGTCTTTTCCATGCTGACTGTCTCAGAATTCAGGCTAATGACTACCTTGTCTGGGAAGTATTGTTTGACCTTATAGGTTAATTTCGCGCGCTTAGCATTTTCCTTTTCATAAGCATCGATAAACTGGGTCACTTCTTCTTCAGGAAATTGATAATCGTATAGTTTGCGAGTAAAGTCAGCCGCAAATTTCGCACGGAAATCACTGGCTTCCTTTTTCAAATCAGTTCCCAAAACAAAAGCATCATCCTTTTTGACCTTTCGTTGGCCACTGAAGTAAACTTGATTGATATATTCATCTGCTAGAATAGTGGAAGCTTCCACCTTATCCTCATACTGAGAAGAATCCACCGCAAATTTTAAAGGCTTGGATTTTTTATCAGAGCTATAGGTTTTTCGTTCATACTGCACTTCATATTTTTTACCTTTTTCGACTGGAAAAACGATATAGCCGGTTAATTTTTTATCCTGGGCCAACTGATCACTCTTGAGCAATTGGAAGGCTTCACTTTGGTCATAAATTCCTGACTGCAATTTGACCTTGTTATTATCCTCATCGTAAATGGTGATATCTGAATCTGACACGTTGATAGATTCTTTGGCAACATTTTTAAATTCTAATTGAAGGGCTAAATAGGTTCCGTCTTCTGAGTCATTGAGGACAGGTGGTTTGATGTATTGCCCTCTTTTTAAACTCACCTCGACTTGACCGTCAGATGCGGCGCTTTTCGCTGCTTTTTCAGTCTTTGCTTGCTGCGAATTTGTCTTTTGAGCAGTAGTTCCACAAGCTACTAGACTCAAGGTCGCCACAGCAAATAAGGTCCATTTAAAAATCTTTTTCATCCTCATCTCCTTAAAAAAGTTTTTTTCTATTCTAACATCTTTTTCTAGCTATGTATACGCTATATAGTGATAACTCTCCCTCAGAAGGCGAGGATCACAAAAAGGCCAAGACTTTCGTCTCAACCTTTTTACTGAAAAATAATTGGTTTTGGTTTTACAAGATTCCTTTTTCTTTTTGAATCATGAGATCCTTGAGGGAAATCAAGAGAACTGCAAGAAGGATCATGGCCATCCCGATAAAATCAATGGCAAAGAAATGTTCATTCATAATGGCAAAAGCAAAAAATACAGCTGAAATAGGCTCAATCGAAGCAAGAAGGCTGCCTTTGACCGGGCCAACCAAGCTAGTTCCTTTCAAAAAGACGGTATAGGCAAAAATAGTCCCAATCACCACTAAGCCAACTAAGCCCATTAGATTATCCATGCTATATTGGCCATGAAAGAGTCTTTTCCCTGTAAAGGGAATCATCATAAGTCCTGGAATGAGCATGCCGATACCAATCACCAACATACTACCCCATTTTTGAATTAATTGAATAGGCAGAATGATGTAGAGGGCATAGGCAAAGGCAGAAACAAGCCCCCAAGCTAGCCCTTTAGGAGTGATTGCCAATTGATTGAGTTGACCATGGGTCGCAATAAGAAAGGTCCCTGCAATGGCTAAGACCATCGAAATGATTTCAGATACCGTAGGAGCTACCCGGTCTTTGATACACGAGTAGGCCAAGACACCTACTGGACAAAGATACTGTAAAACAGTTGCCGTACCAGCATTTGTCGCATGAATCGCTTCTAAATAGGTCAATTGAGTCATTAACAAACCCAAAAATGCAAACAAGAGCAAGGGCAAATAAGACGAGCGGTCTGTTAGAAAGGCTCTCACTTTTTTCTTATCCGCTAGAAAGGCTAATAGCAATAGAACTGCTCCCGAAATAATTAAACGAATCGTTGTCAAACCGATCGCTGTAAATCCATGAGCCATCAGGTATTGACCAGAAACCCCTGAGACTCCCCAAGCGATCCCAGCAGTTATGACCATCAGACTACCTTTTAGCGTCTTTGACATAGTCGCCTCCCAAATCTATTTGTTTCTGTTATTGTAACACAAAAAGGTCGAAACAAAACGGTTTCGACCTTTATCTATTCATTCGATCTTTAAAAGCTTATTCTGGTTCAACTAAGATCTTAATTTGAGATTTATCTTGTGTTAATTCAACAAATCCTTCTTCAACGATATTTTCCAATTTAATTTTCTTGGTAACCAATTTTTCAGCAGAGAAGTAGCCTTGTTCCATCAATTCCAAGACTTTAGGGAAGATGTGACGGTAGGCAATAATTCCTTTGAGAGATTTTTCTTGGATGGCGAATTCATTTGGATTGATGTTGGCTTCACGTTCCCAGATAGATACGACCATACATTCCCCAGCTTTATGAACAGCTGCAAGGGCTTGGCCTAAAACAACTGGAACCCCAGTAACTTCATAAGAAACATCTGCTCCACCACCTGTCAAACGATGGATAGCTTCTACGACTGTTTCTCCTTCTTCTGGACGAACAACGATTGCTCCCAATTCTTCTGCCTTGGCTTGACGTTCAGGAGACAATTCAACCGCATAGATTTTTGATGCGCCTGCTGCACGAAGGGCCTCAACAATCAAGAGACCAATTGGTCCCAAGCCAAAGATGACTGCTGTGTCACCAGCTTTCAAAGCAGATTGACGAACAGCATAAACAGCTACAGCTGCAGGTTCTGTAAGAGCGGCTTGTTCATAACTCAAGCTATCTGGAATTACATGGACAAGATCACCATCAAGGACACAATATTTTGCAAAACCACCATCTGCAGCGAGACCGACGAAGTTCAAGTTTGGATCAAGGTTATAATCACCAATCAAGTTGTGCTCTGCAAGAATTGGTTCGATGGTTACACGATCCCCAACTTTAACACGAGTGACATCACTTCCGACTTCTACAATTTCACCAGAGAATTCATGTCCCAAAGTAACCGGTGCTTTTTGACCAGAATAAACATGTTCTTCTGTTGGAATGAAGATTGGTCCATCCAAATATTCATGCAAGTCCGTACCACAGATTCCCGTGAACTTGACCGCTACTTTTACTTGATGAGGTTGTACTTCAGGTACTTCCACTTCTTCGATACGAACGTCTTTCGCTGCATGCCAGCGAGCTGCTTTCATTGTAGCCATATGATAATCTCCTTGTTTTCACAATTTTCAGCTTTCTTTTCAGGAAACTTTATATAACACATTGTAAACGTTTTCTTTTTGCTTGTCAAGGAAAAACTGAACAAAGAAGACAATGAAGAAATAAACCTAGTGATGACTTCTTTTCCTCTCCACATTACAAGACTTTTTCTGTATCCGACAAACCTCCAATCTCCATCCCAAAATCCAACCAAGGACCAGGAGATAATTTTCAAGCGCACCGATCCCATTGACTGGCAAATGATAGTTGAGATAAGCAAATAAATGATTCGTCCCAATTCCAATCCCACCTAGGATCAAAGCCAATAGAACCGTCCGAAGATAAAACCAATCGTATTTGAGATTGACAGCAATCAGGATCACAAGGACCGCCACATTCCAAATCCCAATCTCCCGTTGCCAACCGACAGAAACACCATATCCCGAATGACTTCCCATATAGGATGGAAAGAATAGCTGGAAGATAATCGCTCCAGACATGGCGATGATAACCAGGACAAATAAGGCTCTTAAAAATTTGTTCATGTAACTCCTCCTAATGCCAGTTGATATGTAATGGTCTTTCCTATTCTAACACAATTTTATGGATAGTAAAAACCAACCTCTCGGCTGGTTCTTTATCTATTACTCTTCTTTCAACTTCGCCAATTCTTGAGCAAGTA
>OGJS01001442.1_pt1 | contig 10265 bp, 9 predicted proteins | sample 1572241 | NCBI WGS metagenome assembly OGJS01 (sample SAMEA2582145, study PRJEB24529) | metagenome | biome: Human gut stool | place: China | collected 2011 | reverse complement strand
ATTCTTACCTCAATATCATTCAAGTATTCGTTTGAACATAGTATGACCCTTTTCATTAATTAAGTCAAGTGTTTTTTGGCACTGACCCCCGTAAATGAGAATTAAATAAAAACACCTCCAAGTTGGATTTGGTACAATATAATCAAATGCTCATGGAGGTGTCTTTTTATGGTTAAAAAACGTGTGGAGACGGTGGTATTATTGTCAAGAAAATAGAATAACAAGCTATAAAACTGTCGAAATAGGTGGCTTTTAGGATTTTAACAGAAATCAGTTCTATAATAAATTAAAAATCGTGTTGGTAGAAAAATCGTCTACTTCTACCAACACGATTTTACAAAGAGCCATTACTTACATCTCTTTTTCTCCTGTAAAACTATTGTATCTTGATACTTTAAGGAGTTTCCATCATTCAATCTGTTAACCGTTATTTTTGGGATCTAACCTTAATAACATAGCATTAATGGCGACGATGACTGTTGACACAGACATTAGGACTGCTCCTAATGCAGGGCTTAATGTGATACCAATAGGAGCCAAAATTCCTGCAGCTAGAGGGATAGCTATAAAGTTATAACCGGCTCCCCAAAAGAGATTTTGTTTCATTTTACGAGTTGTTTTGTGTGCTAATTCAATAAATGATTCAATATCTCCTGGATCAGATTGAGTCAAGATGACATCAGCTGAATCCAACGCCACTTGAGTTCCTGCACCGACCGCTATTCCAACATCTGCCAAGGCAAGAGAAGGAGCATCATTGATACCGTCACCTACCATGATAACTTTTTTTCCTTCTTCTTTAAGTGTTTTTACTAACTCATATTTGTCTTGTGGAGATTGATTTGATCTATATTCAATCTCTAAATATTCTGCCACGCCTTGAGCTGCTTTTTCATTATCACCTGTTGCCATAATTGGTTGAATATTGTTCTTTTTAAGAACTTTAATTAACTCTTTGCTCGTTGGTTTTAATTCATCCCCTAAAGCTACAGCACCAATAGCATCATCGTTTTCTACTAAGACACTGAGAGTTGCTCCTTTTGGAATATCAATATCCAGATTACGTCCGTAGGCTTTTTGACTGATTAATTGGTAACGGTGTCCGCCTGCTTTACCCTCTACTCCAGCACCGGAAATCACATCAATAGAATCAAAAGATGCTGGACGTATATCTTGCTGCTCGGCGAAACTTATAATTGATTGAGCAATTGGGTGACTAGATCCTCCTTCAATACCTGCCAATAAGGCAATGATTTCCTCTTTCTTATATTTGTTATTAAAAAGTTCAACGTCTAATACTTTAAACTCACCAGTTGTTAAAGTACCTGTTTTATCTAAAATCATCACATCTGCATCTTGAGCTATTTCTAAGGCTTGGCGGTCTTTCACCAGTAACCCACGACTAGCTCCTAAGCTTGTGCTACGGGCGGTGACCAATGGAATAGCCAGACCTAATGCATGTGGACAAGCTATAACTAAGGTCGTGATAGCAAAGGTAACTGCCGTTGGGATATCTCCAATAATCATCCACACTACAAAAGCTATTAGTGCGACAATGACCGCAATATAGAAGAGCCATCCTGCAACCTTTTGAGCAATATTTTCTGCTCTGGAAGGCTGACTTTGAGCTTGGCTAATTAAAGTCTGTACTTGAGAGATAAAGGATTGATCACCTGTCTCAAGCACTTTAATATAAAGTACCCCTTCTCCATTTGTTGAGCCCCCGATTACTTCATCGCCAGGGCCTTTTTTTACTGCTTTTGACTCCCCAGTTAGAAGAGCTTCATTTAAACGTGATTCGCCACGCTCGATAATCCCGTCTGCTGGCACATTTTCTCCGGCTTGAACACGAATTAAATCACCTATCTTTAAGTCAGCAACTGGTCGTGTTTCAATTGAATCGTCTTCTAATACAACGTGAGCATCTTTCGGCACTAACTTAGCCAATGCTGCTTGTGCATCTCCTGCTTCTCCAATAGCTTTCATCTCAATCCAGTGACCTAATAACATGATTAATAGTAATGAAGCAAATTCAAAGAAAAAGTCCATCACGTGTTCACCCGTTACGTAGGTGATGATCACAGCATAAATACTGTATAAATATGAAGCACTTAAACCTAAAGAAACTAGAGTCATCATTCCAGGTTCTTTTTGTTTAAATTCGTCAACTGCGCCTTGATAGAATGGACGTCCACCATAAATAATTAATATAGTAGATAAAATAGCTACTACAATATCAGAATATGGAAAAGTAAACTAGAATGGTAGCTCAAATCCATACATAGGGGATAAGAGCATAATAACGATTCCTAGTGGCAATGACTTTAAGAAAAGTTCCTTAAAGCTTCCGTGATGATGGTGGTCATGCCCTCCGTGCCCACTGTGATCATGACCCGCATGCTGGTCGTGATGTTGATCCTTATGGTCTCCATGTTCATCTGTGATTCCATGCTCGTGTTTTAACTTATCTATGTCGTCATAATCATGGTGACTATGGGACGAATATCTGTTGTCATTATTCATTTTAAATTCCTCCTTATGCTTAATGATGATGTAAATGACATTCGCATTGTCCTTCTGGACAATTGCAATCCACTTCTTCTACTGCGAAAGATTTTTTCATCTCTAATATTTTTTCTAGTCGATCTATATCATCGAAGCTTAAAACATGATTTTCAATGATGCTTCCTATTACATTTCCGACTTTCTTATTGCAAATACGGTTAAAAATATCTTCTACACAATCCCTTACGGCTTCTTTCTCTTCAATATTGGCAGTGTAAATAAAATTTCTACCTTCTTGCTCTGTATTTAGTACGCCTTTTCCAACTAATCGACCTAAGATCGTTTTGATAGTGGATTGTGTCCAGTCCATTTTTTCTTGCAATACGGAAATGACTTTTTTACTAGTTACTCGATCATTTGCCCAAACTACACGCATGACTTCCCACTCAGCATCTGTAATATAAGTATTAAGTTCTATTGTGCTCATTTTCCTTTCCTCCTAGCCGTTTACAAATGTAAACAAATATCTTTAAGACAAGTCTACTATTGTAAACGAATTATGTCAAGTCTTTTTAATAAATGTAAGCAACGCTTATAGCTTTTTATCTCTCCACTTCTATCCCATAATAATTTTCATAGTTTTTCCTAAACTAAAAACGACTACTTTCACAGATATACATCTGATCTAGTAGTCGTTTATTATAAGGAGTAAAAAACAAATTGGGCTTATAAACGCAACGATTTATATGGTAGCCTCACAGCAACTTGAATTATACTTCTGTTTTTTTCAATTGGTCATTACCAACGCCTGTTTTTTGAAGGATCAATAAGATGATACTCATTGCCATGCCTACTACAGTCGCAAGGCCCATGCCTTTCAATACAACAGGACCTACAGCAAGTTCAGCACCGCTAAGGCCTACAACAAGGATAACAGATGTTAAGATCATGTTCACAGGGTTTGTATAATCTACCTTGCGTTCTACAAGCATGCGCAAACCGGATGCTGCAATGATACCAAATAAGAGAATGGATACACCACCCATAACTGGTACTGGGATAGCATGGATAAGAGCAGCTACTTTACCTACAAAGGAGATAATCATAGCAAGAACTGCAGCACCACCTATAACCCATACACTGAAGCAACGGGTGATAGCGAGTACACCAATGTTTTCACCGTATGTCGTATTTGGTGTAGCACCAAAGAAACCAGATAAAATATTCGCAAGACCATCACCGAGCAAAGAACGTTGTAAGCCTGGTTCTTTCATCAAGTCTTTGGATACGATGTTACTAGTTACAACCAAGTGACCTACATGTTCTGCAAATACTACAAAGAGTGCTGGCATAATCATGATGATTGCATTGATATCAAATACAGGCATGCCATAGAACTGCGGTAAGGAGAACCAAGGTGCAGCCTCTACGCTAGAGAAATCAACAACACCCATAAAGGCGGATAATATATAGCCGGAAACAACGCCAATCAAAACAGGGATAACTGCTAAGAAACCACGGAACACAACAGTACCAAGCAAGGTAACAACTAAGGAAAACATAGAAATAAATACAGCTTGGCTGTGGCTCATGCCCAAATCTTGATTACCAATAAGGCCAGACATACTCATCGCTACTGGTGCCAATTCCAAGCCAATAATAGCAACGATAGCACCCATGGCAGCCGGTGGGAATAACTTATCAATCCAACGCGTACCAATATAGCGAACTAGAACAGATAAAATCACAAAGGATAAACCAAATACAACGAAGGCACCTTTAGCAGCTTCATAACCGAGTCCTGCAGATAACACACCAGCTACAGGAGCAATGAAAGCAAAGCTAGAACCGAGGTATGCAGGGATTTTACCTTTACATACGAATAGGTATAACAATGTGCCAATACCATTCATAAATAAGGCTGTTGCAGGATCTACTTTTAATAAATATGGTACTAATACAGTAGAGCCAAACATAGCAAATAAATGTTGGAAACTAAGTGGCAACATACGCCCCCAAGATGGGCGCTCTTGAATATCAATATAATCCTTCATTTTTTCCTCTCACCACAATAAGAACACTAGGTTCCAATACCATACCATATGCGATATGGCATTGGATTTTACACATATATGCTACTCTTATGAAACATAAGAATTACACATCAATTTTTAGGTCTCGGACGTCTACGCGCTGGCTTTCTAGGCTCTCTAGGTCTAAACGGACCAGGCATTTCAGTCTTGTCTGTTTCTTGAGTAGCCTTAGGCTTGAAGCGGCTTTGCGTCTCTTCACGCAAGGATGGTAAATCCTTAGTCGTACCAACTTGTTTTACCCCTTCTACATTACGGCGACCAACACTAGCTAACAAGCCTATGGCCATAAAGTTCATTAACAATGAAGAACCACCATAACTAATAAATGGCAAAGGCACACCTGTTACCGGCATAATACCGCAAACCATGGCAATATTAAATAATGCTTGTCCACTGATGAGCAAGGTTATACCCATAGCTAACCATCTGCCAAATTCATCACGAGATTTATTAGCAATGCGGAAACCAAAGTATGTAAAGGCCGCTACCAAGAGAACGACAAAGACAGCACCGACAAAGCCCATTTCTTGAGCCCACACGGCAAATGCAAAATCTGTATGAGCCTCTGGCAAGTAAAAGTACTTAGATGTACCTTGCATAAAGCCTTCCCCAAGAATACCACCAGAACCTACGGCCAATAGACCTTGTACAGTTTGATAGCCCATATCTTGAGCATGAGGCCAAGGATCGAACCAAGACTGAATCCGTTCCCAACGATATGGCGACATACGAGCTGCAATGAAGCCTATCACACCAGCTACGGCAAAGGCACCACCAAAGAATCGCCCATCAAAGCCTGCTAAGTAAATTAGTATAAAGGAGAACCCAAAGATTAGTACAGTAGTCCCCATATCTGGTTGCAAGATGGTTAGAACTGCAAAGATTATAGGCCAAACTAACATTGGCAACATATAACCTACCCGTTCTCCCACATAACCTTGTAAATTCGTTAGTGGATTATTATATCTCGCTTTTCCCCATTTTCTCATAGTACTCAACTTAGCAGATGTCCATATTATGGCCGCTAACTTCGCAAATTCCGATGGCTGTATCGATACGGGACCGATAACAATCCACCGGCGAGCACCATTGATGACAGAGCCAGCCACTAGGACTAACACCATACCTATGAGTGTTACAATCATGATGCGTTGCAACATATGTGGCTTTTGTAGCTGTCGATAATCATACCGATATAACACTACACCTATTGCCATTGAAAACAATAGGAACCCCATATGTTTTGTAAAGTAGCCTAAGAGCCCTGTATTTTCGTAAATAGAGCTTATATAGGTGGCACTGAAGATATTCACACTACCTATAATCGTGATGAGCAATATAGGTAAAAGCATACCTTGTAAATCATTTTTAAAGAGTGAGCCCCACCGACTATCCCCCTTATTCGGTGTTTCCATATTAAGCCTCCTTTTGTACTTTTGGCTTAATTGCTTCTAAGCGGAAAATAGGTTGCCCTTTAGCACTGAACTTCTCTTCATACTCAGTTTTTACATTAGGAAGATCTGTGCTATGTAAGTCATAGGTTACATTCTTAAGTTCCCAGCCACATTCTTTGAATTCTTCAAGAGAGAACATAAATAAACCTTCGTTATCAGTTTTAAAGTGAACCTCGCCACCATCTTTTAAAAGACGAGCATAACGATCGAGGAATGTATGGTATGTGAGGCGACGCTTCGCATGTTTTGCCTTAGGCCATGGATCACAGAAGTTAATGTAGAAACGATCTACTTCACCAGGCGCTACCACCTCTTCAATGCCAGCGATATCAAAGAGAGATACCTTAGCATTATCACGCTCTGCTTCAAAAATCTTTTGAGCCGCATAATAAATTACGCCAATTTGCACTTCAAAACCTACAAAGTTAGCATCTGGATACGCTTCAGACATGCCTGCAATAAAACGTCCCTTCCCTGTTCCTAGTTCCATATATAATGGACGCTCAGGATGGGCAAATAACTCACGCCATTTGCCCTTATACTGTTCTTGACCAGACAAAATGATATGAGAGTCATATTCGTGGATAGCTTCATCAATCCACGGTTTTCTACGAAGGCGCATACTTTCTCCTTACATCTATATTAACTATTAATTATATCTATTATTACAGGTCATATACCTATCTTATTAATTATAGAAAAGGGGGAGTTAAACGTCAATTACATTTCCCTTATCAACCATATAAAAAAGACCTACTTCCAAAGAAGTAGGTCTTTATATTCTTAGAAAATCAAAGATTCAAGATTTTCAATTTGATATTTGCTGAGGCCAAGCTCAGATAAACTCTTTTCAGATGCAGCGAATAGATTATTTTTACCTACACGCGTACCTAAAGCTGCGGCAGCGACCAATTCACGGTCCAACTTACCAAGGCGAGAGCGATTACGATTTTGCGGTTTTGGTTTCTTCATACGGAACGTATTGTATTGAACCGCTTCTTTTGTATCCTCATTTTTAGCCTTAGCCAAAGCAGCCCCATTAGTACCATTCCCCAATAAAGCACTAAGTCCTGTTTGCTTTGGAACCATTTTTTCGTAATCAGCGCCAAACTCAGGACGCTCCTCACGTAATTGATCAAATGTAGCTAATGCTGCATTCATTTGCTTTAAACCAGCAGCAGAGTAAAGTTGACGAATCGCAATACTCACCTCTTGCGGTGTCAACGTACCTCGCTCAATAGCAGAGGCGATTGTACTTTTCAATGCGCCTTGATCACCGGATGCTGTATAGCGACCGATATCAACCAAGTCTTTTTGACGTGCATTGAGTTCTTTAGGCGTATATATGTTTATCTCAGATATAGACGGTGCCTGCTTAGAAGGCTGTTCTCCCGCCCCATTAGCCTCAGACATATAGCCACCGGCGACGATGGCCACGGCTAATGTTAAGGTTAATACTTTTTTCAACGTCTTACAATCTCCCTTTTCATTAATACTTACTTATATAATACTGTGATATTTTTGTACATTAACAACAAACTTGTTCTACTGTAATACATACTGTAGATAATATTATATAATACTTCATCTAATTTTTATAGTCCTATTCGAAAAAAATCTATAATCTTTTAACAAATTTTATATTTTTATAAAATATAAAACAAGAAATAATGCAGTAGAAACAGGGTAAACCCATATTTCTACTGCATTTATAGATAAAATTATTTATTTAATATTTCATCAAACTAAACAGATAAAATTTGTTTAGCATCCGCCACAATCTGATCTAGAGAAACGCCATTTTCTCGTAACAATTCCGTTGCATCATAACGATCGTGGAATTCTTTAGCAATACCATAGTTCTTAACACGCACATCAGATGTACCGTAGAAGCTAGCTACACGTTGTCCCCAACCGCCTTCAACTACACCATCTTCAAAAGTAAATACTACAGAATGATTTGCTTTCAACTCTTCCAATAATACTTCATCAAGACCAGAAGCAAATTTAGGATTTACTACAGTTGCATTGATACCGTCTTTAGCCAATGCATCAGCCACTTGATTAGCTAGATGATAGAAATTACCTAAACCTAATAAAGCAATATCTTCACCACGGCAAGTGATTTCAGATTTATTTAGTACACTATAATCCGTCGTATCGGCCACACCAGTAGATGTAAACTCACCTACAGGAACACGAATTGCCACAGGATGCTCGTGTTGATGAACTGCATATTCGGTCATAGCCAACAACTCTTCATTATTAGTAGGTGCTAAGTATACTAAGTTAGGAATGTTTGTAAGCATAGGAATATCAAAGAAACCTAAATGAGTGACATCGTTCATGCCATATACAGACGCCATATGATTGATAATAACCGCACTGTTATTATTTACACAAAGGTCTTGTACCAGTTGGTCATAGGTACGTTGTAAGAACGTACTATATACATTAAACACTGGCTTACCACCATTTTTCGCAATACCAGAACTCATCGCAATAGCATGTTCTTCCGCAATACCTACATCGATATATTGTTTACCAGCCCCGTCACGCCATTTAGCATTAAACCCAAATCCCCCTGGTGTACCTGCAGCAATAGCTACCACTGTTGGATCTGCTTTAATTTGCTCCATCAAATAGTCCGCAATTGTACCAGCATAGGTCGGACCATGATGTTCCTTTTTGAGTTTACCTGTTTCTAAATCAAATGGCCTTGTCCAGTGGAAGGCCTCTTTATTTTGCTCTGCAATAGCATAACCCTTACCTTTTTGAGTAACAATATGTAAAACGATCGGATGGTTAATATCTTTTACATCCTTAAACACATTGATTAATGTTTCCAAATCATTGCCATCGGCTACAAAACGATAGTCTAAACCAAGCGCCTTAAAAATATTGTTAGAGCTTTCACCATTAGACTCGCGCAATTCACGAAGGCCACGATACAAACCACCATGGTTTTCTGCAATGGATTGGTCATTATCGTTAACGATAATAATCATATTACTATCTAATGTGGCCGCATAATCTAGACCTTCAAAGGCTTCCCCACCAGATAAAGAACCATCACCAATAATAGCAATAATATTTTCAGAGTCGCCCTTTAAATTTCGAGCAGTAGCCAGGCCAGATGCTAAGGAGATAGATGTTGAGGTATGACCAATGTTAAAGAAATCATGGTCACTTTCAGTTGGGTCCGTATAGCCTGTTACATCATCATAATGATCATGATCTAAGAACGCTAAGGCACGTCCTGTAACCATTTTATGTACATACGATTGATGGGATACATCATATACGATTTTATCTACAGGAGAATTAAATACATAGTGCAAGGCCATAATCATTTCCGCTACGCCCATAGGAGGGCCAAAATGACCACCATGCTCAGAAACCTTTGTCATAAGAGCTTGACGAGCTTGTGCTGTTAAGTCTGTTAATTCAGAAATAGATAAGCCTTTTAAATCGGCTGGAGATTTTATATCAATTAAGTTCATATGTGTTCCTTTCATTAGGTGTCATATAACAATACAACCTCTAGAATTTGTATTGTATTACTAACCGTGCTATACTGTATGTCCAGCATGTAATAAGTATAGAACTTAAAGTTAGGTTTAAGTCAAGCGAGAACGTAAAACTTAACTCTAACCTTAAAAATATACGTATATTATACGCTTAATACATTACTCCTGACACTAAATCTTTTACGAATTTAATATGAACCCTTAAGGAGGTCCTATGACATATACTGTTGGCGAAATCGCAAAAAAACTAAATGTGGCACCTTCTACATTGCGTTACTATGATAAAGAAGGTCTATTGCCCTTTGTAGAACGTTCTGCTGGTGGTATCCGTGTATTCCATGACACAGATATGGATTGGTTAGAATTGATTGAATGCATGAAGCATACAGGTATGCCTATTAAAGAAATTAAACATTTTATCGACTACTGCGTCGAAGGTGATAGTCGCATCAACGATAGATTATCTATTATCAGAAATCAGCGAGATCGCGTATTAGTAGAAATCGAAAGCCTACAAGCACGCTTGTCCATGCTAGAATTTAAAACATGGTTTTATGAACAAGCTCAGGCAAAGGGAACCACTAGCTTTTATGAAAGCTTAACACCTGATGACGTTCCTGTAGAGTATCATAAATATTTCGAACGCAAATGGCGCGCTGATAAAGAAGCCGCTGAAAAAGGTG
>OGJS01001426.1_pt1 | contig 10352 bp, 7 predicted proteins | sample 1572241 | NCBI WGS metagenome assembly OGJS01 (sample SAMEA2582145, study PRJEB24529) | metagenome | biome: Human gut stool | place: China | collected 2011 | reverse complement strand
GATTATATCTTTGTTGCCATGGACCGACATGATGAGGGGGATACTTTCCATCCTGAGACTAAACTATTTCCGCCTCACAATATTGCAGGGACAGACGGACGAGAACTTTATGGTAAGTTAGCTGGTGTATATGATGCCATCAAGGATGACAATCGTGTCTTTTGGATGGACAAACGTCACTATTCGGCTTTTTCAGGAACAGATTTGGATATTCGTTTGCGTGAGCGTCGTGTGACGACAGTTGTTTTGACGGGAGTTTTAACGGATATTTGTGTGTTACATACGGCTATTGATGCTTATAATTTGGGCTATGATATCGAGGTGGTAGAGAGTGCAACAGCCTCCTTGACACCTGAAGCACATGACTTTGCTATTGGGCATTTAAAAAATGTTCTTGGAGCAACAATTGTAGAGTAAGAGTTGGTTCTTACTCTTTTTTTTGATAATTGTAATAATAGGGAGTGGTTTGTGAGTCAGCTCTTATCGAATGTGGGAGTAAGTTCTACTCTCAATTTTTTGTCTAAAATCATAGGATAGTATCAGTTTTCCGTAGTTTACTATAAGAAAACGATTCCAGATTAGTATATACTATTACTGAAATAATCTTGAATCATAAGAGGTAGAACAATGACCAAAAAAATGACTTTTCCTGATGGATTTTTGTGGGGTGGGGCGACAGCAGCCAATCAATGTGAGGGTGCCTATGATGCTGATGGGCGTGGTCTAGCCAATGTTGACGTGGTGCCAATTGGTGAGGATCGCCTTTCAATTATCACTGGACGTCGTAAGATGTTTGATTTTGAGGATGGCTATTTCTATCCAGCTAAGGAAAGTATCGACATGTACCATCGTTACAAGGAAGATATTGCTCTCTTTGGTGAAATGGGCTTTAAGACCTATCGTCTTTCTATTGCTTGGTCACGTATTTTTCCTAAGGGGGATGAGGCTGAGCCAAATGAAGCTGGGCTTGCCTTTTACGAGGACCTCTTCAAGGAATGTCATAAACATGGCATTGAACCCTTGGTGACCATCACACACTTTGATTGTCCAATTCACTTGATTACCGAGTATGGAGGATGGCGTAATCGTAAGATGCTTGGCTTCTATGAAAATCTTTGCCGTACCCTTTTCACACGCTTTAAAGGTTTGGTTAAGTACTGGCTCACTTTCAATGAAATCAACATGATTCTCCATGCCCCATTTATGGGAGCAGGACTCTGCTTTGAAGAGGGTGAGAATGAGGAACAGGTTAAATACCAAGCAGCTCACCATGAGTTGGTAGCTTCAGCTATGGCGACGAAGTTGGCCCATGAGATTGACCCTGAAAATAAGGTCGGTTGTATGTTGGCAGCAGGTCAATATTATCCAAATACAGCCCACCCACGTGACTACTGGGCAGCCATGCAAGAAGACCGTAGTAGTTATTTCTTTATTGATGTTCAAGCTCGTGGAGAGTATCCAAATTATGCTAAGAAACAGTGGGAACGTGATGGCATTGAGCTTGAGATGACGGAAGAAGATTTGGCCCTTCTTAAAGAGCATACTGTTGATTTTATTTCCTTCTCTTACTATGCAAGTCGTGTGGCTTCAGGTGATCCAGAAGTTAATGAAAAGACTGCTGGAAATATCTTTGCCTCTATTAAAAATCCATATTTGGAAGCTTCAGAATGGGGTTGGCAAATTGACCCACTAGGTCTTCGTATTACCCTTAACGCCATTTGGGATCGTTACCAAAAACCGATGTTTATTGTTGAAAATGGTCTCGGTGCTGTGGATACACCAGATGAAAATGGTTATGTTGAAGACGATTATCGTATCGACTACTTGGCAGCCCACATCAAGGCCATGCGTGATGCTATCAATGAAGATGGTGTAGAGCTTTGGGGCTACACAACTTGGGGTTGTATCGACCTTGTTTCTGCCGGAACTGGTGAAATGAAGAAACGTTATGGCTTCATCTATGTAGACCGTGACAACGATGGTAATGGTAGCCTTAAACGCTCTAAGAAGAAATCATTTAACTGGTACAAAGAAGTTATCGCAAGTAACGGTGCCTCTGTAGAATAGTCTATGAGTTGAGAGGTGTTCGCTGTTTTAAACCACGTGCTAGTCTGAATTCTATTTTACGCGTTTAACGAACACTAAAAGAAAATTGATCTCCAATTAAAGTCAGCCTTAGGGTTGGCTTTTTTTGTAAGGGATAGAAATTGTAATGTTTTCTAAAAAATGATATTCTTATTAGAGTTTGAGAGGAAGAAAACATGGGGAAAAAATCAGTTGTATTTGTAGCAGAGCTATCCTATATGGAAAAGTTAGAGGTGGCTCTTAAATCTTTGTGTACACATAAAGGGCAGTGGAAAATTTATGTGCTAAATGAGAATTTACCAACAGAATGGTTTACGCTGATGAATCGTCGTCTAGAGGCTATTGATTCTGAAATTCTCAATTGTCGTGTGTCTGCCGAAAGCTTTAAACAATTTTCGCTTCCAAGTACGCATATTCATTATGCGACTTTTTTCCGTTATACAATTCCTGAGTTTGTTCAAGAAGATCGCGTTCTCTATTTGGATTGCGATATGATTTTTACGCAGGATTTGTCACCACTTTTTGAAGTGGATCTTGGCGGATTTGGTATTGGAGCGGTGGTGGACCGTCCGACGACGACAGATGGTTTTAACGCTGGCTTGATGGTTATTGATACCGATTGGTGGCGACAACACAAGGTGACAGAGTCTCTTTTTGACTTGACAAAAGAGCATCATCAAAATGTTTATGGGGATCAAGGAATCTTGAATCTTTATTTCAAGGATGCTTGGTATCAACTCCCATGGACCTATAATCTCCAAGTGGGTTCTGATAAGGACCAGTATGGTTATGGAGATTTGGAATGGTATGATGCTTTTAAAGGGGTACCAGCGGTTATTCATTATACTTCCCACAATAAGCCTTGGACGTCCAAACGTTTCAATCGTTTTAGGGATATTTGGTGGTTTTATTATGCCCTATCTTGGGAAGAAATCTTATTGAGAAAGCCATCCTTAAAGCTTAGCTTTAGTGATATGGTAGGTGATTTTCCTTACCATACGGCGATTTATACTAATACTGCAGACATCTTTGAATTGGAACATTTGCTACAGGCTCTTCCAGATGTAGCTTTTCATGTTTTGGCTCATTCTCATTTCGGGTTTAATTTGGTGAAGTTGGAGCAGTATCCAAACCTTATTCTCTATCCATCCTTTGATCCCTTGACCAGTCGAAAGGTCTTAGAAAAAATCGATTTCTATTTGGATATTAACCCATTTGACGAGGTTGATCATATCACAGAAACGATTCATCAGTTGGGTCTTCCGATTTTCTCTTTTGAAGGAACAAATCACGACCAAACTGGGAAAAATCAAGTGTTCAAGAATGACCAAGTAGACCAAATGGTAAAAGCTGTTCGAGATTATATAGATACGATTGAGAGATAGACCATGGAAAATAAAGAAGTAGTTAGTATTGTTATTCCCATTTATAATGTGGAAGCTTATTTAAAGCAGTGTTTGGAAACGATAGTGAATCAGACTTATCCAAACCTTGAAATCATTCTTGTCAATGATGGCTCTCCTGATAAGTCAGAGGAGATTTGCAAGGAATTTTTCAAGCGAGATTCACGTATTCGCTATGTGCGACAAGTTAATGGCGGCCTATCTGCAGCCCGAAATACAGGAATTGACTTAGCCACAGGTGATTACATCACTTTTGTAGACCCAGATGATTGGGTAACAGAGGATTATGTGGAGACCTTGTACACTCAGCTTAAGAAGTATGAGGCAGATGTTTCTATTGCCAACTATAACTTATTCAACGAGAGTACTAGTAAGTTTTTGATTAAGGTAACGGAGAACGATTATTCTGAAACCCTTTATGAGGGGAGAGACATCATTGACCAAGATGCCATTCAAGAGACAAGAGATATGGCTTGGGCATGCGCCATGATGAAACTCTATAAGATTTCTTTGTTCGAGGACCTTCGTTTTCCTGTTGGGAAGAACGTCGAGGATAACTTCCTTATGTACAAACTCTTGTTAAAGGCCAATCGTGTTGTCCATACCGAAAAATGTATCTATTGGTACCGAGTGGGGCGTAAGGATACGCTGTCGCAGGTCTGGACCGAGAAGCGTGTCTTAGATGAGATGGAAGCTAAAAATGAAAAACTAGCTTTGCTAGGCATGTTGGGCTATGATTTGACTTGGCACCGTTATATTTACAAGACGCGTCTGAAGCGGGCAATTGAAAAAATGGAAGAAGCTAATCTTCAAGATACTGAGACCTATAAGACGGCGCAGGTTAACTTGAGATTTTTGGAGCAATAAAGGTGAAGGTTAAGCTATTTATTGCTTGGATTAGTCAGAAAGGATAACTATGCTTATTATTGCACAAGAACCTAGTCAGGCAACGGAAAAACTGAGAAGATTACTAGACTCCTTTGGTATCCAATCCCGTGTGTTTTACACGAATTTTGAAACGGATGTTGATAAGGACACTATTAGTTTAGCATCGTCATTTATTTATTCCTCTGAGGAAGATTATCAAGGGACACCACTCTTTTTTAACGATTTGTCGGTTCCACTATACTGGGAATTGTGGACTTTGGGGATTACGACCTACATTTTTGATGGTCAAGACCGCCGTGCCAGTGTCATTTTTCGTGACAATCTAAAGGAACGTACGGTCAAACAAGTCCAATGGTTTGGACAAGGGGAAAAAGTTGTTGCGGTTGATGATTATAATCGCTATGGTTGGCGTACCAAACAGCGTCTTCTGGATGATCAGGGGCAAGGCATTATGGATATTTACTTTAATCGTAACCAAGAAGAAGTCTTGCTTCACTATATTCAAGATGGATACCTGATTGATCAGGGGTCTGAAGGAAGAGATAGGATTTTTTCAGGTAGGGAAGAATTAACTAAGGCTGTTTTGAATCAAATCCTGAAGTCAGACGAAGCTATCATCTGTATGGATTCCAATCTAATCCCGACATTGCAGACCTTGAATGTTAATCGTCTGGTTTATTGCTCCGACACTCAGGATGGTCTTGAGTTTATTCAAAATCAAGTGAATCATGTTTTGGTTACTAATTATTATCCACAAGAGGAACGTAAGTCAGGCATGATTTATTTAGCTGGTGCAGAACAAGACGGTTCTCAGACTTTTGTGCCTCAAGCCATGGTGATGACTGCTTCTGAAAATATTGAGGGCCTAGATGATCTGGTTGATGCTTTTCCGGATATTGACTTTCATATCGGAGCCCAAACTAGTATGGGGCCAAAATTGACTTGTCTCAAAGATAAGAGAAATGTCCATCTTTACCCAGGGATTCGTCAGGGGAAATATCAAGATCTACTGAGGAATTGTTTCATTTATTTAGACTTGAATTATGGAAGCGAAGTGTCTGATGTAACTTTGGATGCGATTGAAAATGGACAGTTGCTTTTTGGCTTAGAATCAACGGTTCATCGTCACTACTATAAGGACTTACCAACGGTTTATACTTCCTTAGAGGAACTAGAACAGGGATTCCGACAACTCATACAGCAAGCAGAGTTTTACCCTAAGGCTCTTGAAAGTCAGAAAGAGGTTTTGAAACTCGCCGAGAGGGAAGAAATCTTAGCTTTCTTTACTAGATTGGAGGGGGAAAAAGATGACGATTTACACCTTTAACCTATTGGTGGGCTATGAACCTAATGGTGTCGATGTGGCTCAGGCGTCTAGAGCTTTGATGCTACGTGAATTAAATGAGCCTGCTAAGTTTGTCTTTACGACCTGGCCACAACCCTATAAATTAGATTATTATCTTTCTTTGGGGCATCGCTACGAGGAACTCCTCCATGCCTACCTTGGCTTTACAGATCAAGACAGTCATATCCCATCTTTGACAGTGGGGGCCTTGCAGCAAAAATTTAAGTTGACACGTCTAGATTTGAAGAGCCAAAGCGAAACAGACTCTGTTTATACCTGTTCTGATGGTATTTCTTTAGTCTTTAAGATGGATCCCTACCAAAAAGGTAGTGTGCGGTATGTAGACTACCACGTTAATGGCATGCTATTGAAGCGTGAGTGGTATGGAACAAGTAAATTGGTTACAGAATACTTTGAAAAAGGCATCATCATCAGGAGAAGTTATCATAATAAAGATGGTCGCATTGCCTTTGAAGAACTCAAGCAAGGAGCCAACTGGTTATATAGGCTAGGCACTGAAATTTTAGTGACCAAGACAGAGGTCATGCGTCGTTTTCTAGCAAGGCTTCCTTTGACAGCTGAGGATACCTTGTTGCTGGATAGGGCTTCCTTGATGGAATTTATGCGACCGATTTATGAACTGGACTCACCTGCAAAGCTAGGTTTTGTTTTTCATTCAGAGCATGAGTTTGAAAATGGGGACCTCTACTATGAGTATTATTACATCTTTAAGTACGCCCAACGCTTTGACTTCTTTATCACAGCTACTGAGTCACAAAAGGCTGTTTTAGAGAATACGCTGCAAAAGCAAGGTGTCACAGACGCCGCTATTTATGCCCTAGCAGTGGGACATTTGGAGAATCTTAGTTTTCCAGAGGGGCATAGAAAGCCTCTCAGTTTGATGACGGCTTCGCGATTGGACCCACGTAAACGCTTGGATTTGGCTATAAGAGCCGTTGCCCTTGCTCATAAAAAAGAGCCAAACCTTCGCTTTGACATCTACGGTAAAGGTGGGGAGCAAGAGAATCTACAAGATCTAATTGATACTCTAGGGGCGAATGATTACATCAAACTTAGAGGACATGCTGATTTACGTGACGTCTACCCACAGTACGAACTTTATGTCACTACCTCTCAGTGGGAGACCTTTGGTTTGACCCTGATGGAAGCAGTAGGAGCAGGTTTAGCCCTGGTTGGTTTTGATGCCCGTTATGGCAATCCAACCTTCATCAAAGATGGTGAGAATGGCTATCTGGTTCCTTATAGCGAGACTATGGATGAGGACCTGCTTGTTTCTCAGATGGCTGACAAAATTGTATTTGCCTTAGAAAGTGATCCTGAGTCTATGCATCAAGTCTCATATGACCTGGCAAAACAGTATTTGAAACCAGAAATCCTAGAGGCTTGGAGAAAGCTCTTGATAGCCATACGATAAGTGTTTAAAAAAAGCTCTATCTCTGTAAACTGTAGTGACAAAAAAGTTACTACAGTTTTTTTATCCTCCAAGCAAAATAGGCTAAATTATGGTAAAATAGAAGGTATTGAAAAATCATCATTTCACGAAAGGAAGCAAGATGAAAATTACGCAAGAAGAGGTAACCCACGTTGCCAATCTTTCAAAATTGAAATTCTCTCCAGAAGAGACAGCTGAGTTTGCGACAACCTTGTCTAAAATTGTCGACATGGTGGAATTGTTGGAAGAAGTGGACACAACAGGTGTTGCCCCAACAACGACCATGGCTGACCGCAAGACCGTATTGCGTCCGGATGTTGCTGAAAAAGGGACTGACCGTGACCGCTTGTTTAAAAATGTACCTGAAAAAGATAACTACTACATCAAGGTACCAGCTATCCTAGAAGATGGAGGAGATGCCTAATGTCATTCAACAATAAAACCATTGAAGAGTTGCACGACCTCCTTGTCTCTAAGGAAATTTCGGCAACGGAATTGACACAAGCGACGCTTGATGATATCAAGGCGCGTGAAGAAGCAGTCAATGCCTTTGTAACGGTGGCCGAAGAAGCTGCCCTTGCACAAGCTAAGGCCATTGATGAAAAAGGAATCGATGCAGACAACCTCCTGTCAGGGATTCCACTCGCTGTCAAAGACAATATCTCAACAGATGGCATCTTGACCACTGCGGCTTCAAAAATGCTCTATAACTACGAGCCAATCTTTGATGCGACAGCTGTTGCCAATGCCAAAGCCAAAGATATGATTGTCATCGGGAAGACCAACATGGATGAATTTGCCATGGGTGGATCTGGTGAAACATCTTACTATGGCGCGACTAAAAACGCTTGGGACCACAGCAAGGTGCCTGGTGGATCTTCTAGTGGTTCAGCAGCCTCTGTAGCTTCAGGACAAGTCCGCTTGTCGCTTGGTTCAGATACAGGTGGTTCTATCCGTCAACCAGCTGCTTTTAACGGAATTGTTGGTCTCAAACCAACTTATGGAACGGTTTCACGTTTTGGTCTCATTGCCTTTGGTAGCTCACTTGACCAAATTGGTACTTTCTCACCAACGGTTGAGGAAAATGCACAATTGCTCAATGTCATTGCCAGTGAAGATGCCAAGGATTCAACTTCTGCACCTGTTCGTGTAGCAGACTTTACTTCTAAGATTGGTCAAGACATTAAAGGCATGAAGATTGCCCTTCCTAAGGAATACCTCGGTGAAGGGATTGACCCAGAAGTCAAGGAAACTATCCTTAACGCTGCTAAACACTTTGAAAAATTGGGAGCAACTGTCGAAGAAGTCAGCCTACCTCATTCTAAATACGGGGTTGCCGTTTATTACATCATCGCTTCATCTGAAGCTTCTTCAAACTTGCAACGTTTCGACGGTATTCGCTATGGTTTCCGTGCGGAAGATGCTAAGAACTTGGATGATATCTACGTGAACACTCGTAGCCAAGGCTTTGGTGATGAGGTCAAACGCCGGATCATGCTTGGTACCTTTAGTTTGTCATCTGGTTACTACGATGCTTACTACAAGAAAGCTGGTCAAGTTCGTACCCTCATTATCCAAGATTTTGAAAAAGTCTTTGCGGATTACGACCTCATCCTTGGTCCAACAGCTCCAAGCGTGGCCTTTGATTTGGATTCGCTTAACCATGATCCGGTTGCCATGTACTTGGCTGACCTCTTGACTATTCCAGTCAACTTGGCAGGTCTTCCAGGGATTTCGATTCCTGCAGGTTTTGCGCAAGGTCTTCCAGTTGGTTTGCAGTTGATTGGTCCTAAGTATTCTGAAGAAACCATCTACCAAGCTGCAGCTGCCTTTGAAGCAACGACGGATTACCACAAGCAACAACCCCTTATTTTCGGAGGTGACAATTAATGAACTTTGAAACAGTCATCGGACTTGAAGTCCACGTTGAATTGAATACAAACTCAAAAATTTTCTCACCAACCTCTGCCCACTTTGGAAACGAGCAAAATGCCAATACCAATGTGATTGACTGGTCTTTCCCAGGGGTGCTTCCTGTCTTGAACAAGGGTGTTGTGGATGCTGGTATCAAGGCTGCTTTGGCGCTGAATATGGATATCCATCAGCACATGCACTTTGACCGTAAGAACTATTTCTACCCTGATAATCCAAAGGCCTACCAAATTTCGCAATTTGACGAACCAATCGGTTACAACGGTTGGATTGAAGTGCAATTGGAAGATGGTTCAACTAAGAAAATCGGGATTGAACGTGCCCACTTGGAAGAAGACGCCGGTAAGAATACCCACGGAACAGATGGATTCTCTTACGTAGACCTTAACCGTCAAGGGGTTCCATTGATCGAAATCGTATCTGAAGCCGATATGCGTTCTCCAGAAGAAGCCTATGCTTATTTGACAGCTTTGAAAGAAGTCATCCAATACACTGGTATTTCAGACGTCAAGATGGAAGAAGGATCTATGCGTGTGGATGCCAACATTTCCCTTCGCCCATACGGTCAAGAGGAATTTGGTACCAAGACTGAGTTGAAAAACTTGAACTCTTTCTCAAACGTCCGTAAAGGTCTTGAATACGAAGTGCAACGCCAAGCGAAAATCTTGCGTTCAGGTGGTGTCATTCGTCAAGAAACACGCCGTTATGATGAAGCTAATAAGAGCACTATCCTTATGCGTGTCAAAGAAGGAGCAGCGGATTACCGTTACTTCCCAGAACCAGACCTTCCATTGTTTGAAATCTCAGATGAGTGGATTGAGGAAATGCGTACTGAGTTGCCAGAGTTTCCAAAAGACCGTCGTGCTCGCTATGTGGCAGAGCTTGGCTTGTCTGACTATGATGCCAACCAATTGACAGCTACTAAGGTCACATCTGACTTCTTCGAAGCAGCCGTAGCCCTTGGCGGAGATGCCAAGCAAGTGTCTAACTGGCTCCAAGGTGAAGTCGCACAATTCTTGAACGCAGAAGGTAAAACGCTTGAAGAAATCAAGTTGACACCAGAAAACTTGGTAGAAATGATTGCCATCATCGAAGATGGAACCATCTCTTCTAAGATTGCCAAGAAAGTCTTCGTTCATTTGGCGAAAAACGGTGGCGGTGCGCGTGAATACGTCGAAAAAGCTGGATTGGTACAGATTTCAGACCCTGAAGTCTTGATCCCAATCATCCACCAAGTCTTTGCAGA
>OGJS01001406.1_pt1 | contig 10494 bp, 3 predicted proteins | sample 1572241 | NCBI WGS metagenome assembly OGJS01 (sample SAMEA2582145, study PRJEB24529) | metagenome | biome: Human gut stool | place: China | collected 2011 | reverse complement strand
TGAAATCAAAATGAAAATCCATGATAAAAATCATATTTTCTACAAGCAATAAAAAAGACCGGCTTTATCACTAAAACCGGTCTTTGATTTATGATTTAAATGGTTTCAATACCAATGAGAAGATTACCAGAAGTAACCCGCACTTGCAGTTCCGCCTACTTCACCTTGAGTATTGGTTGTAAAGGATACTTTCACACCGTACTTACCATTATCAGATAAGCGAGAGTAACCTACAGCTACTGCACTTTGATTTTGGTATTGTCCTACACCAGCAGTCACTGAAGATTGACCTTCACGGTATGCCTGCATTAAGCCAGCTGTAGCTAATGCAGAAGCAGTACCTGCTTTACGGCGTTTATCCATTTTGTTTAGGCTATTGTGAATTTCATTTGTTGCTTTCTTGAGCTGATTCACATTCACTGCATCAGTACCATCTCTACCTGGCGCTACATTGGTAATACGAGAACCACCAGCATTGATGCCATCTTTAGTCACACTTGGGCCATTGTTAATGGTTAAGCCATTATCATTGATCGTTGTGTCACCCGCTTTGATGGTTTTCGCTGTAACAGTGTTTACTGAAATATCATCTTTCAGTTTCACTTTCACACCATTTGCATCAGCAACTGTTTCAATATTTTTATTATCACCGTTTACAGCCACTTGAGAGCCCAGTTTCTTAACGCCAGTTGTACCTTTATCTGCATTGAAGGTTAAACCTTTGTTATTTACTGTGTAGTGTGCATCTACACCTTTATTAATATCATCTTTCGTTTTATTTGAAAGATCTACTTTGTAATCTGTCACAGTCGTTGTGCCATTTTTACGTGTAGTTGGTGCTTTAGTTACGGTTATTGCATCAGAACCATCAACGTGAGCAGAATTATCAGTAGCATTTACTTTGTAGATGGTTTGACCATTTGAACCTTTAGTACTTGTTACAACAACATTGTCACCTGCTTCAACTTCTGTTTTCGCAGCTTTCAATTGTTTAACATTTACAGCATCAGTATCATTTGTACCTTCTGCAACATTTACTACTTTATTACCGCCGTTATCTAAACCTTTATTGGTTAAGGTAACGTTAGTTTTACCACCTTCAGCTGCTTTGATAGTAATTCCACCATCATTCATTTTGGTGTTACCTGTTGTCACGGAGGTAAAGTCAACATCATCTTTAGTTGCAACAGTATAGGTTGTACTGCCATCTGGATTCTTAGCTGATGTCACATTAACGTTTTTGCCTGCAGCTACTTTAGTTGTGGCTTGAGCAATACCGTCTTTCAACTGTTTAACATTCACAGCATCAGTGTCATCTTTACCAGCCTTAACATTAGTAATGTTATTGCCATCAACGCTTACATTACCACCAGAAATAGTTGTACCACCATCTTTAAACTCGATTTTTTGACCATCTTTATTTGAGATAGAATCAATATTTTTCAAGTCTTTAGCAAGTTGAACTTCTAAGGTACCTTTACCATCAGCTTTAACATTGACGTTACCTGCTGCTGATTTAAATGCTTCAGATGCAGCTTTGTCAACGCCTTCACCTTTAATAGTGACTAAAGAATTTAATTTATGGCTATTAACGACTTCATTATTGCCTGTAAATTTCAAGCCATCGTTAAGTGTTGCCACTTCTTCTTTATCACCATTTGGTTTTTCGTAAACGATACGAGTTTTGGTTTCACCATCAGCACCATCATTACCATCAAGACCTGCTTTGCCTTGTGCAACAGTGATCTTACCGTTAGAACCATCTTTACCGTTGATGCCGATAGTACCGTCTTTACCATTTAAGGCAATGCCGTCTTTACCATCTTCACCTTTCAGGCCGATAGTGCCATCTTTACCGTTGATAGAGATACCATCTTTACCATTTTCACCTTTAACTGTGATAGTACCAGGTTCTTTATCATTACCAATGGTGACATCTTTGTTTAAGCCAACTTGTAATTTCGCTTTACCGTCTTTGTCTGTGATAACTTTAGTGGTTACACTACCGTCGCCTTTAACCGTTACAGTTTCACCAAGTTTAGCTTTAACATCATTACCATTTTCGTCAGTTAAACCAAAGCCATTATTAGTAATATTACCAATAGTATCTTTCAAATCACCAACATTAACTGCATTATTTAAAGTGTTTCCAGTAGCATCTTCCAAGGCAACTTTATTTCCTGTTGCGTCTTTCAAGCCACTATCAACATTAACGATTTGGTTTCCACCGTTATTTAAGCCCTTATCAGTTACACTAACTGTTTTAGTGTTATCTGCATCTTTTGGTGTCACAGTTAAACCATTGCCATTGATAACAGATTTATTGCCTGTTGTTTCATCAATGAATGTTGCGCTAGTTAAGTCTTGTAGCTGTTTAGCCATCTTCAGAACTAGCTTGCCAGCATCGTTGTCAACACGTAAGTTTTTATCTGTCACTGCAGCATTCGGATCTAATTTACCTAAAATTTCTAGCTCTTCATTTAGTTCTTTAGCAATAGAATCACCCTTATCGCCTTTGAATTTTAAGCCATCTTTTAAGGTAGCAACTTTTTCATTATTCACAACTAAACGAGGTTTAGTTTCACCATCTTTACCGTTCACACCTGCAGGACCTTCAGCAGTCTTAATGGTTACAGCATTCTCTCCATCTTTGCCTTTCAAGCCGATTGAGCCATCTTTACCATTAATTGCGACACCTGAACCGTCTTTACCATTCACACCAATTTGGCCATCAACACCGTCTTTACCATTTTCACCTTTTTGGCCGACAGTTACATTGTCTGCAGTAAGATCTTTAGCAAGACCAACTACAACTTTGCCATCTTTAGTCATGGTTTTGATGTTAGTTGCATCATAACGATCATCAGCTTTAGTGCCTTCACCCACAATATCAAGTTGATCACCTAAATTTTTGTGAATAACTTCTCCCGATTGTGCACCAAAATTTAAACCTTTTTTAGTTAAATTATTGGTAATTTGATCACCTGTAGCTTTTAATTGTTCTTCCGTTGCGGCACGTCCTTTAGTCGCAAAATCAGAACCATCAATAGTTTTGTTAGTTAAGCCTGTAATATCACCTGTTTTCGCATCCAATTTGATTGGATTATCACCTGCGACATTAACAACTTGATCAGCTGCAAATTCAACTTTACCGTTACCATCTTTGTTTGTGATTGATGTAATATCAGTTAATGCACCCTCAACATTCACTTTATATGGATCTACACTTGTACCAGTGCCTGTTACAGTTGTGTTTTTACCATTTACAAGTGCTGTTTTTGAATCTTTTAACTGTTTAACAGTTACAGCATCATTATCTTCTGTGCCTTCAGCAACATTTTTAATTTGCTTATTACCACCATCGATACCAGTCTTAGTTATACTTGGACCATCTTTAATAGTTAAGCCATTATTGTTAATTGTTAAATCATCGCCAAACTTAATTGAACCAGCATCAGTTAAATTGATATCTTTAGACAATTGAACATTTAACTTACCATCTTTGTTATTCACGCCAATGTTGTTTTCTGTCAATTTAGTTTTGTCTGCACCACCTACAATATCAACTTTTTGGTTAAGTTTTTTCGCTATTACTTTAGAGTCATCAGTTTGACCATCATCTCCAGCGAATTTCAAACCATCATCCATTGTTGCAACTTCACGAACAATATCTTTGCCGTCTTTGCCTTTAATTGGATTACCGTCTTTATCTTTCGGTGTGTAAACGATACGTTGTGATTTATCGGTACCTGGCTCTTGGTTCACTAAAGTTTGTGTACCATCTTTTGTTGAGATATCGATAGATTTACCATCGCTACCATCAGCACCTTTAGGACCAGTTAAACCGATGTGACCAACGCCATCTTTACCTGCGATAGATACAGCGTCTTTACCATCTTTGCCTGTGATTCCGACTTTACCATCTTCACCTTTAGCACCATTTGGACCAGTGATAGTTACACCATCTTTACCATTAGCGCCATCTTTACCATTAACAACAACTTTGTCTAAGTTAGTTAAGTTACTATCTAAGGAATAGGTATAAGTATGATCATCACCATTAAGCGTTTGTTTAACTTTTAAGTTTTTACCAGCATCAAAGTTTACAACTGCTCCCGGTTTCACTTTCGTTGCGGTTGATGTACCTTCAATTTCACCTGTTGATTTAGTTGCATTCGCTAACCAACCACTGTTATTGATTGCTTCAACGACAGTTTTGACCGTAGCTAAGCCATTATCACCTTTAACGCCAGGTTTGCCATCTTTACCATTTGCACCGTTTTCGATCTCACCAACGTTTACATCGTATTTAACCACACCATTTTCATCCACTGATGCTGTCGTGAAGTTACCGTTTGTGAAATCTAAACCATCAGATACTTTAACTGTTTTCTTAGTTGTAGCATCACCATTAGATTTATATGCTAATTCTGCATCACCTAAGTTTTGTTTAGAGGTGCTGACAGTATAGGTTTTTTGACCTGTAGTAGAATCTGTTTCCTCGGTAACTGTAACATTATCGCCTTGCTTAACTACAGTACCCAAGCCAGTAATCACTTTTTTACCATCATTAGTGATATTACTTAAGTCATTTTTAGCTACGCCTGTGATAACCGCTTTTTCATTTGTAACATCTTGACCATTACCATCTAAATAAGTCATAGTCACGTTGCCGCTGTTATCTACTGCATACTCACCTGGTTTAATATGACGTTCAGCTGCTTTCACTTCATTTAATTGGCTAACATTCACAGCATCGGTATTATTTGTACCCGCTTTCACATTTGTGATTGCTTTATTACCTGCATTAATACCCTCTTTAGTCACACTTGGACCATTGGTGATTGTTAAACCATCTTTGTTAATGCTTAAGTTATTATCGCCAAACTTAATTGAACCAGCATCAGTTAAATTGATATCTTTAGATAATTGAACATTTAACTTACCATCTTTGCTATTCACGCCAATGTTGTTTTCTGTCAATTTAGTCTTATCTGCGCCACCAATAATATCTAACTGCTCATTTAATTTCTTAGCAATAACTGTGCTGTCATCACCTTTAAATTTCAAGCCGTCTTCCATGGTTGCAACAGTATGTTTGCCTTTGCCATCTTCGTAAACAACACGAGAGATGCCATCTGCACCATTTTTACCTTCAACACCATCGACACCTTTCTCAACTTGGATATCTACACGGTTTGTACCATCTTTACCATTAGTTCCATCTTTACCATTTAAGCCGATTTTGCCGTCTTTACCATCTTTACCGGTAACAACAACATTTTCAACTTCAATGTCTTTGCTTAATGAATAAGTGTAAGTATGGTTATCTCCATTAATTTGTTGTTTAACGGTTAAGTTTTTACCAGCATCAAAGTTTACAACTGCACCCGGTTTCACTTTCGTTGCGGTTGATGTGCCATCAAGTTCACCTGTTGATTTAGTTGCATTCGCTAACCAACCACTGTTATTGATTGCTTCAACGACAGTTTTCACAGTTGCTAAGCCATCATTACCATTGACACCAGTTTTACCATCTACACCATTTGTGATATTACCAGTCTTCACATCATACTTGACCACACCATTTTCAGCTACTGATGCAGTGGTGAAGTTACCATCAGTGAAATCTAAACCTTTATTTAATGTGACAGTTTGCTCATTTGCACCATTTGCTTTGTATTTAATATTAAATGCATCAGCTCCAGGTACATTCGCTTTTACTTTATATGTAGTACGACCTACAGCATCAGTTGTATTCGTCACAGTAACAGAACTATCAGCGGCTTCAACGATGGTTCCTAAACCAGTAATCACTTTTTTGCCATCATTATTGATGTTAGAAAGATCATTTTTAGCCACACCAGTAATCGTTGCTGTCATACCATTAACAACATTACCTTTACCATCTGTGTAAGTTAAACTTACATTACCATCGTTACCTACTGCATAAGTAGTGTTAGTAATATGTTTTTCATCATCTAAATTAGCAACAGTTTTATCACCATATTTAATACGATCTCCCTCGTATTTAATTGTGGTATTACTATTGTTATCGCCAAGTTTAATCTGTTTGGTTTCAACACTGTTTAAACCTTTAAGATCTTTTGCTAATTTAATTGCTAAACCACCTGTAGCAGCACTTGAATTTTTCTCACCAATAACACCGATGTTATTATCAGTTAATTGCTCTTTATCTGCACCACCTGTGACATTTAATGTTTCGCCTAATTGACGATTTACTGTTACATCAGCATTATCACCTTTAAAGTTTAAACCTTTAGCAATATTTTCTGCATTCTTGGTGATATTTTGCGCATTTTTAGTAATATTTTGTGCATTATTTGCGATATTATTCGCATTGTTAGTCACATTTTGGTTAGTTGCATAAAGCTGTGAACCATTTACGGCATCTTTACTGTCTGCAGAAATTGTACCATTTGATACATTAGTAATTTTCTTATCGCCAGCATTAATGCCATCTTTAGTTACGCTTGGACCATTTTTAATAGTTAAGCCTTTATCATCTAAAGAAGTATTGCCAGTAGTGACATTCGTGAAAGTTACATTTTCTTTTGTCGCAACGGTTAAGTTTTTCTCATTTTGAGTAATCTTAATGTTATCTCCAGCTGTAAATGTAACGGTATCACCCATTGCAACTTTTTTCTCAGCATTACCGCTTACTTCACCGGTACCTGTTTTCGCTGCTGTAATTTTCCAGCCTTGCTCAACACGTGATGCTACGGCATATAATTGAGAACCATTAATCGCATCTGTTGAATCAGCTTCTACATGACCTGCAGCTACATTTTTAATTTGACGCTCGTTGCCTTTTTCACCAACGCTTACAAAACGACCTGCGTCTTTTGCTTTACCAGCAAAATTATAGGTGTGACCATCAATAGCTTTACTTGCTACTGTTTCAGTTGCATGCGAACCATCAGCTTTAGAGCTATCACCCAAGATCACTGAACCATTTGTCGCAGCGGTAATATTTGCACCAATTGCAACGGTATTTTTACCATTTACTTTCGTATTATGACCGATAGCAACTGAATCTACAGCAGCAGCGTTTGTTCCTGTTGATTCACCTAATGCAATAGAACCTGCACCTTGTGCACCTTTATTATCGTAGTTACTACCTGCAGTTTTTGGATCAATTGTTGATTTAACACTTACATAGTTTGTTTGTGCCAATTCAACCGCTTCTTTTACATTATGAAGGGTTTGATTCTTAATTTCAAAATCAGGCGCTTTATAGGTGTATCGACCATTACCATCAACGGTATAACCATTGTAATTTGGTCCTGCGATAGATTTCGCAAGATTATCATTTACTTCAGATAATTGTTTAACATTTACCGCATCAGTATCTTCACGACCTGCAGCAAGATTTACTAAACGACGCTCTTTACCTTTATTTGCAATCGCAACTACACCGTTTTCAATTTCAAAGCCATCATTCGTATATTTTGCATTTTTATTTTTGATGTCTTCTTGATTGATAATGGTGCCATTACCCAAAGCTAATGAGTTATTCGCATTAGATTGAGCGCCTTCACCGATAGTCATTGCACCTTTTTTAGTTGCTTTAGAATCTTTACCGATAGTGATTACATTTTCATGTAAAGCTTGTGAATTAGCACCAAACGCAATTGAGTTTGCTTCGCTTGCATTTGCACTACTACCAAATGCAATACCATCTTTCTTATGAGCCTTAGCTTCTACACCAAATGCAATAGAATTCTCACTACCGCCTAATGTATTATAACCAAACGCAATAGATTTATTGCCTGACGCTGATGAACTTGTACCGAATGCAATCGCTTTCTCAGCTGGTGTATTTGGACGAGTTACATTTCCTTCAATATAAGCATCTTTACCAAGATAAAATTCACCAGTTTTTGCAAGAGAACCAAAAGCAAAAGAGTCATCACCATTGGTTTTAGCACCAGAACCAATTGCAACAGAACGATCACCATTTGTTTGTGTATTATTTTCACCATCATATCTAGTTCTTCTTGCTTCACTACCAGAACCTGGTAAACCATCTAATGTTTTAGGTGCTGTATTACCAATTGCAATAGATTGATCACCATTTGCTGTAGCGGATGCACCAAATGCAAAACTAGCAGAACCTTTTGCATATGCCACAGAACCAATAGCAGCAGAATAATCACCAATTGCTGCAGATTGACGCATCATTGCTAATGAGTTAAAGCCTGCTGCACGTGAAGCTGTACCAATAGCGGTAGAACCTGTATTCGTTGCATGAGAAAATGCACCAATAGATGTTGCTAACCCACCTGATGCATCTGAGTAATCACCAATTGCGATACCATTAGATGAACCAGCATCATCCAATGCATTACTTTTGTTACCAATAGCAACACCATATGCTGTTAATCCATTATCTGCATATGAATCAGCTCTGTTACTAGCTCCATTAGCATTAGCATAAGACTTATTACCTGGATTCTTGTAATCATATGCCCAAGTCAACGCGGCTCCTTGTTTAGGGGTAGCTGTTGCTCCACTCTCAGAAAACCACGAACCATTATTGTTAGAGGCGGTTCCACCAATTGCTACATATGCATGCGCAGCAAGTGGCGATAACGCAAATGGTATCGCAAGTGCGGTTGTTTTTAATAACGTTGAAACTGCTGAAGAGGTTTTCTTCACGCTAGAAACTGAAGATACCGGTTTTACTTTTGATAATTCAGATACAGCGACCCATACTTGGCTAGAACTACACCAAATTACCTTAAAAATCTTGTTCATTTAATTCATCCTCATAAAATTAAAATCATAAAAATATTGCTAAAATTTGTTAAATTACAAATAACTCATCATTATTCGCGGGGGGTATTATAGATCAATTAGCCACCAATAACATCTAATTTACCAACATTTACATTTCTTGACATTACATTCCAAAAATAAACTTTTAATATATATTTCCTGACCAAATATTTAATTAGCAATCATTATCAACCAGTTAAACAATAAAAGGAAAACGTTTGCTAATTTAATTATCTACTTCTTTATTTGTAGAAAAGATATTTTCCCTTTGTAAAAAACTGAAAATAATAATATGTACAGCCCATGCTGAAATTATTGCAATCAATAGATCAATTGGGTAATGCATACCTAAACGCACTCGACTAATCAACATTAATACGCCCCAAATTGTCATCGCTCCAATAAGCAATTCCGCTTTAAAAGAACGATTGCCCAATAATTGGCTAAACCCTACGGCTAACATAAGCCAAGTCGCTGCGAAAATAGAATGCCCTGATGGAAAAGAATAACCCGTTTCATCTTCATAATGTGCTTTTAACCAGGCAGGTGTATCGGCTTGTGTGGAATAGAATTTATCCACTAATTTTGCACGTTCTGAGCGATCTTGATGATAAAAGGCATCCGTAGTACTTTTTGTTTTTTCCGCTAAATAAACAGTGAAGGGACGCGGCTCGGCAAAAACCGTTTTTAACCCTGTTTTAATCACTTGTGTGGATAAGACTGATAAGCCCATTACTATTACGCCCATAATCCACTGCTTACGATTTTCAAAAAGAAAACGGAAAAGCAAGGCAAATATAGCGCAAGTGATCAAAGCATAAGGTACACTGCCTGTTTCAGTTAAAAGATAAAGCCAGTAATCCCATTCCATTAATTGATTATTTCCATGCCAATGATAAGTAAAACCCCAAACAAAAAATGGTACAAGACAAAGTAATAATGTATATAATGACAACCTTTTAAACATTGTTTCCCCTCGACAAGTAAAATAAGGTTTGCATTTTAGCAGAATTACGTAAAAAGGATAAGTTATGTCAAAAATCCAACTGGTTACTCAAGCTAATTTACCAACTGAATACGGTATTTTCAAAATGGTCGGATTTGAGTTTCCTGATACAAAAAAAGAACACGTTGCCTTGGTTATGGGCGATATTTCAAATCAAGATGAGCCTGTACTCGCCCGTATTCATTCTGAATGTTTAACCGGCGATGCATTACATAGTTTAAAATGTGATTGCGGTTTTCAACTAGCTGCTGCATTGCGTCAAATTAGTGAAGAAGGTCGTGGCGTATTGATTTACCACCGAGAAGAAGGCCGAGGCATTGGTTTAATCAATAAAATTCGCGCTTATGCATTACAAGATCAAGGAATGGACACAATTGAAGCCAACCTTGCATTAGGTTTTAAAGCTGATGAACGTAACTTTAATGTATGTGCCGATATGTTTGAATTATTAGGTGTTAAACAAGTTCGCTTGATGACAAACAACCCACAAAAAGTAGAAACCATGAAAAAAGCGGGTATTAATATCGTAGAACGTGTACCGTTGAATGTGGGTGAAAATCGTTACAACACCAAATATCTTGATACCAAAGCGAAAAAAATGGGCCATTATATTGTGCATAATAATGAAGAGCATTTAATGACTTGCCCACATTGCCAAGAAGAAGTGATTTAACAAAAAAGCCATA
>OGJS01001399.1_pt1 | contig 10538 bp, 6 predicted proteins | sample 1572241 | NCBI WGS metagenome assembly OGJS01 (sample SAMEA2582145, study PRJEB24529) | metagenome | biome: Human gut stool | place: China | collected 2011 | reverse complement strand
CTATCGATGAACGATTGACAGACAGCTACTGGCGTAACTTTCCACGTCACACAAATCGGTAATCGTACCGATAGAAGTTCCTTCCACAATGACATTTGCACCAATTATGGCCTCTCCAGATGCATCGACAACTACACCATTAATTACCTGATGTTGCTGTACTGCAGAAATACTCTCAACAGAAGTTTCCGCCATTAATGCTATCGGAGAAAATGCCATAAAACCAGTGAATGCTACCCAAGCTTTCCACCCAGAAATGTTTCGTAATGAATCTGATTTCATCGTTTTTCTCTGTTTAAAATTTAAGGATTAAATTATCTCATGCAGGCCATTACTCCGTTTTGTTTTTTTAATGTAAGACTTAAGTAATTAACCTATGGCTGCAAAAGTATAAAATACGTATAATAGAAAACAACAAAAATTAATCATTAGACATATAAAAATTATTCATAATATCCCCTCTACCCTACTGCTCATTTTTTATAACGTACTAATATTCAACAATATAAATTTCCTCTTTCTTTTCAATCACATAAAAACTCCTGTTATGACAAAAAATTATTGACTTTAAAGACTATTATTAAAATTAGGGATATTGTATTCTTTAAGCAGAAAAAATGGGGTCCACATACTCATGTATATGAACCCCACAATTCAAATTATCTTATTCTACTTAACTAAAACAAATCCCACGTACGGATTTCATCCTTCCAATGATGATCCTTCGGGAAAGGTTTTCCACCCCATGCACGTACGCTGGTCCATTCCTGTGATGCATCGGTCCAGAAAGGATGAGAAGCCGGAAGTCCTAAAGGCAAGAATGCCAGAGAAGTCATATACAAACTTCCGTTGTTGGTATACCAATCGGCTACATTCGGCTGACGTCCGGTAAATCCGATAGTCAGGAAACCACCTTCATTAAAATTGTGACCGCTGTCAAACATGCGTTTCATCACCGCAGTCAGTGCACAACGCACCTGAGCATTAGTCACTCCAGCAGGCAGTTCCTGATACCATGCCATCAGAGCCAAAGGTTGCATAGCTGCCATACGGTAAGGAATGGAACGACCGAATACAGGGAAAGTTCCTTCCGGAGAAATGAAACGCTCCAGAATCAGACTATATTTCTGGGCACGCTTCAATGCGCGGTCATAATACTTTCCATAATCTATCCGGCTACGCACTTTTGCATCCTTCATAGCCTGAAGGGTTTCAAGATACATCGGATGGAACACATAACTGCTGTAATAATCGAATGCAAAAGAAGGACCATCGGCATACCAGCCATCTCCCGTATACCATTCTTCTACCTTACGAATAGCTGAATTCACACGGTATTCATCGAATGAAGCCCCTGCTTTTGCCAGAAAACTTTCAATGGTAGATGAAAACAACAGCCAGTTGGTATAAGGAGGATCGATACGACGTAACTGCTGGAATTCTTCTATATAACGCTTCTTAGTGGTTTCATCCAATGGTTTCCACAACTGATCGTAAGCACGAAGAAAACTTTCTGCCACGTAAGCACCATCCACCAGAGTCTGCCCCTCCTGTCTCCACAACAAATAGTCCGGACTTTGCGGGTCTACAGCATTCGCATAGCTCTTCAAAGCCATCTCACGAAGTTCCTTACGCATCTTTCCTTCTTCTGTATCATCATCCGGTAGCGTCAGCCAAGGAGCGATACCTGCCATCAAACGCCCGAACGTTTCCATATAAGCCACCTTTTTGTTACGGCCATCCCATGTGGGACTAACTTCCAGCTGCATATTCTTCTGCAACTCTCCTTTTGCCATATTGCTCAATACCGGATAAGCCATCTGATAAGCCAATTTGCACCAGTACGCACGATCCGCAGTTTGAGGAGCTTCCAAATAACGCACATACTCACAGGCAGCCAACAGAAAGGCTCCTACGCCAAAATTAGCCGTAGACTTTGCGTTAATCACCTGTCCCGGAATTGCTTTTTCACCGATAGGCTGCACATAACCTACCGTTCCATCTTTCTGAAGCGCTTTCTTTGACAAATAGTTCCATGCCTTCTGCACCACCGGCATGTATATCTCTTTTTCCAAATACCCATTGTTTATACCCCATAAAAATCCGTATGTAAACAGTGCCGTACCACTGGTTTCCGGTCCCGGTGCAAATTCCGGATCCATCATGCTGCGTGTCCAGTAACCTTCAGGCTGCTGGATAGCTGCGACAGCTTTTGCCATCTTCTGAAACTTATCCACAAAGAACTGATGATGCTTATATTCTTCCGGCAAGTCCTTCAACACTTTAGCCAGTCCGGCCAATACCCAGGCATCACCTCTGGCCCAAAAATCCTTCTTACCGTTTACCGTCTTGTGCTTCGGATAAATGTATTTTGCATCACGGTAATAAAGATTCTCTTTCTTATCGAACATGATGCTGTCAGAGTACTGCAAATAAGCATACAGTTTATCCAGATACAGTGTGTTATGAGTCACCTTGTAAAGTTTTGTCATTACCGGCATCGCCATATACAACGCATCGCTCCACCACCAGTAGTCATTCTGCGAAGTACTCATCTGATATTCCATAACCTCACGCGCACGTCTGATTTTCTTATCATCCGAATCCAGATTGTACAAATCGGTATAAGTCTGGAAGCATATCTGATAGTCGCCAAAAAGTACATACTCATCCGACTCTCCGTAAGAATATTTCCATTCCGCACGATTATTGCTCTTTGCCCCCTTCCACTGGTTGTAGTTTGCCCACGTTTCAGAATAAGCACGATAAGTCTCGTTTCCGGTCAAAAAATAGGCTTCCATATTACCCGTATGATATACGGCATTATCCCAGAATGAACGCACTTCCGGTGAATTTTCTGCCTGCCAATGCTGATTTACCTTATCAATCATTTTCCGAACCTCGGTCGCTTCGGAATCTTTGGCCCCAACCGACATCGGCAATATTCCGACAGCGCAGGCCAATACTAATTTGAATACCTGTTTCATAGTTTTATTTTGAGATTAATTTATTTCCAGTACATACACAGGAGTGGCTTCAGAAGCCTTGACTTTTTCCCCGTCTCCCTGATGTGTTTCCTGCACAAATATATGCAGTTTCTGCTGTATTTTCCACAATTCTGTATCATAGCTGGGCTCCCAGGCATCTACAGAAAAATCGGTCAGGTCTTTCACCTGCCATTCACCCGACTTCACATCGTCTGTATAGGCCATAGATACTCTACTGCCTCGTTCTGCATCACGGAACACAAAATAAGCCTTACCTTTATCTACCGCAATACGTGGTCGTGAAACCGGAATCATTTTTGTACCTCCACCTTTTAGAGAGAACCCTTGCGAACGATTCATAATCTGACGATTCTGCCATCCCTTCCCGTCGTTCCACACCAGTCGATATTGAGGAACCTCACTGTCTGCATCCCTCCAATAAGTCACAATGTAAGGATGTCCTTCGGCATCGGTACTCATACTCGTCTGGTTTATCAATTCACTATTTTGAGGAATGTGACAAGCATATTCTGCATTATCCTTACAAATAGGCAAGATATATTTTTCACCTGTCGATTTATACCACGTCTTTCCCTCATCAGGAGAATATGCATAACAAAGGTCATGATTTGTTTCTACCATCCAGGTCTCACGCCATACCCATGACAAATGAATCGCTCCAGCCTTATCCATATATAGTTGCCAGTAGGCATTCCGTTGATTTTCTCCGTCAATCAGCACATCCTGCACACGTGTCCATCTCCGGCTTTTCAAATCATAACGATTCAATACCAGATTACCTCTTCCTGAAGCTCCTGAACGGTATGCAAACAGCAAATCACCATCCGGCATCCGATAGAACTCCGGATACGTCACGTCGTCCTCATCCTTACCGGTCATCGCTTCTTTTTCTCCTAACGTCAAAGCACCGGGTGCCGTACTCTTGCAATAATTTAATTTGTTACCGTGATGGTCAAAAGAAAGATGCAGATAACCGTCCCCATCTACCATCATACTGATGACATTGTGTGCATCGGCTACATTTCCCTTATACTGACTGCGCTGCAACGTCCAGTCAGTAGTTCCCAAAGTACGTTTACCGACAGTTAAATATCCATCGGCATCATAATAAGATATGTATTGCACTTCCCCGTCCGTAACCAGCGAACTGTTACGGAATACGGTCGTATTGACGGAAGTAGAACTATATCCGTCACCCACCTTTACAAGTTGTTGTGCTAAAATTTCACCCCAAACAAGAAGTCCTATAAAAAATAAATAAATGCGCTTCATAGTTTATCCATTAAGTTTCCTTTGCAAAAATAGAATTTTCACATAAAAGGAAGTACGAAAATTTCGTCAAGGAGGGATAAAAAACGAGCAAGCAAAACTGAATGGACAAATTATACCTTTTTTTGACAGAATCGTCACCTATTTTGATACAAATATCCATGATGTGTATACAAAAAAACAGTCCGTATTCAAAGCATCTACTTCAATACGGACTGTTCGCAAAAAATAATATTTCTTACAGACAAGCTGGAAGTTCACTTAACTTCATACTATTGGAACCTTTTATCAACACGCAACAATGCTGAACAGGATGAGCAGCCAGCATAGCTTCTACCTCCTTCACATTCTCATAATGTTCAAACGAAGCAGAGAGTCCGGCAAACTCCGGCCCAACTAAAATCACGCGTTCAAACTGACATTCGTTTAGGAATTCCACTACTTTCTGATGCTCTTCCCGACTTCCTTCACCCAGTTCTTTCATAGCACCCAGGATAGCCACCTTATGCTCGGCTTCCATCTGGCGGAAATTTACCAATGCCGCCATCATACTGGTAGGATTTGCATTATACGCATCCACAATCAGCGTATTGGATTCCGTCTGAACCAGCTGTGAACGATTGTTCTGAGGCACATAAGAAGAAAGTGCATGACAGATTTGTGTATCTTCCACGCCGAAATAACGACCAATAGCAACCGCTGCCAGTGCGTTATCCAAATTATAGGCACCTATCAGGTGTGTCTTTACCTCGTGTGACGCACCTCCAGCAGTCCAGTCCAAATGCAGGAACGGAGAACAAGAAAGTACTGCTCCACTCACATCCAAACCTGAAGTCTGTCCGTAACGAATACAATTCAGTCCTTCTGCAATTTTATTCAAATGAGGATTCTCATTCTGAATGAAGATAGTGGCATTTCCTTTTTCCCGAAGATAATCATACAGTTCTCCCTTGGTACGGATGACTCCTTCAAAAGAGCCGAATCCTTCCAGATGCGCCTTTCCCACATTGGTAATAATACCACAATCGGGCTCAGCTATATGAACCAGCGTCTTGATTTCACCCGGATGATTGGCTCCCATTTCAATGACAGCCACCTCATGTTCCGGCTTCAGGCGCAACAAGGTCAAGGGCACGCCAATATGGTTATTGAAATTTCCCTGTGTATAGAGCACATTGAATTTCTCTTTCAATACGGCTGCAATCAGTTCCTTCGTAGTGGTTTTCCCGTTGGTACCGGTTACTCCCACCATGCGAGTCCCTAACTTACGACGATGATAATTAGCCAGCTGCTGCAACGTCTGAAGGCAATTTTCCACCAGCAAAATACGCGGATTCTCCGGTGATGCATACTGTGGTTCATCGACCACAGCATAACGGCATCCCTGTGCCAGCGACTGTGCAGCAAACGCATTGCCATTAAATGTTTCTCCTTTCAGGGCCAGAAACATAGAACCCTCCGGACAATGACGGCTGTCGGTCGTCAGTCCGTTACACTCCGTAAACCGGCTGTATAGTTCTTCAATATCCATATTCTTATTGTTCTGAGAAGCGCTTTGCCTGCTCTTCAATCAATGCTGCATCTTCAAAATAGTTGATTTTCATGGCACGGCGCACTTCATCCATGGTCTGAGCGGCAGCTTCACGAGCCACTTCACAACCTTTCTTCAACATATCATATACGGCAGGAATGTCTTTTTCAAATTCCTTACGACGTGTACGGATCGGTTCCAACACCTCTTCCATGACAGCTCCCAGGAACTTCTTCACCTTCATATCACCCAATCCACCGCGAGTGTAATGTGCTTTCAGTTCGTCCAGGTTAGCATATTCCGGCAAATAGCGTCCAAAATGTTCTGTCTGGCAGAAAGCATCCAGGTAAGTAAACACACAGTTACCTTCCAGTTTACCCGGATCGCTTACTTTGATATGTGTCGGGTCAGTGTACATGCTCTTCACTTTCTTCAATACCTCATCTGCCGAATCAGACAAATAGATACAGTTGCCCAGCGACTTACTCATCTTAGCCTTTCCGTCCGTACCCGGCAAACGCAGACATGCCGCATTATCCGGAAGAAGGATTTCCGGTTCTACCAGTGTTTCGCCATAGATATGGTTGAAACGGCGTACAATCTCACGTGTCTGTTCAATCATCGGTTCCTGGTCTTCTCCCACCGGAACAGTAGTAGCCTTGAATGCTGCAATATCGGCAGCCTGGCTGATAGGATAGGTAAAGAAACCTACCGGAATACTTGTTTCGAAGTTACGCATCTGGATTTCAGTCTTCACCGTAGGATTACGCTGCAAGCGCGATACGGTTACCAAATCCATAAAATAGAAGCTCAATTCATAGAGTTCCGGAATCTGCGACTGAATAAAGATGGTTGACTTTGCAGGATCAAGTCCGGCAGCCAAGTAGTCCAAAGCCACTTCAATCACGTTCTGACGCACCTTTTCCGGGTTTTCAATATTATCCGTCAAAGCCTGTCCGTCAGCTTCGAACACAAATATCTTATCATACAAACCCGAATTCTGCAATTCCACACGTCGGCGCAATGAACCTACATAGTGGCCGATATGTAATTTTCCGGTCGGACGGTCACCGGTCAAGATAATCTTTTCCTTTTTCATAATATAAGCTATTGTTCATTTTTAAATTGCAGCAAAGATAGCGAAAGGTGAGCGAAGCTCCAAGCCAAAAGCTTGCTTTTGAGTGAAAGAGCTTTCGAACCGCATCCTATCTTCTCTAAAGATATATAAATCCTTTGTTTTCTTCAAAATAAATCGTTTCTTTGCAAGAGGTCTCTGCAGACAAACCATCTGCCTGACAGGGACTACCTTTAACGATACCACAACAAATTATCTATAACCATGAAGAAAGAACTCAAAAAAGTCCTGGTTCTCGGATCAGGCGCACTGAAAATCGGACAAGCCGGAGAATTCGACTACTCAGGTTCACAAGCACTGAAAGCCTTACGCGAAGAAGGCATCCGCTCGGTACTTATCAACCCTAATATTGCTACTATTCAGACTTCGGAAGGAATTGCCGACCAAGTATATTTCCTGCCCGTTACACCTTATTTTGTAACTGAGATTATTAAGAAAGAACATCCGGACGGCATTCTGCTGGCCTTTGGAGGACAAACGGCCCTGAACTGCGGTACGGAACTTTACCAGAAAGGTATATTGAAAGAATACGGCGTAGAAGTGTTAGGAACTTCCGTAGACGCCATTATGTATACAGAAGACCGCGACCTCTTTGTCAAGAAGTTGAACGAGAAATCTCTGAAAACTCCGGTCAGCCGTGCGGTAGAAAACATGAAAGACGCATTGGAAGCAGCACGTACCATCGGCTATCCGGTGATGATCCGTTCGGCTTACGCATTAGGAGGATTGGGAAGTGGTATCTGCCCCGATGAAGAAAAATTTATCGAACTGGCTGAAAGTGCCTTTACCTTCTCTCCACAGATTCTGGTGGAAGAATCACTGAAAGGCTGGAAAGAAATTGAATTCGAAGTGATTCGCGATGCCAACGACCACTGTTTCACCGTGGCCAGCATGGAAAACTTCGACCCGCTGGGTATTCATACCGGTGAATCTATCGTAGTGGCTCCTACCTGCTCACTAAGCGAAGAACAGGTAACCATGTTGCAGGATTTGTCCAAACAATGTATCCGCCATTTGAACATTGTGGGTGAATGTAACATTCAGTATGCGTTCAATGCAGAAACCAATGACTACCGTATCATTGAAGTAAATGCCCGCCTGAGCCGTTCTTCTGCACTGGCTTCCAAAGCAACCGGTTATCCGTTGGCTTTCGTTGCAGCCAAGATTGCCTTGGGCTATACCTTGGATGAAATCGGAGAAATGGGTACACCGAACTCTGCTTACGTAGCTCCGCAACTAGATTACCTGATTTGCAAGATTCCGCGTTGGGACCTCAACAAGTTTGCCGGAGTTTCTCACCGCATCGGTTCAAGCATGAAGTCTGTGGGTGAAATCATGTCTATCGGACGTACGTTTGAAGAAATCATCCAGAAAGGTCTGCGTATGATTGGACAGGGCATGCACGGATTTGTGGGCAATGACCACACCCGCTTCACCAACCTGGATGATGAACTGGCCAACCCGACTGACTTGCGTATCTTTGCCATTGCACAGGCATTGGAAGAAGGTTACTCTATCGAACGCATCTATGAACTGACCAAGATTGACCCGTGGTTTATCGGCAAACTGAAAAATATCGTAGACTACAAGCATAAACTGTCAACCTACAACTCGCTTGAAGAACTTCCGGCAGAGGTACTTCGTGAAGCAAAAGTGATGGGATTCTCTGACTTCCAGATTGCCCGCTTCGTACTGAAGCCTCAGCAGGGTAACATGGAAAAGGAAAATCTGGCCGTTCGTTCTTACCGTAAGAAATTAGGTATCCTTCCGGCTGTAAAACGCATCAATACCGTAGCTTCCGAACATCCGGAACTGACCAACTACTTGTACATGACGTATGCCGTAGAAGGATACGATGTGAATTATTACAAGAATGAAAAGTCAGTCATCGTGCTGGGTTCAGGAGCTTACCGCATCGGTTCATCTGTGGAATTTGACTGGTGTTCAGTTAATGCCATCCAGACAGCCCGCAAGTTAGGCTACAAGTCTATCATGATTAACTACAACCCGGAAACAGTTTCTACTGACTACGACGTGTGCGACCGTCTGTACTTTGATGAATTGTCATTCGAACGCGTACTCGACGTGATTGATTTGGAACAGCCGCGCGGCGTCATCGTTTCTGTAGGTGGTCAGATTCCGAACAACCTGGCCATGAAACTTTACCGTCAGGCTGTGCCGGTACTCGGAACTTCCCCGATTTCTATTGACCGTGCTGAAAACCGCAACAAGTTCTCGGCTATGCTTGACCAGTTGGGCATCGACCAGCCGGCTTGGCAGGAACTGACCAGCCTAGACGATGTGAAAGACTTTGTCAAGAAAGTGGGTTATCCGGTACTGGTTCGTCCGTCATACGTACTGAGTGGTGCAGCCATGAACGTATGCTACGACCAGGAAGAACTGGAACGCTTCCTGCAAATGGCCAGCGAGGTATCAAAAGAATATCCGGTAGTTGTATCACAATTCATGCAGGAAACCAAGGAAATAGAATTCGATGCTGTGGCACAGAACGGTGAAATCGTGGAATATGCTATTTCAGAACACATCGAATTTGCCGGTGTACACTCTGGTGATGCGACCCTTGTCTTCCCGGCACAGCACATCTATTTTGCTACTGCCCGCCAGATTAAGAAAATCAGCCGCAAGATTGCCAAAGAACTCAATATCTCCGGTCCGTTCAACATCCAGTTCCTGGCTAAGAACAACGATGTGAAGGTAATCGAATGTAACCTGCGTGCTTCACGTAGCTTCCCGTTTGTATCAAAAGTATTGAAGCGCAACTTTATCGAAACGGCTACCCGCATCATGCTGGATGCTCCTTACGTACGTCCTGACAAGCTGGCGTTCGACATTGACTGGATTGGGGTAAAAGCTTCTCAGTTCTCATTCGCCCGTCTGCAGAATGCCGACCCGGTACTGGGAGTAGACATGTCATCTACCGGTGAAGTAGGTTGCTTGGGAGACGACTTCGATGAAGCATTGCTGAATGCCTTGATTGCAACCGGCTACAAGATTCCGAAACAGTCCGTTCTGTTCTCTTCCGGTGCTACCAAGTCGAAAGTCGATTTGCTGGATGCCAGCCAGATGCTTCACCAGAAAGGATACAACATCTATGCTACAGCTGGTACGGCTGCCTTCCTGAACTCTCACGGCATTACCACTACTCCGGTGTTCTGGCCGGATGAACGTCCGAATGCAGAAAACAATGTGATGAAGATGATTGCGGAACATAAGTTCGACTTGATTGTCAACATCCCGAAAAACCACACCAAACGGGAACTGACCAACGGTTACCGCATCCGTCGTGGTGCCATCGACCACAACATTCCGTTGATTACCAACGCCCGTCTGGCCAAAGCGTTCATCGAAGCATTCTGCCACATGAACCAGAATGAAATCCAGATTAAGAGCTGGCAGGAATATAAATAAGGTATACCAAAGGTAGAAAATAAGAACGTCAAAGCGCTTGCAACAAAACGCTTTGACGTTTAGATTAAAACGCAAGTGCGTTTGAAGTAAAACGTCCTTGCGTTTAAGGGAAAACGCAAGGACGTTTGAAGTGTACTGAAAATAGTTGTCAGTTTGAAGATTAATT
>OGJS01001389.1_pt1 | contig 10603 bp, 4 predicted proteins | sample 1572241 | NCBI WGS metagenome assembly OGJS01 (sample SAMEA2582145, study PRJEB24529) | metagenome | biome: Human gut stool | place: China | collected 2011 | reverse complement strand
CTGCAATAATTTTCTCCTGAAAGCCGGAAGTTTCTGAAAGACTTTTATCTTTGCAATTATAATACATACGGCACTATGAAAAAAGTGATTCTGATTTTTGTGACAATCGTCCTTTCCGGTCTGCTTTATGCAAAAGATAATAAGAGTACCGATGCGTTACTTCGTGAGATTGATGGTATCATTAAAAACCGTCAGACCTATGGAGCGGAAAAGGAGGCGCGTATCGCTGACCTGAAGAAATTGCTGGCGGAGGCTACTTCCGATGAACAACGATATGGTTTTTGCGGACGTCTTTTCGATGAATACCGGGCTTATAATCTGGATTCGTCTTTTGTCTATGCTCAACGGAAAGAGGAACTGGCCCATCGCATGGATAAACTGGATTACCTGGATGATGCTGCCATGAATATGGCGGAAGTGATGGGAACTACCGGAATGTATAAAGAAGCGTTGGAACTATTGGGGCAGATTGATAAGAAAACGTTGCCCGATTATCTCTATGGTTACTATTATCATCTGTATCGCACTATTTACGGATTGATGGGAGATTATGCCGTTACGGAGAAAGTCAAGAAAGAGTATTATCGAATGACGGATCTGTATCGTGACTCTCTTCTGCAGGTCAACGCTTCCGACTCTTTGGGGCACGTATTGGTGATGGCGGATAAGTGTATCGTACATGCTCAATACGATGAAGCCATCCGTATGCTGATGGAATATTACAACAAACCTTCTTTGGATGACCATTCAAAAGCAATGCTTACTTATACTCTCTCCGAGGGTTACCGGTTGAAAGGCGACAAGCAGGGGCAAAAACATTACCTGGCCCTTTCGGCCATTGCCGACCTGAAATCGGCAGTAAAGGAATATGTATCTTTGCGCAAACTCGCTTCCCTTGTCTACGATGAAGGGGATATTGACCGTGCCTACAATTACCTGAAATGCTCCTTAGAGGATGCCACTCTTTGTAATGCCCGCCTTCGTACGTTAGAAATCTCGCAAGTCTTTCCTATCATTGACCAGGCTTACCAATTGAAAACCAAACGGCAGCAGCAGGAGATGAAAGTATCATTGATTTGTATCAGTTTGCTTTCCGTATTTTTGTTGGTTGCTATTTTCTTCGTTTACAAGCAGATGAAAAAGGTTGCTGCCGCACGTCGCGAAGTGGTCGATACCAATACGTTGTTGCAAGAACTGAACGAAGAACTTCACGACTCCAACTCGCAACTGAAAGAGATGAACCATACGCTTTCGGAAGCCAACTATATCAAGGAGGAATATATCGGCCGATATATGGACCAATGCTCCACTTATCTCGACAAGATGGATTTATACCGTCGTTCCCTGAATAAAATTGCTGCTGCCGGAAGAGTGGAAGAACTATATAAAGCCATTAAATCTTCTCAATTCCTTGACGAAGAACTGAAAGAGTTTTATGCAAACTTCGACATGACTTTCCTGCAACTCTTCCCCAATTTTGTGGAGGAATTTAATGCGCTGCTCACAGAACCCATGCAACCCAAACCGGGAGAACTGTTGAACACCGAACTCCGTATCTTTGCCCTGATCCGGCTGGGGATTACGGACAGTACCAAGATAGCGCAATTCCTCCGTTATTCCGTGACTACCATTTATAATTACCGGACCCGTGTCCGTAACAAAGCTTTGGGAGAAAGAGATGAATTTGAGACTAAAGTAATGCAAATAGGGAAGGTGGAAGAATAAGAAAATCACTACTTTTTTAGTCTGACTTCTATTTTATAACGTTCTTATATTTAGTGGTTTATGCTGTGAGACACTGTATAAATCACTATATTTTTGCTATCTGCTTTAAGAAGCAGTATGAAATGTGGATACTTTTGTTTCACGGTCATTTCAGCAATGACACAGAGAACGAAAACAAAAGTAACCCTAATATTAACTTTAAATTAATGTACATGAAACAGAGTATGAAGTCGAAAGGCTTTGAACGCCGCCTCTTATTAATAATGTGGGGCTTGTTCCTATCTCTTAGTGCATTCGCACAACAGATTTCAATAAAAGGACATGTAGTAGATGCCACAGGTGAACCGGTGATCGGTGCCAGTGTGGTGGAAGGACGTACAACGAATGGTACGATAACCGATGTAGACGGTAATTTCTCATTAAGCGTTCCGGCTAACAGCACGCTGACTATCTCTTTTGTCGGCTATAAAACGCAGACTGTTCCGGTGAACGGGAAAAACTCGTTGAAAGTAACCTTGCAGGAAGATACGGAAGTATTGGACGAAGTAGTAGTGGTAGGTTACGGAACAATGAAAAAGAGCGATTTGACTGGTGCCGTATCTTCTGTCGGAGTGAAGGACATCAAAGACTCTCCGGTAGCTAATATCGGTCAGGCAATGCAGGGAAAAGTATCCGGCGTGCAGATTATCGATGCCGGTAAGCCGGGTGATAATGTCACCATTAAAATCCGTGGTTTGGGTACGATCAATAACAGTAACCCGCTGATTGTCATTGACGGAATTCCTACCGACTTGGGATTGTCTTCCTTAAATATGGCTGATGTGGAACGGGTAGACGTATTGAAAGATGCTTCGGCAACAGCTATCTATGGTTCGCGTGGTGCCAACGGTGTGGTGATGATTACCAGCAAACGTGGTGCCGAAGGTGCCGGAAAAGTAACGGTAAACGCAAACTGGGCTATTCAGAACGCTACTAAAGTGCCCGATATGCTGAATGCTGCGCAATATGCCGCCTTGAGCAATGATATGCTGTCTAATAATGATGATAATACAAACCCTTATTGGGCAGACCCTTCTTTATTGGGAACAGGAACGAACTGGCTGGATGAGATGCTACGTACGGGAGTGAAACAAAGCTATTCGGTTAGCTATTCCGGTGGTACGGAAAAGGCACATTACTATGTATCCGGCGGTTTCCTCGATCAGTCCGGTATCGTGGAAAGCGTTAATTACCGTCGTTTCAACTTTCAGGCAAATAGTGATGCCCAGGTTAATAAATGGTTGAAGTTCACTACTAATCTGACATTCAGTACGGACGTGAAAGAAGGAGGAACTTACAGCATCGGAGATGCGATGAAAGCACTCCCCACCCAGCCGGTGAAGAATGAAGACGGTAGCTGGAGCGGTCCCGGACAGGAAGCGCAATGGTATGGAAGTGTCCGCAATCCGATCGGTACGTTGTACATGATGACGAACGAGACGAAAGGATATAACTTTCTGGCAAATATCACCGGAGAGATTGCCTTTACCAAATGGTTGAAGTTGAAAAGTACCTTTGGTTATGATGCCAAATTCTGGTTTGTCGACAACTTTACTCCGGCTTACGACTGGAAACCGAATCCGGTAGAAGAATCCTCCCGCTATAAGAGTGACAACAAATCATTTACCTACCTATGGGATAATTATTTTGTATTCGACCATACTTTCGCCCAAAAACATCGTGTAGGTGTGATGGCAGGTTCTTCCGCCCAGTGGAACAACTATGATTACCTGAATGCTCAAAAGAATATCTTCATGTTTGATAATATCCATGAAATGGACAACGGCGAGAAGATGTACAGTATCGGTGGCAGCCAGAGCGACTGGGCACTGCTCTCTCTGATGGCACGTCTCAACTATTCTTACGAAGATAAATACCTGCTTACAGCCACTGTGCGCCGTGACGGTTCTTCCCGCTTCGGTAAGAACAACCGTTGGGGAACATTCCCTTCCGTTTCTCTGGCATGGCGTATTTCGCAGGAAGAATGGTTCCCGAAAGACAACTTTCCGGTGAATGACCTCAAACTGCGTATCGGATACGGTGTGACCGGTAATCAGGAAATCGGTAACTACGGCTTTGTGGCTTCCTATAATACGGGAGTCTATCCTTTCGGCAACAACAACTCCACCGCTTTGGTATCTACCACCCTTTCCAATCCGAATATTCATTGGGAAGAGGTACGCCAAACCAACTTCGGTGTGGATATGAGCCTGTTCAATTCACGTGTCAACCTTTCGCTGGATGCCTACATCAAAAAGACGGCAGACATGTTGGTGAAAGCTTCCATCCCTATCACCTCCGGTTTTGAAGATACTACTGAAACCTTTACCAATGCCGGCAAGATGCGCAACAAAGGAGTGGAAATGACCCTGCGCACCATCAACCTGAAAGGTCTTTTCTCTTGGGAATCTGCTTTAACGGCTACCTATAACAAAAATGAAATTCTGGACCTGAACAGCGAAACCCCGATGTTTATCAATCAGATGGGTAACTCATACGTGACTATGCTTAGAGCCGGTTATCCGATCAATGTATTCTACGGATACGTGACCGACGGACTTTTCCAAAACTGGGAGGAAGTAAACCGCCATGCCACCCAACCGGGAGCAGCTCCGGGGGATATCCGTTTCCGGGATTTGAATAACGATGGAGTCATCAACGATGAAGACCGTACCGTTATCGGTAACCCGAATCCGAACTGGTTCTTCTCTTTAAGCAATAATTTCTCTTATAAGGGATGGGAACTCTCCGTTTTCCTGCAAGGCGTATCGGGAAACAAGATTTATAACGCCAACAATGTTGACAATGAAGGAATGGCAGCCGCTTACAACCAAACCACAGCTGTATTGAACCGCTGGACGGGTGAAGGAACCAGCAACTCTATGCCCCGCGCCATTTGGGGAGACCCGAACCAGAACTGCCGTGTATCCGACAGGTTTGTGGAAAACGGTTCCTATCTCCGTCTGAAGAATATCACGCTTTCGTATACACTGCCTAAAAAGTGGATGCAAAAGATTCAACTGGAAAATGCCCGCATCTCTTTCTCTTGCGAGAATGTGGCAACTATCACCGGATATTCCGGCTTCGACCCGGAAGTGGATATTAATGGCATCGACAGCAGCCGTTACCCGATTTCACGTACCTTCAGTATGGGCTTGAACTTTAACTTTTAAATCAGGAGAAAGAATATGAAAAAGATAATAACTTTGGTATTTATGTCTGCCGTGCTGGCATTGACATCGTGCAACGACTTCTTGGATAAATATCCTAAATATGGCGTCGATCCCGAGTCGGAAGTGACGAATGAGATTGCTGTGGCACTGACTACTGCCTGCTACAAGACTCTTCAGTCATCTAATATGTATAACCAACGTATCTGGAGCCTCGACATCATCGCAGGCAACAGTGAAGTAGGAGCCGGAGGAGGTACTGACGGTTTGGAGACTGTTCAGGCTTCCAACTTCATAGCCCAGAGCGACAACGGCTTTGCCTTGTATGTATGGCGTTCTCCGTGGGTAGGGATCGGACGTTGCAACATCGTGCTTTCCAATTTGCCTTCAGCATCTGTCTCCAATGAGATAAAGACCCGTTGCATGGGTGAGGCTTATTTCCTGCGTGCACATTATTATTATATTCTGGTTCGTTTGTACGGAGGGGTGCCTTTGCGCTTGGAGCCGTTTGAACCGGGAGAATCTGCGGATATTGCCCGTAATACGGTAGATGAGGTATATGCTCAAATTCTTTCCGACTGCAAAAATGCAGTGAATATGCTTCCTCCGAAAAGCAGTTATGGAGATGCTGACAGGGGACGTGCCTGCAAAGAGGCTGCAATGGCGATGCTGGCGGATATTTACCTGACACTGGCTCCCAATCATCGTGACTATTATAATGAAGTAGTGACCTTGTGCAATAACATTGCTGCAATGGGATATGATCTGACTCAATGCAATTATGCCGATAACTTTAATGCGACGATCAATAATGGTGCGGAATCTCTCTTCGAAGTGCAATACTCCGGTAGTACGGAATATGACTTTTGGGGGTTCCATTATGGAGCTGTGATTCCTTGGAAGGCAGACGGAGAATTTAAATTCGCTTCTGTGACAGATTTCGGTCAGGCGGATGCTTTCTTCCATCCTACTGTGGCTAATGCTCCGTACACTTCGACATCCGTAGTGCTTGGAGGTGACGATAATAAATGGCAGATGAAGGAAGCCGAATGTGGCAAGCCTTATAAAGTATGGTTCTATACAGGTAAAGGAAAAGAAAAGATGCTGATGCGTCCGTTCACTCCTTACGAAGGGCTGTATCTGGTGGGTGAGGCAACTCCAAACGGATGGGATTTAGGCAATGCTACTCCGATGACGAAGAGTGCCGACAGTCCTTACATCTTTACCTGGAGCGGCACACTGAAAACAGGTGAGATGAAGATATCCTGCGATAAACAGTCAGACTGGAACGGGGATTGGTTTATGGCGGATAAGAGCAACAAGGCTCCGACGGGAGAAGTAGAAACGGCATTGTTTGTTGCTAAGTCGGATGCGGAGTTGAACAGTATGTATCCGGATACAGATTTGGGTAGTTTGGATAATAAGTGGAATATTCAGGAAGCCGGTTCTTATCGGATTACGATTGACCAGTTGAAAGAGACGATTTCGATTGTGAAACAATAAAACAAGAATTCAAGATGAAGAAAATAATATATTGGGTGGCTGCTTTCCTGTGTATGGCTTGCAGTGACGATCATGGGTCGAACCAAGAGAATGGAGGAGCTTCGGGCAGTGTCACCGAAGTGACTCCGGTAACATCGGATTTAAGTGTGGACCTGTCTACGGATAAGGCTTTCTATAAACCGGGGGAGAAAGTGGTATTTACAGCAGATGACGCGTTGCCTGCCGGAACTAAAGTTCGTTATCGTCTTTTAGGGGAGGTTGTCGGAGAAGAGTCGGTGGTAAATGGTACCAGTTGGACATGGCAACCGCCTACTACTGATTTCAAAGGATATATGGCGGAACTGTACCGTCAGGAGAATGGTACAGATGTGATTGTCGGTACGATTGCGGTAGATGTATCCAGTGATCCGGCACGTTTTCCGCGTTATGGTTTTGTCGCTGATTTCAGTCGGGAGAAGACGGCTGAAAAGACGCAGGAAGAGATGGCGTATCTGAATCGTCATCACATCAATTGGGTACAGTTTCAGGACTGGCATAATAAGCATCACTGGCCGTTGGGCGGTACACGCACACAGTTGGACGAAGTATATATGGACATCGCTAACCGGGAGGTTTATACAAGTTCGGTGAAGAATTACATTGAAGCGCAGCATCGTTTCGGTATGAAGTCTATGTTTTACAATCTTTGTTTTGGGGCGTTGAAGGATGCCGCTGCGGACGGGGTGAAGGAGGAATGGTATTTGTTTAAGGATGCTTCTCACACTACTAAAGACAGTCATGATCTGCCGGGCGGATGGAAAAGTAATATTTATCTGGTAGATCCTTCTAATAAGGAATGGCAGAAATATTTGAACGAGAGGAATGATGATGTATATGTGAACTTTGCCTTCGACGGCTATCAGATAGACCAGTTGGGACGACGCAGCACGCTTTACAATTACAATGGTATTCCGGTCAATCTGCGTGAGGGATATGCTTCTTTTATTGAAGCGACGAAGCAGGCTCATCCGGACAAGAGTTTGGTGATGAATGCGGTCAGCCGTTACGGTGCCCGTCAGATAGGGGAGACAGGTAAAGTTGATTTCTTCTATAATGAAGTGTGGGCGGATGAGGCTGATTTTACCAATCTGAAAGCCATTCTTTATGAAAATGGAGTCTATGGCAATTATCAGTTGAATACGGTTTTTGCAGCTTATATGAATTATAATAAAGCGGATAACCGGGGAGAATTTAATACGCCGGGTATCTTATTGACAGATGCTGTCATGTTTGCTTTGGGTGGTTCGCACCTTGAGTTGGGAGGCGATCACATGTTGTGCAAAGAGTACTTTCCGAATGAGAACCTGACAATGAGCGAAGAACTGAAAACAGCGATGGTTCGTTATTATGATTTCCTGACTTCTTATCAAAACCTGCTTCGTGACGGTGGTACAGAGAATAGTGTTTCCATGAATTGTACCAATGGCGAAATGAGATTGAATAGTTGGCCTCCTCAACAGGGATCGGTTACTACTTATGCCAAGCAGGTAGGTGGCAAGCAAGTGATACATCTTCTTAATTTCTCGCAAGCGAACAGCCTTAGTTGGAGAGATGTGGACGGTACGATGCCGGAACCGGCTCTGATTACAAAAGCGGCTTTGCAGATGAATCTGTCGGCAAAGGTGAATAAGCTGTGGGTAGCGTCGCCGGATGCACACGGAGGGGCTTTGCAGGAATTGGCCTTTACACAGGAGAATGGAGTTGTCTCTTTCACATTGCCTTCCCTGAAATATTGGACGATGATTGTGGCTGAATAAAGCGGCTGCTACAGAATAACTAAAATGATAGGTATGATGATTAGATATAGATTATGGGTATGGGTGTTGTGCCTGGTATTTCCAACATGGGTTTGGGCGGAAAATGAGACACGTACATGCACTTCTTTTACACAGCAGGGACGTCAGGTGACTTTTCACCTGACGGACGGTGCCGCATTGCAATTGCAACTTTGCAGCTCTTCCGTCGTGAAAATCTGGTTCTCACCCGACGGGCAATTGCAACGAAGAAATGCTTCGTTTGCAGTGATTAATGAAGAACTGGAAGAGGTAGGAACTATTCATGTGGATGAACAGGCGGCCTGTTACGAGATATTTACTCCGAAGTTGCGTATCCGGGTGAATAAATCTCCGATGAGTCTTCAGATATTCGATAAATATCAGAAACTCTTGTTTAGTGATTATGCCGATAAAGGCCATGTCAGTGAAGGAACGAAGAAGGTGGAATATAAAGTGTTTCGTCGTGACGAGCACTTCTTCGGACTTGGTGAGAAAGCGGGAAAGATGGACCGTCGTGGCGAGTCTTATAAGATGTGGAATAGTGACAAACCTTGTTATAGCGTGGTAGAAGATCCTCTTTACAAGAGTATTCCTTTCTTTATGAGCAATTACCGGTATGGTATTTTCCTTGATAACACCTATAAGACGGAATTCAAATTCGGAACGGAAAGCCGTGATTACTACAGCTTTGAAGCGCCGAACGGGGAAATGGTATATTACTTTATTTTCGGTAAAGACTATAAAGAAATCATCAGCCAATACGTCGGACTGACCGGAAAACCTATCATGCCGCCGAAATGGGCGTTGGGTTTTGCTCAATGCCGCGGTCTGTTGACAAGTGAAAAGCTAAGTCGTGAGATAGCCGAAGGCTACCGGAAACGGGGAATACCTTGTGATATTATCTATCAGGATATCGGTTGGACAGAATATTTGCAGGATTTCGAATGGCGCAAAGGAAACTATGAAAACCCTAGGAAGATGCTTTCGGATTTGAAAGAGATGGGTTTTAAGGTAGTCGTATCTCAAGACCCGGTAATTGCACAAGCCAACAAAAAACAATGGGAAGAAGCAGACCGCCTGGGCTATTTTGTAAAGGACAATACGAACGGTAAAAGCTACGATATGCCCTGGCCGTGGGGTGGGAACTGCGGAGTGGTAGATTTCACCCTGCCTACCGTAGCCGACTGGTGGGGAACTTATCAGCAGAAACCTATTGACGATGGTGTCTCCGGCTTCTGGACAGACATGGGCGAACCTGCCTGGAGTAACGAAGAGCAGACGGAGCGCCTGGTGATGAAGCACCATCTCGGTATGCACGATGAAATCCATAACGTCTATGGTCTGACCTGGGACAAAGTGGTAAAGGAGCAATTTGAAAAGAGGAATCCGGACCGTCGTGTTTTTCAAATGACTCGTGCTGCTTATGCCGGATTGCAACGTTATACGTTTGGCTGGACGGGTGATAGCGGAAACGGAGACGATGTACTGCAAGGTTGGGGGCAATTAGCCAATCAGATTCCCGTAATGCTTTCCGCCGGATTGGGATTAATCCCATTTTCTTCCTGTGATATCACCGGTTACTGTGGGGATATTGAGGATTATCCGGCTATGGCCGAACTCTATACCCGTTGGATTCAATTCGGAGCATTTAATCCTTTGAGCCGTATTCACCATGAGGGAGATAACCCGGTGGAACCGTGGCTTTTCGGGCCGGAAGCGGAAAAGAACGCGAAAGCGGCTATCGAACTGAAATATCGTTTGTTACCGTATATCTACACTTACGCCCGAGAAGCGTATGATACAGGATTGCCTATCATGCGGCCTCTGTTTCTTGAATATCCAATGGATATGGAAACTTTTTCTACGGATGCCCAATTCATGTTCGGTCGTGAATTACTGGTAGCTCCCGTGGTGAAGAAAGGTGCCCGCACAAAGAACGTGTATCTTCCTGAAGGTACATGGATAGACTACAACAACAAGCAGATGGTTTACACTGGAGAGCAATGGACTACTGTTGATGCTCCCTTGTCCTCTGTTCCCATATTTGTGAAGCAAGGTTCCATCATCCCTACCATGCCGGTAATGAACTACACCCATGAGAAACCGGTATATCCACTTACTTTTGAAATCTTCCCCGCACAGGAAGATGCACAGGCAGCCTTTACTCTTTACGAAGATGAAGGAGAAAACTTAGGGTATCAGCGTGATGAATTTGTCAAAACACCGATTATTCGCAGCACTCTGGCAAATGGATATGAATTGACTGTCTCTGCCCGTGAAGGAAAAGGATACACTGTCCCCGGTCCGAGAAATCTGTTGTTCCGTATTTATTCTGCGAAAGCCCCGAAAGAG
>OGJS01001382.1_pt1 | contig 10670 bp, 6 predicted proteins | sample 1572241 | NCBI WGS metagenome assembly OGJS01 (sample SAMEA2582145, study PRJEB24529) | metagenome | biome: Human gut stool | place: China | collected 2011 | reverse complement strand
TATGACGAAGCCAGCTATCCCATTCTTCAAGACGGTTCTTGTAGCCTGCCACTGAAAAATAGTTCGACCAGCCACAGATGTACCATTGAAGACGCTCTTTGCGATACTCGTAACCCCAGCCGTTGCTACGGCTGGTCAACTCACGGATCTTATGTTTCATCTTCTTGATACTTTCGGGATGCAACAGATACTGACACTTACCATTCCTACGACCAAATGCGTAGGAAAGAAACTTGATGTCACGAATATAGGCTACCTTGGTCTTTTCTCGATTCACTTTCAGGAACAACTTCCCTTCTATAAAAGGGACAATGTGATCGTAAGTACGATGAGCAGCCTTACGGCTCTTGCAAAATATCAACAAATCATCCGCATAGCGAACAAACTTGTGACCTCGACGTTCCAGCTCCTTATCCAATTCATTGAGCATAATGTTGCTTAATATTGGACTCAAAGGGCCACCCTGAGATAGCCCTAGTTGAGTAGGCTGGTATTTGCCGCAATTGATGACACCTGCGTTCAGATAGCGATGTATCAGAGATACTAAGCGACTGTCCTTGATAGTACGAGACAACACCTCTATCAATTTGGAATGGTTGACCGTGTCAAAGAACTTCTCCAAATCCATATCAACTGTAAACAAGTATCCCTGCTCGATGTACTCGCCGCACTTCAACAATGCCCTATGACTACCACGGTGAGGACGGAAGCCGTAGCTCATCTCGCTGAACTGAGGTTCATAAAGCACCTCAAGCACCTGACTGATGGCTTGCTGTACAGTACGGTCAACTACCGTAGGGATGCCAAGCCCACGTTTCTTCCCGTTTGCCTCGGGGATTTCCACTCTGCGAACGGGATTAGGTTTGTATGTGCCTTCAAGGAGGGAGGCTATAAACTCCGAACCATGCTTCTTCAGGTAAGCAAGCAGGGCTTCAGTACTCATTCCGTCTATTCCACCGCTACCCTTGTTGCTCTTCACTTTCTTGTAAGCAGCATTCATATTGGCGGGAGAGAGAATAAACTCCAGCAATCCCTCCTTCGGACAAGTAAAGGATGTAAGTCCCTGTTCGCTTATCCCCATGAAGGTCTGCAAACCGGCCATAACCTTGGGTTCCACCCTACTATCCGGCCGGTCTAATCTCATTGATTCGTTCTGCATTCTTGCTTTCATAAGGTAGTCTTCATTTGACTTACAGATTAATGGTTCGACCCTTGACGACACTCTCATATCGCTACTATGGTCTCGGCTGACTTCTCACGACAAATCTTGTTTCAACCACATGACACTAAGTAGTGACACGTGTCCGTGAGACCTCCCCAGATAAGAACGTACGCTTTCATCTCATGTGCCCTCTGCATTTACCATGTATGGATTCAGATAGTTATAGGACTTTGCCTTGTCATGCAGACTTGTCCTCCATACACGGCCTTGTATCCAGTTTCTGTTCGTAAGGCCGAGAATTTGCCGCCAGCTTCCTTCAGATTCCACATCGCTATGAACACCCTTGCTATTGGCTAACGATTCCCACTATCAGGACTCGCTCGGGACTTGCACCCTAGAGCGTACGCCCATACTGGGCTTACAAGAAAACCGTTCCCTCCCCTCACGGGGGTGGAACGGTACAGTCAATAATACATGAAAAAACGCTATTTAGAGAGAGTCTCTACAGATTTGGTTTGTGAGGATGATCCTGTGGATGAGGTGGTTCTTGTGGCTGACGCATTTCCTGCCATTTGGCGTATTGCTCTGTCGTCAGGATTTTCCTGATCTTCTTTTCCTTCTTGGCAGCAGCTTTTTGCATCTTCTCCACATTGTCCTTTTCCATTGCAGGACGTTCACCCGGAGCTCCCATAGGCGGACGACCGCCTCCCATACCGGGTCCCATTCCACCTTCCATCGGCGGACGACCACCGCCCCTTCCGGGACGACTTCCCATCAAAGGACGCTGACCATTTCCTCTTTCAGTCATAGTCGCAAAATGTTCTTGTTGTTCTTTCAGGTTCAGTTTATATAGTTTATCGTACTGCTTGTCTGTCAGTTGCAGTTCTTCTTTCATCCGGTCCGTCATTTTCCGGGCAGCTTTCTCCGGTGAAGGAACTTCACGGGGCAATTGTTTCTTCTCCTGCTCCTGTGCTTGTGTACAAACCAGCCCACACAACAGACATACAGCTAATAACCATAATCTTCCGGTACTTTTCATTTTGCGTCAGTTTTTTATTACGATGCAAATGTAAGGGAGAGAAAGAAGAGCTGAAAATAAAATCTACGAAAGGGAAGGTTTTGTCGACAGAATAGCCAAATGAGGGATACTCATCCTCTGTTTTGCACCTCCACAGTAAGCATTATTAGGCGTTGACCTTGGTTAACAAGCCTGTCGACCAAGGTTAATCGGCTCGTTAACCAAGGTTGATAAGCCTGTTAACCAAGGTCAACACCCGACAATTCCTAAGGGTGAATAGATATATCCCTTGTTTTCAACAGAATAACACCTGATACGAGATAAATAAATGCCTCATCCGGATATGGGTTGAGTGCGAAAGTGAGAGTAACCCACTTACCCTCACACCGGATTTTTTACTACCACCACATTTAATACCCTAACTATCAACGATTCACACTAAAAGTGAGGGTAGTGAGAGTAACTTGATCCAACTTTTTATTGAACAGCCTGAGTTCCGTTTAAAACCCACATTTCACTCCGGCAGAAAAGTAAACCGTCGGATTGAAATACGGATCATCTTTATCACTGAACATATTGTCTACAAACCCTTTAAGCGTACGTTTAGTCAGATCGCCAGACCTGAGCCAATTGCCTCCTATCCCCAAATACAGGCACGACTTCTTACCTATCCTGTATTCCGGACAGAGATAGGATCGCATCATAACTGAAGCATAGATCATCGACTTTCCCTCTACATCCATCACGGAAGATATTCCATCCATTTCCATTGCCACGAGCCTCAACTTAAACCGATCTCCCAAACGTACTGCCCCGGACACTTCAACACCGGAAGAGAGATTCACATTAACCTCATAATTACCGGAAAGTTGCCAGTTAAGAAAGAACATCGGCATGGCAATAGGTACTCCAAATGAATTCGTCAATCCAGCCCCAACACCTATATCCAGATTTTTCCTACATTTATACACAAAAATCACTCCCCCATTCACCAATACACTCTGCCAGGTAATTGCATCCGGTGCCGAATAAATACCTGCTCCCAAACTGGCTATCATGTACCACTTTTTCGACAAGGGCCGTACATGCGTCAGATTGAGACTGCCACTTAACACCTCATCCGGATGTATATCCAAGACCATATGTCGATTATTAAGTATCGCGTAAGTTCCTCTTGCCGATGCCGACCACATGATAGGCTGTCCCGATGCATTCTGCTTCAGCGAAAAGGGTAGCGTGTATGCTCCGGTGAATTTCAATAAATCACCCGAACCCAATTTATTCCCCGCTTCATCTCTGAAAGAAGAGGCAGGCATATACTCCGTTTTAATAACTCCTTGTGCAAAACCATCGATTGCTGCCACCAAGAGCAACAGAAATAAAAGATAAGAGAATCGTCTCATTGCTAATAAATTAGATTATTTTATTGCAAAGAAAAGAGATTAGCTTGTCCGGTATAAGTCTTTTCCGACGAACTGCACGAAAGACCTGTTGAATTTCACTATCCCAAAGATGGAACAAAAGGAAAAAAGAAGATTATTCGAGGAAAGGTACTCTCACTACAAATTCTGTAGTACTTTCCACGATATCAATTGCTTTATCATACAAGGCGTATTGTTTTTCCAGGTTCCCTAATCCTACACCACCTCTATCTACTGAACTCCGCAATTGCAGATTATTGGAAACCATGATCCCCTCATCGGTAAAGCCTATCCGAATAATAAGCGGATTCTTTAAAGTAGCTATGTTATGCTTAATCGCATTTTCTACCAGCAGTTGCAAGCTGACGGGAATGATCAATCTGGTTCCATACAAATCATATTCGTCTATCTCGATGAACAATGTATCTTCAAAGCGAATCTTCTCCAGAAATACATAACTTTCCAGAAAAGCCAATTCTTCTTTCAAAGTAACCATCGGACGATTGTTTGTCAACAACAGATAACGGTAGACACCTGACAGCTTTTTAGCAAACAGATTGGTCTTTTCCGCATCACTATAGGCCAGTGAAGATAGCACATTCAGACTATTGAACAGGAAATGCGGGTTTATCTGGGCTTTCAAGGTTTCATACTGATACTGAATCTTCTCTTTCTCTATAATAGCCAGTTTCTTCTCTGCTTCCATTTGGCTTTGCTGATAAAAGAATATCTCAATCAGAAGAACAATCATGCTATTCCAAAGTACTACCGGCAGAGACATTTTCAGCAAAGCATAATCTTCCGGCCAAGGTTCCTCCAGAATAATGGACAGGATATAATTTGCCGCTATACCGAAGCAACTCACCCATACGGATGCCAGCAATAAATCGATAAAGATTCTCATTGTATTGTTAATGTTGTCCAGCCTCTTATGGACAATAACAATGATGAGAAAGTCAACAATCCCCACAAAAATGCAGGCAGGTAAATTGAGCAGATACTGTGTTTCCAAACTTAAGCTCCGGGGAGCGTCAGAAAGAAGCTCCGCCACATACTGGAATGCAAACAAAGAAATTGCAATGAGCACTATAAAAAGCAGGATATACCATTTATTCTTCATCCCCAAATGTCTTTTAAAGCACACCATCCACCCACTTCAGAAAATCAGGAACCCGCACACGACTGATTAAAACCTCGTGCGGACATTCAGGCTGGAAGCTCAACTTCAACCGACTATTGAAGTACTTGGATATCTTACGGATAGAGTTGATATTAGCAATGCAATTGCGGGAAACACGGAAGAAAGTCCTTTCATCCAGCAGTTGCTCTATCTGTTCCAAAGTATAGTCCACAATATAGCGTTTATCTGAAAAGGTGTGCAGAAAGACTACTTTTTCTTCACTGTAGAAGAAAGCGATATCTGAAGTCTCCACATAATGATACGCATCCCCTTTCTGGATAAGGAAACGGTTCTTTTTACAATTACTCATCAATGCTTCTTCCAGTTTCCTGTAATCGGTAACGGGAGATTGCACAACCCTGAACTGTTCAAATTTTCTCAATGCCGCCAGCAAATCATCTTCCTCTACAGGCTTCAGCAGATAGTCCACACTATTCACCTTGAATGCCTGTATGGCATGCTCATCATAGGCAGTAGTAAAAATAACAGGCGTCGTGACCTGTATCTGCTCAAAAATGTCGAAACTGTTTCCATCCGTCAACCGGATATCCAGCAACATCAGATCTACCGGGTGGTGTTTCAGAAATTGTACGGTCTGCTCCACAGTGGCTGTCCATGCCTCCAACTGATAATCGGGGCGTAACTTCTCCATCATCCGCTTCATCTCTTCGTAAGCGAAACGTTCGTCTTCTACTAACAGGTATTTCATCATCCGGCACTCAATTTATAGGAATCTGCCGTAAAATTACAGATTATCATCCATATCCGGTTACGAAATGATGTATTTCCGATGAAGTGCAGAAATTGAAGGATGAAGTGCAAGTGCAATTACCTGCCTTCATCCATCACCACCGAGAATCTATAAGTACCTGACTGCAATGCAAGTGATAGAGCATTCCTTTTTTGTGAATACAGGCTGACTCCTTCCGCCTCTTTCCATGCAGTTTCTCCTTCCTTTAAAGTAGCAGGATGAATGCCGGATAATTTCAGGACAGCAGTAGTATTAGCCGGTATGGTGATTTCCATTTTCAGCACACCGGCTTCCAACGTCCAGTCAGAGACTATTTTCCCATACAGCGAGTTGTAGTATGAACGTACTTGCTTTGGACCGCCTTTTGTAATCCAAGGCTCAATGGAAAACTCCTTATAACCAGCCTCCGGACGGCGGATACCTCCTAAAGCCTCAATAAACCAACTACCGATATACAAATAGGAACTATGCAAACCCGAACCACGACATTGCCAATCTTCAAAGAACGTACCGTTGCCATGCTTCAACATATCTCCCCAGCCGGGAAAATCTTCTTTCGTAGCCATCTCAAAAATCAAATCATTACGATGATTATCTAATAAAGTATGCAACAGGAACGAACCGGCAGTAATGCCTCCCCAGAAATGCCCTTTACGCTTTACCAGCACTTCCTGCTCAAGACGTTTCCAGACTTTTGCCTGCAAGTGCTTCGGAGGTAAATCAACCATCAGTGCAATAGCAAGATAAGAAGGATAGCCATTCACGTAGCTATTATCGTTCGAATTGAAGAAAGTAGCATGCACCGCCTTACGTACTTTGGATGCCCGGTTCCGATAAGCGGAAGCTGCTGCTCTATTTCCCAACACATCGGCAATCTGTGCAGCAGTTTCAAGACTGTAAATCCAGTGACAATTATTAAAGAATAAAGTTTCCCGAGTATCTCCAAGTGCTTTTCCCTGTTTCTCCATAGCCGACCTTTCTGACCATGCATCCGGCCAAAGCCAGTCACCCAGGAAACTCCATTTACCTCCCCAACGTACCAGCATGTCATCCTGCGACTTCGTTTCCACAAAAGAAAGCCAGCGCTGAATGGTGGGAAAACTTTCCGAAAGAATACGTACATCTCCATACTGACGATAAAGTTCCCAAGGCAAGGTAATGCAGAAACCACTCCAGGATGGTCCACCCCCGCCAATGCGGGTAGGAGCGGTATAGGGAACATTCCCTTCGGGATCTTGCACATCACGCCAATCTTCCATCCATTTGTTATAGAAAGCCCCCAATTGATAGTTTCCCAAAGCTGTGCGCGTAGTAGCCAATGCATCTCCCCCGTATCCACAACGTTCACGATGAGGACAATCGACCACATAGTTACCCAGGCTGAGATTTTCAAACGTCCACAAGGTAGTACGATAAATGTCATTCAACAAAGGAAGATCACATTCAAATCCACCGCTCCGGCGATAATCCGGACGAATCATCCAACCACGTATCTGGTCTAATTCCGGTTTATACCGAAGGCCGGTAATTTGTACCCAACGTCCGGTCATATAATTAAAACGATTACAAAAGACTCCTTTCCGTTTGGAGCCAACTTTATAAATGCTATGTATACCATAGCTGCAAGCATCCTTTTCCCTTTCAGAAAATTGGAATACAATTGAATCACCGGGTTGGCCTTGGAGCTGCATCTCAAACCAACCGGCATAATTGATTCCCATATCAACTCTATAGACTCCGGGACTAACTTCCTGAACAGAAAGTGGTTTAATTTCACCAAGTAACCGATTAGGTTCTGTACGGTCAGATGATACTATAACGTCAGTAGAATAAACCTTTGCCATAGCCCAACCGGAATCATCAAAATCCGGAGTATTCCACCCATCTTTTTCCAAAGCTGCATCATAACATTCTCCTTCAAAGTGATGTGCCTCCCAGTAACCTAACAAGGTATTGGGACTTGCATGGGTCTTCCAAGTATTATCCGAAACAATTCGTAATTTCTTTCCGGAAGATAATGCAATCTCAGCCTGAACCAATGCCATCGGAATAGCCGGTCTATTCTTCTGCTGATAGGCCGGAAAAACAGCCCAGGAAGTACCCAGCCACAAAGCTATAACATTAGTACCTGTTTTCAGGTAACCCTTGATATCATATGTCATGTAACGGGCACGTGATTTATGATCCGTAACCGAAGGTGAAAGAACAGCATCCCCCACTTTCCGCCCATTGACATACAGTTCATGATAACCTATGGAAGCTACATAAATAACAGCATCCTGTGGAATATCCGACATATTAAATGTTTTACGGAACCAGGGATCTGCCATTACATTATTAACCTTCTTACCTCCCACACTCTGAGATTCCATTTCTGCACTGCCTATCCATTGTGCCGCCCAATCAGCAGCAAACAGCCCCATACGCCAATTTGCAGGATTACTCCATGCTGACCAACGATTATGCTCATCGGAGAAACGGACTTTCCAGAAACATCTTTGTCCGGCAGACAAAGGTACTCCTCCATAAACAATATTCACCGACTCAGCAGAGTTAACACGACCGCTATCCCAAAGATCTCCACGGTCTGCATCAAGTAAATCCCGGGAGCTTGCTACAAGAATCTGATAAGCAGTCTGCTTCCGCCCGCGTGCCGAGGTAGTAGCTCCCATTTTCCAACTCAAACGAGGTTGCAGTATGTCAACACCTAAAGGATTACTAAGATATTCACATTGCAAATCAAAAGGTTGGAGAGTGGCAATATTCGTGAAAGCCGTACTGCCAGTCAGTTCACCCTCCGGAAAAGCGATCTGCACTTCTCTACCATTAAGAGCCAGACAAACCTCCCTCTGACTATAAAGCGGATCTGCAACCCAGATATCGTAACCTGTTCCCTTCTGCTCAAGATAGACAATCACTTGTTTATCAGTAGCCAGTGTAAGTCCCTCCCCTAAATCAATTGTTCCCGGATGATAAAAAACAATAGCATACTGCTGATTCAACTTAACAGCCTGCACCACAGAACTATTTTGAATAATCTTATAATTCTGGGTAGCCGTAAATGTCCGGAACTCCTCTAAAGATTTGTCAGGAACAACCATATATGCATATTTCCCTTCCTTAGCCTTTACACCATGACTAATCCAGAGATTAAAGATGTCAGCAGAAATCTTTTTCCCACTCCCACTGATATTAATATCCTTCCAAGCTCCGGTTTGTTTCGGATTGCTAACAATTACGTCTCCTCCTGAAGGAAATAAATAACCAACTTTATCATGATATACCCAAGCCGGATTCTTTACAGATACATTTTCTCTATAAACAGACGTAGTTCCTTCCTCTTTGCCAACTACCATTTCGCCTGTAAAAAGGCACTGATTAACAGTTGTAACCACTTCCTCGGGAGCATCTGATGCAATATCTGTCCCTAAGCACAAAAGTACATCATTCATAAAAAAGTAAGACTTCCTGGCCTTTACTCCCTTATAGCAATGCTCATAAGCAATGACTCCATTCTTGCCGTTACTTACCCCACCTCCAAACCGATTTTTTCCGAACAAATATCCTTCAAGACGAGTAGAGTCCTGATGTTGAACAGCCGTAGTCCCCGGTATTTTATTCCAATTCCATACAGGGAAGATACCTTCATATTCTTTCCCGGAAGTAAGGATATTCGTAGCACCAAGCGGCAGGTTATAACCTTTGAGGTTCTCATTATTAAGCATTTCGGTTCCATTAGTCCTTGTAGAAATCACCTTAGCAGAGAGATAATAGCCGGTACCATGCTGGACCATAATGTCCGATTTCCAGAAATACTTATTACCGGGAGCAGGAAAGGGAGCACCGGAAAGATGTTTCTTCCAAGCCGAGTAATCAGCAGCACGATCAGAATCATTCTGCTCCATGTATTCCAGTGTGACAGGAGAAATATTGCTAAGTCCTTCGGGACGTGATATATTACGACCGATTGCACCAAAATCAAACGTTTCCCGATAGCCCAACAACCGATGACCACCCATCAGAAGATTGATAAATATATCTTTTTTCTCTTGTGTAAAATAAGGCTCAAAGGCAGTTCCTTTCACCAATTGCAAATAATATGCAATATCATCTACATACGATAAACCATACCCGCCGGAATATAATTGCGGACGATGCTGATGGAAACTGCCATCCACCTTAATACCTTCGTCACCTTGTTCCGGAACAATCTTAATAGTAGAGGCTATGGACTTGATTCCGATTCGTATCAGCTCAATATTATTTTCAATACATCCTTTATGAATGGTAACGGCAGATACCCATGTACGGTTTTTGCCTTTATGACCTTTATTCCCAGTCAAATCTTGTAGATAAGAAGAATAATGCAATAACTTCTTATCACTAATTTTACCTTTCAGCAGAATCAACGGAACCATGTAGTCTTGGGGAGCACCAATATCACCGAACCACCAGTTTCCGGATTTAGGACGTACTCTATACCAATAATCGATACCTGCAACTATTTGTTTCAACAGTCTTCCTGAATTATAATACTTATTTCCAGGTTTCCGATATGCAATAGCCATTAATTTCAAGCGTTTCAAATGAGAGCCGGCCGGATAAGACGAACCTTCATGCACAGTTACATAATCCAGGTCCGGAAAACTTCCATCCGAACGTACGCCCTCGCATAACCCGCTATTATGTCCTCATCTACTTTCGCTTCCAAATAGGAAGCGACCAGTCGTCCGGTCATTTCGTCCACTTCCTTTTGCGCATCTACTTGCACCTCTTTAGCCTCAGCCAAAGAGCAACAAAGATAAAGCAAACAGAATATTAGTTTCAAGCATTTCATAAACATACTCCTATTTATCCAGGTACTTACCATCAGCTACTATCCCTGAGCTATGCACTGTACGAATAAATTTCGCATCAGCAGGAGCGGCACCTTTACATTGATTCAGTTCTGCCCCGACAACATCATCCCAAAAGAATAACGGACGTACATCGGGCTTCATCGCATCAAAACGTACATTATTAAATCTCACATTTCTGGCATGACGTACATAGAAACCGGCGGCCGGTAATGTATTACCAAACATTCGATTCTCAGGATAGCTTTTAGTCATTTCCGGAACAGGTTTACTAACCATGTC
>OGJS01001350.1_pt1 | contig 10889 bp, 7 predicted proteins | sample 1572241 | NCBI WGS metagenome assembly OGJS01 (sample SAMEA2582145, study PRJEB24529) | metagenome | biome: Human gut stool | place: China | collected 2011 | reverse complement strand
TATGAAATTCTTATTTATTGTTCAAGGTGAGGGGAGAGGGCATTTTACACAGGCAATCACTCTCGAAGAAATGTTATTGCGCAATGGGCATGAAGTAGTGGAAGTCTTAGTCGGGAAAAGCTCGACACGTACTTTGCCGGGATTTTTCAATCGGAGTATTCATGCACCGGTGAAGCGATTCATTAGTCCGAACTTTCTGCCTACGGCAGATAATAAACGGGCGAACCTGACGAAAAGCTTTGCATACAATTTATTAAGATTACCGGAGTATCTTCGTAGCATGTATTATATAAATCAGCGTATCAGGGAGACAGGGGCGGAAGTTGTCATCAACTTCTACGAGCTTTTAACCGGATTTACCTATGCACTCTTCCGTCCCTCCGTTCCGTATATTTGTGTTGGGCATCAGTATCTGTTTTTACATCGTGATTTCGAGTTTCCGGATAAAAATTCGTGCCAGTTATGGATGCTGCGTTTCTTTACCCGGATGACCGCTCTAAGATCTTCGAAGAAACTGGCTTTGTCTTTCCTGGAAATGGAACAGGATGATATGAATCAAATAGTGACCGTTCCTCCATTGATTCGTCAGGAAGTGACCGCTATCCGTCCGGAAAAGGGTGATTATATTCATGGATATATGGTTAATTCCGGGTTTGCCGATAGCGTAGAGAACTTTCATGCGAAGCATGCGGAAGTCCCTTTAACTTTTTTCTGGGATAGATCGGATGCTGAAGAGGTGACACGGATTGACGAAACATTGAGTTTCCATCAAATAGATGATGTGAAGTTTCTTAATGCTATGGCGGGTTGTAAGGCTTATGCCAGTACGGCAGGCTTCGAGTCTATTTGCGAAGCAATGTATCTTGGAAAACCTGTATTAATGGTTCCGGCACATATTGAACAAGACTGCAATGCCTATGATGCAATGAAAGCGGGGGCGGGAATAATCAGTGATTCCTTTGATTTGCAGCCGTTGCTTCGTTTTGCAGGAGAATATACTCCGAACCGTCATTTCGTTTATTGGGTTCGTAGCTGTGAACGTCGGATGATCCGTGAACTGGAGAAACTGGCAGCTTCACATTCAGAAATAACTTCAATACCAACATTCACTAATTATTTACCAATATGAAACTAAACAGAACGGATTATGTGCTTGAACGCGCATCAGATGGTGGCTACTATGCCTGGTTGACTGTAAATATGCAATGTAATGCTTATGGGAATCTCCTGAAGAAGCAGTTCAGAATTTACAGAATATAATGAATGAGATGATTGACGAGATGTATATGGTGGAAGAGTTTATATAAATTGAAAATAGAGAATTAAAAATTGAGAAATATAATGCCAGATGGCATAACTTTTATTTCTCAATTTTTAATTCTCAACTCTCAACTTACTCAATGCTAAGTTCGTCGATGATATGAGAGGCTCCTGCGTATTTATCGATGATAAACAAGGTATAACGGATGTCAACACAAGCGGCTCGCTGCGATGAAGGACGGAAAGCAATGTCTCCTGTTAAGCCTTCAAAGTTGCGGTCGAAAGCAGTTCCAACCAACTGACCTTTGCTGTTAAATACCGGACTACCGGAGTTTCCTCCTGTATTGTCGGTGTTTACGATAAAGCAGACAGGCATTTCACCGTTTTTGCCATAACGTCCATAATCCTGGGATTTATATAACTCTTTTAGCTTTTGAGGCACTACGAATTCCCAGTTTCCCTGATCTTCTTTTTCCATCACACCTTTGAGGGTGGTATGAGCATCATATACCACACCGTCAGCCGGTTCATAAGAAAGCACCTGGCCGTATGTCAATCGTAAAGTAGAGTTCGCATCCGGATAAATCGGCGTTCCTTTTTCCTGTCTCATGTCCATCATGCCTTTCACCCATACTTTATGAGCTGCGTCATAGTTCTGATTGGCTTCTTTCATGGCAATGGCTGTTTTCAGAATTCCGTCGGTAACAGAATATTTGAATAATACCATCCAGTCATATCCTATTTTATACAAACTTGGTTTCTTGATAAACTTTTCAAAGTTTTTAGGATTGCCGAAAATGGAATGTTCGAAACAGGCATCAACGAAGGCGTCAATACTTCCCTTGAAACGAGAATTGATGATTTCGAAGATGTTGATTCGTTGTTCTGCAGGAATGTAGTTGGCATAAGTCTTCAGCATTTCTTTCGCTACCATCCGTTCCACGTCGGGGAAAGGGACAGAAGCAAAATACTTATCACCTTCTTTCTTCAGTTTTAGTTTTGCTTCTTTTATCTGCTCTTTATCTTTCGATTTCAGAGCGGTAACCAATTCTGTCGTGGAAGGGATACGCATAAAATCAAGGGCGGTGACCAATGCTTCATTGATAGCCTGCTGATGATATAGCGCATCGCGTCGGTGAGATACAATAGAGCGAATCTCATCAAAGGCTTTCTGATACGAATCATCTCCCTTTTCACGGCCGCGGGCTAATAGTTCTTCTTGCTGTGCACGTTTGGTATCCAGTACATTGAGGCGTATCAGTCCTTCATTCATGCCGATTGCATTTTTCCAATAATTGGCCGAAGAAGCATATTTGCTTGCATAATGAATACGCACTGCCGGATCTTTCAGCATTTGCTCCATAAGTACTTTCTGACGGGCTCCGCGTACATGCTGGCGCATGAAATTGGTCGTTTGCATCCGTTCTTCCACTTCGTCGGCAATCATATACCGCCAGTTACGTCCGGGGAATCCCATGACAAAGGTGAAATCTCCTTCCTGAACTCCGGCGAGGCTGATCTTCAGATGTTTTTTCACTTGCAGAGGAACGTTGTCTTTAGAATATTCTGCCGGTTTTCCATTCTTGTCCGCGTAAATACGGAAGAGAGAAAAGTCGCCTGTGTGACGAGGCCACATCCAGTTGTCGGTATCAGCTCCGAATTTACCGATGGAAGAAGGAGGAGCCCCTACCATACGAATATCACTGTATACTGTTTTGATGAACAGATAATATTTGTTTCCTCCATAAAAAGCCTTGAGCTCCAACTTTGTTGCAGGAGTTATTTCTATATTCTCGGCTTTGGCAAAACGTTCTGCTACGTTGCCAAGATAACTTGGAGATAGATAATTAACACCATCCGGGTCCGGATCTTTTTTCAGTTGTTCGTTGACGTAATCCGTCACATCGAGAATCCGGTCGATAAAAGTGACGGTCAATCCCGGAGTAGGGAGTTCCGCATCACGGTTCATAGCCCAGAAACCATCTGTCAGATAGTCATGTTCTACATTACTATGTTGCTGGATAGCTCCATAACCACAGTGATGGTTAGTCAGTACCAGTCCTTCGGAAGAGATAACTTCTCCCGTACATCCTCCTCCGAAGTGTACAACAGCGTCTTTTAGAGAAAGGCCATTTGCGTTGTATACTTCCTCTATCGGAATTTCGAGACCAAGTTCGCGCATGGCAACAGCGTTCTGTGCTTTCAGATCGGTTAGCATCCACATGCCTTCGTCGGCGTGGATGCTAAGAGTTGCCAGTGAAAATAGGACAAATAGGATTTGTTTTCTCATTTATTCTACGATTGTCATTTCATTGATTAGGTGTCCGCAGTTTCCTAACTTTTCCAAAATGAACAGGACATAACGGATATCCAGGTTAATACAACGTTGTAGGTTGTTGTCGAAGTTGATGTCACCGCTTAATGATTCCCAGTTGCCATCAAAAGCGCAACCGATCAGTTCTCCGTTTTCATTCAGTACCGGGCTGCCGGAGTTACCACCGGTGATGTCGTTGGTCGACAGGAAGCAGACAGGCATATCACCATTTGGCAAAGCATAGCGGCCATAATCTTTCTTTTCGATCAGTTCTTTCAGTTTGGCAGGTACAACGAATTCACGGTCTTCCGGATTTTCTTTTTCAAGAATACCTTTAGTGGTTGTATAGTAGTTGTAGTGTACGCCGTCTTTCGGATCATAAGGTTTCACGTTACCATAGGTCAGACGAATGGTAAAGTTTGCATCCGGATAAGAAGGTACAGGCAACTTCATTTCACCTAGACCACGGATATAAGTTTTGTGCAGCAAAGCTAGTTCCTGATCCATATCCTTGAGCTGGGAAGCCAGTGTATCCATCAAGTCGTATTTAGACTGGCAGTATTGTAGTGCCAGATCATTGTCAATCGCTTTCACTGAAGGCTTCTTTGTAAACTTCTCGAAGTTTGCCCGGTTGGCAAAAATAGAGTTGTCATACATATCATCAACGAATTTGTTATAATCGCCTTTATATTTCTGCTCAATAACCTTATAAATAGAAGGACGTTGGTTTGCCGGAATCATTTCAGCATATAAGGGGAACAAGGCTTTCGCTACCTTGCGGTCTACTTCATGATCGTAATCTTTGTTATGGATGCTTTCGTAAGTGCTTTCCAAGGCTTTCATGCGTGCTTCGATTACAGAATCGTTTTTCTCAAGCAATGCTTCGCGTGTTTTAGTCAACATCACATTGCCAAATTCGATAGCTCCGAAGAAAGTCTCTCTCAAACAGGTGTACTGATAGTTGAGAGGAGTTTTAGCTACCAGGTCATCAATGTTCTTCACTACCGCTGCATATTCAGCATTGTTTTGTGCTTTTGCAAACTCTGCGAATTTGGCTTCTTGTGCAGCTTTTGTTCCCAATACATCATTATCGATGATGGCCTTATTCATGCCGATGGAGTTTTTCCAATAGTTGCTGGAACCCGCATACTTGTTAGCATATTGAATACGGATTTTGTCACTGGCATTCATTACCTCTTTCAGGACAGCCAAACGTGCACCACGAATACGGATACGTGGATCGTTTTCCGATTCCATACGTTCTTTTACTTCTGATACAGTCAGGTAGCGGCTCGTACTTCCGGGGAATCCCATAATCATTGCATAATCTCCTTCTTTCAATCCTTTGATAGAGATAGACAAATGTTTCTTGGTTTTCAGTGGGACGTTACTCTCGCTGTATTCTGCAGGTTCACCATTTGCATCTGCATAAATACGGAACATGGAAAAGTCACCGGTATGACGCGGCCACATCCAGTTGTCTGTTTCACCACCAAACTTACCGATAGAAGAGGGTGGAGCGGCTACCATACGTACATCCGGATATATTTTCTTATAGAAAAGATAGAATTTATTTCCGGCATAGAACGGAAGAGCTTGCGGAACAATTCCCTTTTTGTCTGCCAGGTCACTTTTAAAATAAAGATCATGAGCCAGCTTTTGAAGGAATATATTGCTGAATGATTCGGATTCGGTGATTTCTTTCGCCGCGATCTTGGCATTGACAATATCCGTAATATCTTCGATACGTTCGATAAATGTGAATTGCAATCCCGGAGTAGGGAGTTCTTTGTCTCTGGAAGTAGCCCAGAAACCATCAGTCAGATAATCGTGCTCAACACTACTATGTTGCTGGATGGAGGCGTAGCCACAATGGTGATTGGTCAGAATCAAACCTTCGGGTGAGATAATTTCTCCGGTACATCCGCCTCCGAATATACCTACGGCATCTTTAAGAGAAATTCCATTCGGATTATATAGGTCCTGTGCTTCCAGTTTTAATCCTTGTTTTTTCATCATGTCTATGGAGTGTTGCTGTTGCATCAGTTGCAATAGCCACATACCCTCATCCGCTTTAACGGAACATACAAAAAGCGCAGCCAGCGCTAATAGATAAAGTCTTAGTCTGTTCATTATTTAATGATAAAATTAAAATATATGATTGGTTAGTATTCAATTTTCAAATCTCCGTTCTTCAGTGCTTCCATGATATTAGCAGGCGGACGTTGATTCATCAGTTCGTTTTTCATAAAGTCCATATAAGGAGCTACATGCTTAAAGAACTGGTAATAGCCTTTGCATAAGTAATTCAATCCCGGTTCGCCTTCTGCCGTTTGGCTGAAACGATTTTTCGGGCATTCTCCGTTGCAGGCAAACAGGAACTCACATTCCTTGCATTGAGTAGGGAGAGACTGATATTTCATGTTCCCGAAATTGTGCTGACGCTCGCTATGCATCATTTCCACCAGAGTTTTACTATAAATGTTGCCTAATTTATATTCGGGAAATACAAAATGGTCGCATGAATAAACATCTCCGTTGAATTCCATCACGCCGGCATGACCGCAGGTCTTTGCCATTGTGCATATACCAGGCTGTTCGCCCATCCAGTTCGCCAAAGTCGAATCGAATATTTGTACATAGTACTTGCCTACATCTTCTTTCACCCATTCGTCGAAAAGAGCACAAAGGAAGTTGCCCCATTGCTCCGGAGTGATCGAAAAATCGGCAAGGGTTCCGGCTTTATTTTCTGCAAGAGAAGCGAGGTGACGACCGTCCTCATGTGAGAGAATACGTTCAACGATAGGAGCGAACTGGATATACTGACAACCGATTTCTTTGAAGAAACGATAAAAGTCTAGTGGATAGTCGGCATTGAAGTCATTAATAACCGCCATCGCATTCCATTCCACCCCATGTTTTTTCAAAAGATTGATGCCTTGCATCACTTTCACAAAAGAGGGTTTTCCCATTTTATTTTTGCGATACTCGTCATGAAACTCCTGGGGACCATCGATAGAGACTCCTACCAGCCAATTATTTTCACGGAAGAACTCGCACCATTCGTCGGTGAGCATGGTTCCGTTGGTTTGGATGCAGTTATCGATCGTTCGTCCGCGGGCATACTTTTTTTGTAGTTCCATCGCCTTTTTATAGAAGGAGAGCGGTCGCATCAGCGTTTCTCCTCCGTGCCAGGTGAAAAGTACCTGCGGCATGGTTTGTGAGTTAATGTACTCGTCGATAAACTTTTCCAGAAGTTCATCGCTCATTACGTGTTTCAGATTGTCTTTGTATAGGTTGGCCTTTTCCAAATAGTAGCAATAATCGCATGCTAGATTACATACGGCACCTACAGGCTTTACCATTACATAAAGCGGTTTGGCAAAAGGGGCAAATGTTGATGTTTTCATGACCGCAAAATTAGATAAACTAAATGAAAAAAATAGCCTTATACCTATGTTTATAAGGATTATTAAAGAAAAGAGTCTTACAAGATTTAAATATTGATAAAATGTTTCTTTGAATTCTGAATCAGTTGTACCTTTGTACCCAGAATTTAATGAATAGATGAACGTGAATAAAATTTTGCCTTTTTTGCTTTTGCTTCCGTTTTTGGCTTCCTGCACCAGTAAGTACAAGATTGAAGGAACCTCTTCAGTGAATAGTCTGGATGGAAAGATGTTGTATCTTAAGTCCCTTCGTGATGGAGAGTGGGTGAAGCTGGATTCAGCTGAAGTAGTGCATGGTCTGTTCTCAATGAAAGGGAAAATAGATTCCGTACAGATGGTGACACTTTATATGGATGAAGAAAGCATTATGCCGATTGTGTTGGAAAGTGGGAAGATAACTGTTACCATTAGCAATACGGACCTCAAGGCAGTCGGAACATCTTTAAATAATGCACTGTACGAGTTTATCAGCAAAAGAAACCAATTGGAAGAAAGCATTGGTGAACTGGAGCAGAAGGAAACCCGTATGGTACTGGATGGAGGCGATCTGGATGAAATTCACGGTCAGTTGGTGGTGGAAGGAGACTCACTGATGAAAGCGATGAATCAGTATGTAAAAACGTTCATCTCCGATAATTATGAAAATGTGCTGGGACCCAGTGTGTTTATGATGCTCTGCAGCTCTTTGCCCTATCCCATTATGACTCCGCAGATTGATGATATAATCAAGGATGCTCCTTATTCTTTTAAAGATAATAAGCTGGTTAGAGAGTTCCTGTCTAAAGCAAGAGAAAACATGAAGTTGATAGAAGAACATCAACGATTGGAACAAAATGCTTCAACAAATAAGTAATACTTGAGTTTTTTGTGTATTTTTGCACAAAACTCAAGTAAAGTGAAAACGACTACTGTTTCGGTATACGCCGCTTTCTTTTTTATTTTAGTCTTATCGGTTTCTTGTCATAGAGATTCGGAGGCCCCTGATGCGGCATTCCAGAGGATTGAAATGTGCATGGAATCTCTTCCGGATACAGCTCTGTATCTATTAAAGTCAATACCTCATACTGAAAAATTGCGTGGAAAGTTGCAGGCGGATTATGCACTTTTATTGACGCAGGCGATGGATCAGAACTATGTGAAGTTTACTTCTGACTCATTGATTGCACTGGCGCTGAATTACTATACTGTAGAGCGTGGTGACTCTGTTACGCGTGCTAAAGCACAGTATTATTATGGAAGAGTGTTGCGTGAATTGGGCAAAGATGAAGAGGCTTTGACGTTTTTATCTTCGGCAAAAGAAATGTTCGGGAATATTCAATGTTGTAAGATGTTTGCAATGGCTACTGATGAGATAGGGATGATTAACCGGAAAAAGAAATTGTATCAGGAGTCGTTGAAGAATTTTCGGGAGTCATATACGATCTATGAAGAGTTGAAAGATTCTTTGAGTCTTGTCAGAGCCGGGCAAAATATAGGGCGGGCTTATTTGTTTCAGAATAAATGGGATAGCTGCTATTTCTATTATACTTACGCTTTAGAACTAGCCAGGGAAAAGCAATATCCGTCTGAAGTTTCCATTTTACATGAGTTGGGGATACTGTACCGTTCCATGGGAGAACTGAAAAAGTCAGAACGCTATTTTCTTGCAGCTTATGAAAAAGAAACGGATGAAGAAAGGAAATACGTGGAGTGTATGTCTCTCGGCTATTTGTATATACAGATGGGCGATGTAGAGAATGCCCGGAAATATTTTAAGATGAGTATCAATTCTTCTAAAGAATATACCCGTATTGACGCATATAACAATTTATACTTTCTTGAAAAAGATATTGATAATTTTGAAGAAGCGATTATCTACCATGAAAAAGCGGACTCTATCGTGAATGTATTGGATGAAGTCGATTCGCAGGAGTTGATAACAGAACTGCAAAAGCAGTACGAGAACGAGAAACTCCGGAATGATAATCTACAACTGAAAGTGGACCGTACAGTTTTTATATTTTGCGGTACGGTTATTTTCCTGATTGTGGCCTTCTATATGTGTTATTACTACTACAAAAGTAAAAATCACAGGAAGAAGATTGCCGAAATCGAATCCCAGATTAGAGATAATGAAGAGGAGATAAAGCGATACCAGCAGGAGATGGAAGAAATCCAGGAGTTGAAAGATCAAGTACTGGAAGAGAACCGCATACTGGAAGAAAATCGAATGAAGGTAGGCGAGTTGAATGGAAAGATTGTACTTCTAAGTATGCAGAACAAAACCTTATCGGGACTGTTGAAAGAACTGGGAGGAGAATTAACTGTCGGACCCTCTTCTGAACAGTACATATCCGCTTTTCGTCTGCTGCTTGCTATTAAAGAGGGAACATTAAGAGGTAAATTGTCTAATGGAGAACGCTATAAATTGTTTAGCCTGTTTGATTTACTCTATTCTAATTACGTTACCCGGTTGCTTGACAAAACTCCTTTATTAACTAAACATGATCTTGAGATCTGTTGCTTTCTTAAATTTGGACTGACCAATGAAGAACTGGCACGTATTTTTCAGACCTCTTCCGATTCTGTTACCAAAGCAAAAGGAAGGCTGAAAGGCCGATTAGGCATTTCTCCACAAGAAGATTTGAATGTGTTTTTAAGGGATTTTTGATAAATAAAAAATGAATTGTCCGGGTCATTAATAGAACGCTAATCTGTATTTTATTGAAATGTAGGTGTTTACGGAAAATCAGGCGAGCTGATTTTGTCCGGGTGACTTTTTTTGTGTTTTCGGATGCATGCTGTACTTTTGACACAACAAAAACCAAATAGCTATATGAAAAATCCTAATGAATTATCTGCCGTCTCTTCTTTAAGAGGTGACGAATTGCAGTTAATAGAACAAAAAGCCAGCATTGTTGTCGGAATAGCTAATTCTCGCACGAGGTTAAGGATAGGAGTTCTATTAAGTAAATATTCAGAGTATCAGGTGGATTATATATCCTCCGAGAGTGAGATCGGTAAACTGATTGAAGAAGCCGACTTGATTATTGGTGCGGGGATTACCGCTTATGAAGGGGTATTGCGCCGAAAACCGGTGATTGTAGTGGGTGATTATGGCTTGGGAGGTCTGGTTACTCCGGATACATTTCGCAAGCATTATAACAATCGGTTTAGAGGGAAGATTAATGGCGTCAGAAATGAATCTTTCTCATTAGAGAATTTAGAAAAGGAGATTTATAAAAGTTTTAATTTGACTTTTCAAGAATTACAAATGATGTCAAACCAAACCATAACCTTGCAAAACATCTAAATATCTGAATTTCTTAATTTAATAGTTTGATGCATAAAACTGGTTAGGAATATGGGGGTGCGTGAGCATCCCCATATTTATATAAGATTATGTACTGACTATCGGTCTTGATCTTCGTTTTTCACCATTCCCTTGTATTGTTCCGGCAGGGCGCTTTCAACCGCAGCGTAGGCCTCTGCCATGGTTGCCTTGATATTTTCCATTCCTTTCCCTTTGGGAGGAATAGGCTCGTGAATAGTCAGAATCATGCGATGACGGTGTATCCATTTGCCTGTGCGTGGCAGAATCTCGAATGAGCCGTCAATGGTGACGGGTACAACCGCCAACTGTAAATCATCAGCCAACTGGAAAGCGCCTTTCTTAAAGTATCCCATGTGTCCTGTAAATGTACGCGCTCCTTCAGGAAAGACTACGAGAGAAACCCCATCTTTCAATGAGTCTTTTGCCTGCCGGATTGTTTCCAATACTTTTTTAGGACCAGATCTGTCTACAAAGATATGTCCTGCACTTTCACAGGCTTTTCCTACAAACGGCAGTTTGCGCAGGCTTTTTTTCATCATCCACTTAAAGTTTC
>OGJS01001347.1_pt1 | contig 10897 bp, 10 predicted proteins | sample 1572241 | NCBI WGS metagenome assembly OGJS01 (sample SAMEA2582145, study PRJEB24529) | metagenome | biome: Human gut stool | place: China | collected 2011 | reverse complement strand
CCCCTGTGAGGAGAGAAATTTTAGACTATCTAAAGTCTGGACCCAAGTCCGCTGGTGAAATCAGCCAGCAGTTTGACTTGGCTCCCGCAACGGTTTCCCATCATTTGTCTACCTTGAGAAAAGCGGGACTTATTGAAGAAGAAAAACAGAAGAATTTTATCTACTATAGTTTGAACTTGACCGTTTTTGAAGAAATTCTAACCTGGATTCAGTCACTTGGAGGAAAAGAAGATGAAAAATAATATGCAAAGAGTCATTGGTAATATAGTGATACTTACACCGGTTATTGTCGGACTAGTCTTTTACAAACAACTACCAAATCAGATTGCAATCCACTTTAATGTGGAAGAGCAAGCCAATGGTTTTATGAATCGCAATTTAGCAATTGTTGCTCTACCTTTTCTTGCGTTAATCATATATAATCTCTGTTTTTCATTCTTTAAACAAATAACGATCCCATTCTTAAAAGAGTTTATGCTATGGTTAGTCCCAATTTCTGCTGTGTTTATCCAAGGTCTTATATTGACTGTTGCCTTAGGAGGCCATGTTCAAGTTCGCTTGACTGTGATTTGGTTAGTAGCACTCATTTTTCTAGTGATTGGAAATTATCTTCCTAAAAGTATTGGTCTGGCTACAAAAAATCATAACCAGAGCAGTAAATCAGTAGTGAGAAAGTTGGGATACCTAATGATTGGAATAAGTCTTGCCTTGCTAATAAGTCTCTGCTTTAATCCCTATACTACAATTATGGTTTTGGGCATTTTTATAGTTCTTATCTTGAGTATCTTGTTACCCAATTTTCGCTGTTTAAGAAAATAAAGAGAAGTAATCGTCTGATTACTTCTTCAATCTGGGCTGAGAAATTCATCTCAGCTTTCTTTGTGATAGTCAAAGCGAATGACTTGCTCCGTTGCATCTACATACGCGTGGACTCCAAAGGGAACAATCGCTCTTGGTGTGGCATGGCCGACATTCAGATTATAGACAATCGGGATATTGCTATCAATGATGTCCATTAAAGCCTCCTTATAGTCGTCATAGAAAGTTTCATCCATAGGTTTTCCGACCAAGAGTCCACTGATGACCGCGAATATGCCCGTGTCCTTTAAAGTTCGTAACATCTTTTTGAAGTCTTCAGGCTTAGGCTTTTCTTCGCTTGTTTCTAGCAAGAGAATCTTTCCTTCCCAGTCGGATAAGTCAGGGAAAAGTTTGTATTTTTGGCAGAGGTCCGTGCTATCTGCGTGTAGAGAGTTGTCAAAAATATCATAGAGAGACTCAAGACAACCACCGAGGATTTCTCCCTCAAACTGAGCATTGCCTTGTAACAAGTCAAAACCTGTATTTGCATGGCTGACACGAGGTGTTCCCAAGGCTTTGGGACTAAAATCAGTCCGTTCCTCATACCAAACGTTACTAGGGCGAATTTCTGAGATTTTTCCAGTCTCAATCAATTCTTTAAAGTAGTGGCGGCTATATGGCAACATTTCTTTGTCTAACTCACAAATGTCTGCTAAAAAGGATTGCCCGTAAAAAGTCTTGATTCCTAGTTTATGCAACATGAGATGGTTCATGGTCGTATCCGAGAAGCCAAGAAAAATCTTTTGTTTGATAACCTTTTGTAGTTGGTCATTTTCAAAAAGATAAGGTAGCAAGCGATAGGTATCGTCTCCACCGATGGCGCATAGGATCATGTCGATACTATCATCAGAAAATGCCTGAATCAAATCCTCCGCACGAGCTTCAGGATGTTCTTTGATAAAGTCTAAGCCTTTTAGTGAATGAGGTAAAAAGATAGGATTGAGTCCCAGGTCTTTGAGTCGTTGGACCCCCAAGTCCACTTCGTGCTTGACAAAGTCCTCTCCGATAATCCCACTAGATAAACTTATAATACCAATAGTAGAAACCATATCTCATCCTCCTAGAAATAAATTGATGCTATTGTATCATAAAGAATGATAGAAAAATATAAGGAATAGCGTTAGACATATGATTTTATGTCAATAAAGCAATAGAAAAATAACCGCTCGAAGTGCTTACTTCTTTTTGTCTGTTGGTGCTATATTTGGACCATTTGTGGTCGAAGGATATTATTATTCTTGAATTTGCTATGTTAGATGTGTATAATGATGTCACAGCGAACTATTGAAAGAGGTCGTTGCTCATGACAACACAAACAATTAACCAATTTAATTCACTTGCTCAACCTAATCTTGCTACGGTTATAGGAGGAAATCTAGATGACAAAAAGTAACAACAACCAAATTACGGATATCTTAAACAATATCTATAATCTGATTGTAAATCCAGAAACAACTGAAAATGAGAGGGAGTTGCTCGTAACGTTTAAAAATGAAATCGAAGTTGGAAAGAAGGATAATGATGAACTTCTTGCAGAATTATGCAGAGCTATTCAGGCTCTAGCAGTCAGCAATCTTTCTAAAGGTAAATCACTGAGTTCTGGAGTGAGTGACTTGAGTAAGACACTCACAGAATTCCAAGAAAAATCAGAGCGTAACATTAATCTAGCAAGAGGATTAACATCACTCGGCAGTTTGTCTTTTAAATGATTTATCTGCTTGTGATGATTAGTAAAATGACCAAAAAGATCAACTGAATTCAACCTGCTAAGTTGGATTTAGTTGATCTTTTATTGTCACTTTGGAGAATCATTTTCTAGTGTTATAATGGTGCTATTAAGGAAAGGATTCAAGAATGATGCATAAAAGGAATCTGATAGAAGATAATAAAAGAGGTGAGAATCAGAGCTTTCTCTACTTCCTACACGAGGAGAAAAAATTTGACGTAAAAGCACTTGATGATTTGTGTCACTACATCATAGAACTGGATACAATCAGCCTAGAGCAGTTGAGAGATATTCATTATATTGAAAATCAAATACTACGCCATCTCGTGTATCATTTTGATGATAATGATCTAAGTAAGATTTCCAATCTCCCTTTTGAGTATTGGGAGTATATAGAGCCCTTTGAACGCTTGGTGGCATGTTTGTATGAGGGTGATGGTGAGGAATGACAATTATCCAGGGCATAACAAAGACTTAATCGAGCGTTTAAATCAACAGTATGGCTATGCTAAAGATGTTAAGGAATATTTTGACTTGAAGTAGATTGATGATAGAGATTTTGCCGGTAGCCTTACTAGGTTTTAGAAAACAAAAAGAAAACACCAGAAAAAATGATTTCTGGTGTTTTTGAATACATTTTGGCAAAAATGAGGTATTTTTCAAATACTTACAGTTGTTAGTTTGATATTAATCCTTTTTCTCTGTAGCTACGCCATTTTCGTCAATAATATAGGTTTTTCCATCTTTTTCAAGACTAGTGTTAGTGGTAATCGGAGAACCCTTTGAGTATCGACTAACTGATATTGGGTTTTCAAAATGATAAAGTTTACCATCAAACTCTGCCCATTCGCCACTAAAAGGAGTAGTCATATAAATTTCAGGGTTGAAATAATAAAGTCTATTATCTTCTAACCGAATGACACCTGTTTTTACAACTCCATTTTCATCAGAGATACAGAAACCATTCCAAGAGGTCGAGGTGTCTGTAGCTGTATTCCTTAGAAGTCGTCCTTTAGGGCCAAGAAGATAGGGCTTTTCATTGATAGTATGTATATATGTTCGATCTTCAGCTCCCCATGGTGGGCTAATATAGTAGGTTTCATTATTGTGATTAACCCACCCGAACTTTAGATGACCGTCCTTATCAGCATAATAGTATTTGTAGTCGCCGTCAATATCATCAGAAAGCATACTACCGTCTTTTTTGAAGAAATAATCGAAATCTCCTATCTTGTATGTATCATTTCGAACTTGGTAGCCATCTTCTTTAAAATAAACACGTTTACCGTCAATAGTTGCCCAACCAAAGATCTGGCTTCCATCCTCGCCAAAATAAGTATATTTTTTAGAAAAGTAATCGCCTGTTTCATGGAATTTATTTACGAACATAGCACCAGTATCTTTATCGAAGAAATAGTATTTTCCATCAAGCAGAAGGCGTTTTCCTTTTGCTTGTTTTCCAGTTGGATCAAAGTAGTATTTTTGATGATTAATAATTTGAAGTCCAGTGGCTAACTGTCCATTCTCTTTAATATAAGCCCAATCACCATCTCTATCTTGAATAAATTGTCCAGGTTTATTCATAGTTACATAACCATTTTGGTCAATGACATAACGAATACCATTAAGTTCAAGTGTTCGGTTAGTCCACATAGCTCCGCTGTCTCTATCGAAATAATGTGTTTGACCGTCAATTTCGACAAGTCTTCCCTTAGCTTGTTTGCCCTCTTTATCAAAGTATAGAGTGACATTATCTATTGAATGGAGTCCTGTGACAGCTTTTCCCTCGTTATCAAAGTAGTACCAATTCCATGCATCATCGTGTTCGAAACGATTTGTTAGTTTAGTTTCGGTCGCTACTCCTTTATCATCAATGAGGTAGGCTTTTTTATTGTAAACTAAGGTCTTGGAAACTGTGAGAGGGGAAGTTTCGGAAAGCGAACTTGTTCTATTGAAAGCATAGAATTTATTATCACTTTGAATTACAGTTTCTTCAATCTTAGTTAAATCTGTGTTTTCTGGAAGTAGATGTCCGATGTAGAAATCATTGTTTTCATCAAGATAGTATAGATTACTATAATTATCACGAATAATACGTTTAATCTTATCGGTCTTTGTTCGTACTCCGTGGTCAATAATGTCTACTTCTTCCCTGACGGTATGGGTATAACTTCTTCCACCATTCTTGTAAGTTCTGTTTATGCTAGGCTCTAAGTGGTATAGCTTATCATCAATCGTTTTCCAAGTAGGTGTTGTAACTGTAAACATTTTGGGGATATTGCTATTATCAAAATAGATATTTTCAAAATAATAGAGTTTACCATTATTTGCAGTGCTAACACCAGTAAGTAAAACCCCATCCTTATCTGTACCTACGATGCCAGAGTAGTATGCATCATAATCCAGTTCCTGACGTCCGAGTAAAGGTCCGAGATAGTTTTTTAGAAGTTTGCCTTCAAAATAGTAATAGTCCTTGCCTCCTTTATTGACTATACCAGTGACTGGTGAACCAGAATTTGAAAAATAGTAGTCATCACCATTAATATGATGTTCTCCGGTTAGTACTTGGCCAAATTTATTGGAGCGATAGCTAGTATTTAAAGTTCCAACAAAGACACGTAATGACTGAATATAAAAGGCATCTTTTACCAATTTTCCATGATTATCAAAGAGGTAGTTTTGTCCTTTGAAGATAGTAAGACCATTTTCAACTCGACCAGTATGATCAAAATAATAAAGTTGATCGCCAACTCGATGCCATCCATAGTAACGTCGACCATCAGAACCATAATAGACGTTATACGTTTTAGCAAATGGTTCCTGTCTTCTGATTTCAATAGACCAAGTATGCCAATAGTTGGTTTTTACAGCACCTGAATAGTGACTAAAATAGTAATCGGAGCCGTCAATGGTTCTTTCCCCATCTTTCGCTTGACGACCTTCTTTGTCAAAGTAAAGAGTTACTCCATCTACATTTTGCCATCCTTTTAGTTTCTCTCCTGTTGCGGTGTAATAGTACCAGTTGCCTGAGGAATCTTCTTGGAAATGGCCACCAGAAACAAGTGGACGTTGAGGAAGTTTCTGTTCAGTTTCAATCAAAAGTCCATTAGCTTCTGCGTGGTAAGTTTTTCCATTGATAGTAATGTCGGTATTTATGACCTTATGACCATTATCCTTATCGAAGTAATAGGGTTCGATACCTATTGTAACGATTTCACCCTTAGCCTGAACACCGTCTGGGTAGAAATACATATCGAAGCCATCTATAGTCTGTTCGCCTGTGACAAGTTTTCCTTCTTTATCGCTATAGTACCAGTTTCCATCGTCATCTGACCAAAAACGGTCACGAACCATTTGGCCACTATCTTTTTGAAAATAATAGGAATTTCCATCTAGGACGACAAAGGCATCTTTAGCTTGGACACCATTAGGGTAAAAGTAGAGTGGTATATTGTCAATAACTTGTTTACCGATAAGTGCTTTCCCATCTTGGCCTAAGTAGTACCAATTTCCATTCTTATCAGATGCAAAAGCATTGCGAGTAAGTTGTCCGCTATCTTTCTCAAAGTGATATGTTGCTCCATTAACGTGACGGGTGTCTCCTTTGACTTGCTTACCATCGGCATCGAAGTAGACATTCACATTATCAATATTTTGCATACCAGTAAGTGCTTTCCCATCCTTAATATAGTACCAGTTGCCCTGATCATCGCTAGTGTAATGACCGCCGGATATTACGGGACTTTCTTCTACTTCATGGGCTGCATTTGTTTCAGAATGTGATATTTCAGAGCTTACGACTTCACTGCTAGTAACAGTAGAGACTTCCGAACGAAGAGCTTGTTGAGAGTTAATTTCAGAAGTACCTATGTCTGAAGTAGCTGCATCAGTGACACTTTGTTTAGATTCAGTAGAAGTAGTTTCAGTGATGATTTCACTTGAATTTGTTGTGACTAAAGATTTGTTTTCCTCTGGTTTAGTAGTGACTTCATTAGTTGACGGGCTTATGACATCGGTTGCATTTTCTTCTATGCTGTTTTCAACCGTTGGTTCTGAGGTGGAGTGAGTCTGTTCAGCTGCGGACACATAGCCCAAGCTTGCAAAACTAAGTCCTAGAGCTAGACCAGTTACTGCAATGGTTACCCATTGCTTTTTTACTTTGTGAAGTTTAAAGTATACTTTCTTTTCCATGATAATGCTCCTTTCATAAAACTAAATAATAGTAGCAAGGATATGGTTAACTCATGAGTAAAATTAAGTTAGTATTATGGTTCTATTACTTACATATCAAGTTTATCATCACATTTTAATAAAATCAAAGAATTGTGTAAGCGTTTTTATTTTTGTATAAACTCTTTCCAACTCTACTCTAAACAAAACTGATAGTATATGAATGATGAACTTTCATTAAAGAGTGTTAATGATGTATTTGCTTTAAGTTAGCAGCGGATAGATCCTTGAGTAGGGTATTTTTGATATTCATAATATGCTATTCACTGATTTTAGAACGCCACCAAAAAAAGCCACTGGCATACAATACCAATGGCTTTTAACAATTTATTTCTTCTTCCCTAGTACAAAATAACGGCTAGGGATTTGTTGTGTCAAACTGACGGCGATGGCGATGGTAAATGAGGCCAGGAAACAAGCACGTAGGAAGCTGAGACCTAGGTCCGAATTTCCAATCAAGAGGAAGTAGACCGCACGGTAGAAGCTCATCCCTGGGATGAGTGGGAACATGCTTGAGGCTAGGAAGACTGTAGCTGGACATCTACGGTAGTGGGCCAAAAAGCGTGAGGTGAATGTGACCAGAAGGGCAGGGAAGAGGATGGCTAAGACTTCGTGATGGGTATTGTTCCAAATCAAGAGGTAGAGGAGCCATGAGCCAGCACCTAGTGTTCCAAGGTCTAAAAAGTATTTCTTAGGTACTCGGTATAGCACGGAGAAGGCTGCTGTTCCTAGTCCTGCCATGACAGTCTGAATCAAGACCTCTTGCCATGAGGTGGACGGTGTTGAGAACATGCCTGATAATTGTTCCGCAAAGGGGAGAAGGGAAATCATGGCAAGAACACCGACAGAGATAGACAGACAAGTGGAGACCCCTGACAGCATCAGGGCCAGACCACTATAGTAGTTGTTCTGGGTGAATTCACGGATAGCATTAACAAAGTAGGCTCCAGGAATCAAAATCATCAGGGCTCCTAGGATGATAACGCTACGATGCTGCCCGATACCCAGATAATAGAGAATATTAGCTGATAGAGCGGCAATGGCACTAGAGAGAATAATCTGCAAGAAACTAGTATGAATAAAACGGGAAAAGAGCTGCATACCAATCCCCACAAAAAGTCCCGATATAGCCGCGGCAGTTCCGTCAATCCAGCTACTTCCAAGGGCTAGCGAGAAGCTCCCAGCACCAATGACACAGGCTATAATATCCTCTAAAGGACGATAGAAAGTCTTCTGCTCAATGGTTTTCAGCTTTTGGAAAATGATAGAAACGGGCTGATTTGGCTGTTCTGCAAGTTCACGAGACAGGCGGTTAACTTCCTCGAGTTTGCCCAGATGGATAGAAGGAGCTGAGGTAGCTAGGACACGAGACTCCTTAAGACCAGATCGGTTGAGTCCGGAGATCATTACCCCTCGATTGACCACGTAAGTGGAGAAATCTCTGATACCAAGAGACTTGGCCATGTGTCCCATAGTGTCTTCAATACGGTAAATCTCAGCACCGCTCTCCATAAGGACACGGCCTGCCTGAAGGACGGCATCCATTTCGTTTTTAGTTTCTATTTCTGTCTCTCTTGGAAAATCGATGGTCATTTGAACCTCCTTATCGCTTAATTCGTCATTCCATTATAAGGTTTGAATGGTGGTTTTTCAATAGCTTTGGCGACTAAAATAGGACTTTCTATGAGATTTTTCTTCTACTTAATGATAGAGGTCAGGAAAATGGAGGTCTTGCCTTTTGCCTTGCTATTGATAGAGGCAAATGCTACAATTAAATTATAAAATGTATGCGTTTACATATTTTTACGCTGTCTTTCTCAAAAAGCCTTGAAGTCCTTTATTTATAGGGAAATGAGCAATCATAGAAGGAAGCCAATGTAAGTGCAAATAGTTGATACCTTTGAAAAGGAGGCAATCCCATGAAAAAAATTATCAATAAACCTGAAAATGTTGTGACAGAGATGCTAGATGGCTTGGCTTATGTTCACAGTGATTTGGTACATCGTGTTGAGGGGTTTGACATCATCGCAAGAAATGAGCAGGCTACTGGTCAGGTTGGTCTCATTTCTGGTGGCGGAAGTGGTCACGAGCCAGCCCACGCTGGTTTTGTAGGTGATGGTATGCTTTCGGCAGCCATTGCAGGTGCTGTCTTCACGTCCCCAACGCCAGATCAGATTTTGGAAGCTATCAAGGAAGCGGACCAAGGGGCTGGTGTCTTCATGGTTGTTAAAAATTACTCTGGCGATATCATGAATTTTGAGATGGCTCAAGAATTGGCTGAGATGGAAGGGATTGAAGTAGCTAGCGTTGTTGTTGACGACGATATTGCTGTGGAAAATAGCCTTTATACACAAGGTCGTCGTGGGGTTGCAGGTACTATTTTCGTTCACAAAATCCTAGGTCATGCGGCTCGTGAAGGTAAGTCTCTGGCTGAAATCAAAGATTTGGCTGATAAGATTGTTCCTAACATCCATACCATTGGTTTGGCCCTTAGTGGTGCGACGGTTCCTGAGGTTGGTAAGCCTGGTTTTGTCCTAGCTGAGGATGAAATTGAATATGGTATTGGTATTCATGGTGAGCCAGGCTATCGTAAGGAGTCTATGCAGCCATCTCGCCAGTTAGCTGAAGAATTGACAGGGAAACTCCTTGAAGCCTTTGAGGCTAAGGCAGGTGAACGCTATGCCCTTCTCATCAATGGTATGGGTGCGACACCTCTCATGGAGCAGTATGTCTTTGCTAACGATGTAGCAAGCATTCTTGGAGAAGTTGGACTAGAAGTGGCCTATAAAAAATTAGGTAACTACATGACATCGATTGATATGGCAGGTCTTTCATTGACGCTCATGAAGATTGAAAATGACGCTTGGCTTGAGGCTCTGGAGAGTCCTGTTAAGACCATTGCTTGGTAGTCTGACATGAAAACTAGAAATTAGGTATATTATGGATAAAACAGTTGCAGTAAAATGGATGCAAGGCTTTGATCAAAGGGTTGAAGCAGAAAAAGACCACTTGTCTGAATTAGACGGTCCTATTGGAGATGGTGATCATGGTGCTAACTTGGCGCGTGGTATGGCGGCAGCCATTGAGGCTATTAACAGCACTGAACCACAAAGTGCAGCAGAAGTGTTCAAGGCGGTGTCTATGGCCTTGATTAGTAAGGTTGGTGGTGCTTCAGGTCCGCTTTATGGGTCTGCCTTTATGGGCATGATGAAGGCTGAACAAGCTGGTCAAGATTTGGCAGGAGTGCTTGAGGCAGGTCTCGAGATGATTAAAAAACGTGGCCATGCAGAGGTTGGTGAAAAGACCATGGTGGATGTTTGGTATCCAGTTGTTGAAGCGGTCAAACAAGGCCAACTCACCAATGATGTCATTGATCAAGCAGTTCTTTCAACCAAGGAAGTTGCGGCTACCAAGGGGCGTGCCTCTTATGTAGGTGAGCGTTCTATTGGTCACATTGACCCAGGCTCTTATTCGTCTGGATTACTCTTCAAAGCCTTACTAGAAGCGGAGGAATAGGACATGCCAGAACTTGGAATTGTGATTGTATCCCACTCCGCCGATATTGCCAAGGGATTGGTGAGTCTGATTCGTGAAGTTGCACCAAATATTCCTTTGACAGCTACAGGCGGTCTTGAAGATGGTGGACTGGGATCTAGTTTTGACCATGTTCAAGTAGCAGTGGATAGTCAGCCTGCTAAACGTCTCTTGGCCTTTTACGATTTAGGCAGTGCACGCATGAATTTGGAGATGGTTGAGGAATTTTCAGAAAAGGATATTATCATTCAACATGTCCCCCTTATAGAGGGAGCCTACACAGCTTCAGCGTTACTTCAAGCAGGAGCGAGTGAGGTTGAAATCTTATCTCAGGTAAATGAATTAACCATTCAAAAATAAAGAAAGTTACACTATGGAAAATCAAATCAAGTATAAGTGGGCCAGTCTTGGGACTGGTGTTATCGCGAATGAGTTAGCACAGGCTTTAGAGGCCCTAGGTGGTAAACTCTATTCCGTTGCAAATCGTACCTATGACAAGGGGCTAGCCTTCGCTGAGAAATACGGGATCGAAAAGGTGTATAATGAGAT
>OGJS01001344.1_pt1 | contig 10906 bp, 8 predicted proteins | sample 1572241 | NCBI WGS metagenome assembly OGJS01 (sample SAMEA2582145, study PRJEB24529) | metagenome | biome: Human gut stool | place: China | collected 2011 | reverse complement strand
AAAAATCACGCATCAATGAAAGAATTTCCTTGCGTTCTTCACGGTCTTCTTTATAAAGGCCCTTAGCGACAGTTGTGATTGTCTTACTTCCTGGTTTCTTAATGCCTCGCATGGTCATGCACATGTGCTCTGCTTCAACCATGACAAAAACTCCTCGAGGATTCAGAGCTTCTTCAAGTGCTGTAGCAACTTGATCTGTAAGACGTTCTTGCAACTGCGGACGACGAGCAGCTACTTCAACCGCACGCGCTAATTTGGAAAGTCCTGTCACCTTGTCTCCACTTGGCAAATAAGCCACATGGGCCTTCCCATAAAATGGAACCAAATGGTGCTCACACATAGAGTAAAAAGGAATATCCTTGACAAGGACAACTTCGTCATGGACTTCTGAAAAGACAGCTGTAAATTGATCCTTAGGGTCTTCATTTAGACCTGAAAACATTTCAGCATACATCTTAGCCACACGTTTTGGTGTGTCCAAAAGTCCCTCACGCTCAGGATTTTCACCTAGAGCTTCCAATAGTTGATAGACTGCTTGTTCTACTTTTTCTTGATTTGCCATAATTTCCTCTTGCAACGTTATAATACTATCTATTATACCTTATTTTGCTGGATTTTTCTTGCAAAAAATAAGATTTCCTAGCTACCTAAACCTCAAAAAAAGCGAAGACTACCTTTCATATAGAGGTTATCTTCGCTTATATTTTTTAGTCTTTCAAGTGGTAAGAATAGGATGAAACCACAATATTCTCACGCCATTTGAGATAATATTTCAATCGTAAACTCATTTGGTTGTGAAGCATGGTTTGCCATGATTTTTTAGGTACAAACTGAGGAATCATGACTGTCAAAGTCGCATTATCCTTCTCAGCTTGAGTGGCGACCTCGTCCACATACTGAATGGTTGACTGAGTGATTGAGCTGTACGGTGATTGGATATGAACCATCTCAATTTCAGGGAAATATTTTTTAAACTCTTGTTCAGTTTCCTTGTCCTTGTTCTCAGTATCCTTAGTAGATACATGCATGGCGATAACCTTGTCACCAATAGAACGCGCATAGGAAATAGCTCCGATATTAGCCTTGGTAACATTCCCAACGAGGATAAGAACAATATTTCCTTGATAATGGTGTTCTTCTACCGCTCCATCAATACGCAACTGTTGAGCAACACCATTATAGTGTTTTTTAATCTTAAGGAACATCCACATCAAGATTGCAATAATTGGGAAGAATGGCCAGATATCTCCTAAACGGAAAAGGAAGAGAATGAGAACAATAGCATAACAAATGAGAGCCCCCAAGATATTAGCTAAAGAATGTTTCCAGAATCCCTTACCATATTCACGAATCCAATGGATAACCATCCCCGTTTGAGAAAGAGCAAATGGAATGAATACACCGATGGTATAAAGCGGAATCAACCGTTCCGTATTTCCTCGGAAAATAAACAAAAGGGTAATGGCACCAATTGCAAGTGTCAAGATCCCATTAGAGTATCCCATACGTGCCCCTTTTTCAAGGTACATATGAGGCATGTATTTATTTTTCGCCATATTAAAGGACAACATCGGAAAGGCTGAAAAACCTGTGTTAGCCGCTACTGCAAGAATCATGGCAGTAGAGAATTGGAAAACGTAAAATAGAATACTACCAATCCATGACTGACCGAGAATTTCTCTAGCCATTTGTGACAAGATAGTTACTCCTGCATGAGGCGTAATACCAGTCCACCAGTTGAGGAAGGTGATTCCCGCAAACATAGCCCCCAAAATGCTAGACATGATAAAGAGGGTTGAAGCTGCATTTTTGGCCTTAGGTTTCTTAAAGAAAGGCACCGCATTAGAGATAGCTTCTACCCCTGTCAATGAGGCAGAACCTGAAGTAAAGGCCCTTAAAATAAGAATCAATGATACACCTGTAATTGGTTGTCCTAAATGTGCTGTGGCTGCGTAAGGCATATGACCCGTTAAAATTTGAAAGAAACCAAATCCCAACAAGAAGAGCGTCGAAACAATGAAGAGATAAACTGGTATCATCAAAGATTTTGCCGATTCACGCATTCCCCTAAGGTTCATAACCATCAAAACAAGCACCAAAATCATTGATATTTCAAGATTGAAAGGATGCAGGAAGGGAAGGGCTGAAGTAATGGCATCTGCACCTGAGGCCACTGAAACAGCAACCGTCAACATGTAATCGACCAAAAGACTACCACCAGCTATCAAGCCAAACTTAGGAGACAGATTTTCCGTCGTTACCATATAGGCGCCACCACCTTGAGGATAGGCTTTGATAACCTGTCTATAAGAGATGGTAAGACTGGCCAAAAGAACGAGAACCAAAAGTCCAATAGGGATTGACCACCAAATAGCCGCACTAGATACAGCTGTCAGAACCAAGACGACCTGCTCTGGACCATAGGCGATAGATGAAAGTGCATCACTCGACAACATGGCCAAGGCCTGAATCTTGGACAATAAGTGTTCATCACCATTATCATCATGAGTTAAAGGTTCACCGATTAAAATGTTTTTCAGACGTTGAAACATTGTGATCTCCTTACTTTTAAAACATACGAGGGCTATTATACGCCCCTAAATGTCATCTTTCAAGTCTTAACCATCACTTGCCTGCTCTAAAACCCATTTTCTGACCTGAGAAATGAAGTATAGAGATCCCGTTACCACATAAAGTTTCTTATTGTCAGTCGTCACATGTTCTTTAATCCATGTTTTGAAGTCTGGTACCTGCTTATAAGCCTCTGGGTATTTATCTAATTTAACACTGTTTGGATAGTCAAAACTCGTTACAGTCAAGTCACCAACCGATTTTAGTTGAGCAAGCATGCCGTCAATAGGTTTGGTGTCAATCGCTGCAAAGAGAAGTTCAATCTCCTTATCTGCATATTCTGATTGCAACAAGTCAATCAAAACTTTAACACTCTCATTATTATGAGCACCATCAATCATGAGATTAGGTCTTAAAAATTCTGTTCGACCTCGCCAATTGGCATGAGCCAGGGCATTCTTTATGAGTTCAGGCGTTACTTTGGGATAATCTTTTTGAAGCAATAAAGAAGCCATGATAGCCAAGCTAGCATTTGCTACTTGGTGTTGACCAGCCATAGCCAAGACTATATCATCTAACCTTTGCTCTCCATAGGTAAAATCAAAGGAATGGCTTGATCCTGTAGCCGTGAAATCTCTCCCTAGCTCATAGGTCTTAGACCCTTCTTCACGCGCTTTCTTCTCGAAAACATCTCGAACATCAGTACGGTCAGTCGCATAAATAAAGGGAGCTCCATTCTTCAAAACACCGGCCTTCTCAGCTGCAATTTCAGCATGAGTATTCCCCAAAATAGCCTGATGGTCTAAACCAATCGAAGGACATAGGACTGCCAAGGGCTTAAAGAGATTAGTCGAATCATGAAGACCACCCATTCCCGCTTCAATGAATGCGATATCCACAGGATGGATCTGACCAAAATAGAGGAACATCAAGACTGTGATAATTTCAAACTCTGTCGCATTTTCATGCTCTGTCTCTTTTGGTAGACGTTCAACCACAGGCTTCACACGATTAACCAGGTCAAGTAAGTCCTCTTCTGAAATCATCTGACCATTAAGAGAGATTCGTTCCTTGAAGTCAATAATATAGGGTGAAGTAAAGGTTCCAACTTCATAACCTGCTTGGGTGAAAATGGTTTGGAGGGCATTGACTGTAGACCCTTTGCCGTTTGTTCCCACGATATGCACAGCCTTGAGATTATCTTGTGGATTTCCCAACTCTTTAAGCATCCAAGCCATACGCTCCAAGCCAGGCTTGATGCCAAATTTTAATTGTCCATGAATCCAATCCAACGCTTCCTGATAAGTCATAATTACTCCTTTTTAGGCTATTGCTTCAACTTAGTCATCAAGCTGACCTCTAAACTAGATTTCTAGTTTTTCCTTGAGCTTAATGCTTTGACGCTCTTATTATACCAAAGACTCCTAGGTATAACCAAAATATGCAAAAAAGGCAACCCTAGGGTCACCTCTTAAGCTTTCTCTTTTTCGTCAATAACAAGACGAACTTTTTTACCTTGAGTAGGTACCGAATAGACAATCGCTCTTATCGCCGTAATAGTACGTCCTTTTTTCCCGATAACACGCCCAATATCGGCTGGGGCAAGATCAAGATGGTACTCCAAAAACTCAGGACCGTCAATAATTTTGATGGTCAACTGATCTGGTGAAGCAATTAAAGGTTTAACGATAGCGATAATAAGATTTTCAATGGTATCCATAGGCTAAAAAATTATTTTGAGAATTTTGATTCGTGGAATTTCTTCATAACGCCTTCTTTTGAAAGGATGTTACGAACTGTATCTGAAGGTTGTGCACCTTTAGACAACCACTCAAGAACACGTTCTTCTTTAAGTGTTACTTGGTTTTCTTCAACGAGTGGGTTGTAAGTACCAACTGTTTCGATGAAACGTCCATCACGTGGAGCACGTGAATCTGCAACGTTAATACGGTAGAAAGGTTTTTTCTTAGAACCCATACGAGTCAAACGGATTTTTACTGCCATTTTTAATATCTCTTTTCTTTAGTTTTTTATTATGGTGGAGGCACTTATCGCCCCTCGACCTTAACTAGTATACCATATCATTTTTATGTGTCAAGAAAAAAACTTGACAGACTTAAAATTTCTACAAAAAAAGTTAGAGTCAAACTCTAACTTCCTTTTCGACTATTTCTTAGTTGTAGTCTTATGATTTTTTTCATAAGCTACCTTTGCTTCAGCATATTCAGCTTCTAAACCCTTAGCAGCTGCCTTCGACACTTTCTCGTAAGTATCACGACTGGTCAACTTGCCATCCTCGTTGTAGGTGGAAACAACCAAGGTATCTTTATTTACAGTATAAGACTTGGTGCGTTTCCCTTTACGGTAGAGTCGGTAGTTATCTACGTTATCCGAAATATAGTAATCTACTAGATTCTTATCTGCATTTGGATAAAGTTGCGAGACAACTTTAGTTAACTCACGCTTAAATTCTGAAACTTCTTTAGTATAGGTGATTGATTTATTCCACTGATCAACAACTTGATATTCCTTCAAATAATCTGAAGCTGTAAAAGTAGGCTGATCCTCCTCACCTTTTTTATAAAAGTAAGAATGTGTTTGTAAATTATTAGACTGATCAACTTTAAGGAAAGAGACGTAAATTTCATCTTTATCTTCATGTTCTTTCAGAGCATTGGTTAACTTTCCAGAATTTTCGTCCAAGACCTTAGACGATTTTAATTCCCAAGTCCCCTCAATGTTCCCCGAAGCATTACGCCAAAAACCATAGACACCACCGACAAGCAACATCAAAACAACAGCAACAAGACTAGAAATCAAGGCTCCTTTGCCCCAATTTTTGGCCTTTTGCGATTTTTGATTAGCGTTTTGAATCGTTTCTAGAAGACGAACCTGACTTTCCAATCTCTTTTCTAGTTTGGCAACTGTCTGTTCTTCCTTAGATTTAGCTTTAGCAGCTAATTTTTCAGCCTTTTTCTTATCACGAGCAGCTTGACGAGCAATCTTCTTAGCTGCTTTTTCTTCCTTATGATCAAGTTTTGTCAAATCCTCAGACAATCCAAGATGCTGTGCTTGGTTACTGAAAACTGGAATAGATTGATTAGGCTCACTCGAGGTATTAACAGAATGATTTCCTGCATCTGGACGGGTTGGCGCATAACTTGCCAAACGCTCCTTAGCCTCTGCGACGCGTTTGCGTTGTTCCTCTTCTTTTTGAATATCCTCAGCCTGACGGCCCGACTGAATGGTTCTTACTTGACCAACAGTCTCTTGAGATAGGGCCTTTCTCTTTTCTTGGGCCGCATTTGCCATAGCCTCTTGCGCGTTGTCACGCTCTTTCTGAGACTGGGCTAGTGCTCTGGCAGTTGCGGTTCCTTCTTCAAACTGTTGGTCAGCTGATGATTCTCCTTGATCAGCTACTTGGTGAGCCTCTGCACCTTCAGAGAGAACAAACTCTCCTCGTTCCAAGGCTTCTTTAAAGTCGATTGGTCTTGGTTTTCGGCCATTCACAGCCTCAAAGTACTCTAACCATTCGTCTTTCAACATAATAAATCCCCCTGAATTAAAAAACACATGATTAACTTCCCTATTTTACCATACTTTTTAACATAAAAATAGGGATTAACAAGAATTCTAAAAATTCTTATTAAATCCCCATTAATCTTCTTTTGGTGTAATAGACAATAATTGGACAAAACGGTGTTGTGCTGATTCCGTTTCAAGCGTGACATTATCGTATCTAAAGAGAATCTCTTCGATATTTGCCAAGCCCAATCCTCGACCTGTTCCTTTTGTTGAAAATCCTCTTTGTTTCAAAGGAGCTACATCAATAGAAGCTTCCTTAGTTGAATTCTCAACAACAATAACGGATTGATTTTCCATCTTAAAGATAGCGATAGATAATTTTGGTTCATCTGCTAATACAGTAGCTTCTATAGCATTATCACAAAGAATGGATATGATTGTAATCAAGTCGAGTGGACGCATATCTGTGAAGAAGACGCCCTCTTCAACCTCAACATGACATTGAATACCTTTATCAAAAGCTTCGGCTACTTTAGATGACAACAGACTCTTAAGCGGCATGTTGGTCACACGAGTTAATTTTGCCAAATCAAACTTTTGCTGCTTCAAATCTGATGCCGAATCTTTCAAGACACTATCATAAATCATCTTGATTTGGTCGATGTCTTTCATCTGAATGGCTTCATTAAGCGAAATCATAACATTAGTATAGTCGTGACGGAAACTGCGTAACGTTTCGTAAAGACTTTCGACTTGTTCAGAATACTTCTCTAGGTCATCCAAGTGACGACGATTTTCTTTTCTTCGCTCATTTTCAAAGTACTCATCTGCGTATCTATTGACACTGTAAACAGCATAAAGAATCGCTATATAGCCAATCAAGGTTATAATATGGCCAGCATAGTACAAATCAAAGAAACGCGAAGCCACAACTACGGAATAGTTCATAATCACATAACTAATCAAAACAAAGTTAGTGAAAAACATAATCCGACCAAATTTGCGATCTCGCTCCAAGACCCTCAAATATTTAAAATCAATATTAAGAAGTTTGGAAAGAGCGACAAATGTTGGAATAATTAAAAGGTCAAAGAAAATGAAATAAAGATAACTTTTGTTAAGGAAATCCGATGTGATACCAAATCCCGGCATCAAAAAGTAGGCATAACCATTAAAAATCAAAAGATAAAGAACAAGAGGATAGAAGGCATAAAATGCCAACATATTGGTGGTTCTTTCCTTGCCATAGAAATATGCATAGAAAAGAAGGTAGAACGGTGTCATAAAGGACAAACCGACATTATATGACATCCCCAGTATCCCCCCTATACATTCAACTAAGAACGCAATAGGAAGAATCATACGTGGTATCTTGACCAAGCTGGTCTTTTCGTAAATCCACTGTATGACGATGAAATGCAAAAGATATTCTAATGCAATTTGCAAATTGAGCATCATTTAATGGTTAGCCACCTCCTTCTAGTAATCTTAAATAAGCAGTAAAAAGCCACATTACTATTTTATCACACTTCCTGCTATTATATGAGATAAAATTGAATAGTTATCTCGAATTTCAGAAAACTTTCAATAATGATTAGAGAAGAAGGGGAAAATCTGAGCCTTAACGATTTTTCAATCGTTCCAAAAGTTCTTTTTTACGTGTCCGCGATAGAAGGCATGACTCGTCTCCCTCAAAGAAGACCATATTAGCCGTACGATCCACACTTGTCACATTACTCACATTGACAACAAAAGAGCGATGCGTTTGGAAGAAAATATCATCCAATTTCGCTACTTCTGCAATTTTTCCATAGAATTCTACTAGATTTGACTTGGTGTGAGCGATCAACTTATGTGGCACAGGGGCTGTTTCAATGTATAAAATGTCATCATAAGGAATGTTAACATCATTTTTATCCGTTTTTACCGTCAGACTCTGTGCCTTGGTTTCTTGCTCAACCTGCGAATACGCAAAATCTAAAAGTTCTACCAAGGCTCTCTTAAGATCTGCATCTTCCATGGATTTATCAACAAAGTCCAGAGCTTGAATCTTATAACGGAAGGTCAAGGGCATAAACTCAGAGTAGGCTGTAACAAAAGCGATTTGTGCTTTCAAGTCTTCCTTACGGATTTCAAGCCCAATATCTAGTCCCTGCTTCGTTTGATTTTTAAGGTCAATATCCAAAAGATAAACCATGGATTTACCCGAACCTCTATCAGCATCTAACAATTCCTGACCTTGCTCATAAAAGGTAATCCCATCAACAACGGCCTTCGACTCCTCAACTGCTTCGTCCAATAAACGGCTAACACGATGACGCTGCAAGGCATCATCTTCAAGGACGATAATAGAAAGCATCTTATTTCCCTCTTTCTTTCTAATATACTTTAATATACCTACCTAACATTTTATCATAATTAATCGGATAATATTCCTTTTTTTACAGCATAAAGTCTTTTTAACTTACCTCATTTCATTTATAAAACAATTGTTATCTCCTTGTCATTTCATCTTCATTTTTAGGTGTTATCATGAGAACTGTTTTTGTTTGATATTAAAAAGGAGAAAGTTATGTTACGTTCATTTAAAACACAAGGGACTAAGACAAAGACCATCTTGACCCTTGCAACTGTCGGTATAATTAGTGCTTTTCTTGTGGGAAGTCCTCAGCATGCCTCTGCGGATCAAACCTATGTTTCAGATCCTAACCAGGCTATGACATTTTCTGAACTTGAAACAGCTACAAATACCAATACCATCACTCAAACAGGTGTATCTAGTGAAACACCTACTACTGTGACTACTGTGTCACATACCTCTGTGGATGGTCTTCATACACATGAAAATGACTATGAACAAACTCCCGCAAATACTACGACTTTTGAGGAATTGAAACAAGATAGTCAAACAGCTAATAGTACTGTCGACAGCCAGACTGGCAGCAAAACCTATGAGACTAGAATTCCGACAAATACAGATAGCAATCAGAAGGCTGTAGAAAATCAAGCTGAACCAAAGACCGAAACTGTTGCTCAAGCACAAACCTGGTCAAAAGATGGTGCTACATGGGTGTCAACAGAAATTAATAATGGTAACGTTCATAAGATTCTATCTACTTATATTCCAAAACCATTAACACCTTCTACAAAGCCCACGACAACAGCTACACCAAAACCTAAACAATCAACTCCTGCTGTTAGTCAACCTAAAAAACCTACCACAGTCGCTAACAAACCTACAACTCAACCTAAGAAACCAACGACTGTTGTAAACAAGCCAGCGCCTTCTACAACGACACAACCTAAAAAGCCAACAACGACTGTCACTAAACCTACAGCTCCTAAAGCTACTCCTATCCAACCTGCTAAGCCAGTGGACCGAGTTGCTCAAGTATGGCAAAAGAATAACGAACTGGTAAAAGAGAATTACGACACTCCTCACTGGTCAACTAAGGAAGCAACAGTCTTCATCAATGCTAAGAATCCTGAAATCGTGAATGCCTACAAACAAGCTATCACTTCTTGGAATAACACTGGTGCCTTTAATTTCTTGCTCACTAACGATAAACAAAAAGCTAACATCATTGCTGATGAACGTTATGAAGGTAATGTAGCAGCTCCTCTTGGGGTTACCTACTCTACTTACTACCTCCCAACAAAGCAATATAGTAATGCTACTGTTTACTTGAATAGCTTCCATGTTCAAAACAATTATTATCAAAAGAATGGTGGAAAACTCCTTAACACTGCGCAACACGAATTAGGACACTCAATTGGACTTGAGCACAACAGTGCTGTTGCCTCTGTAATGGAACCTAAAGGTGGTAAGACAAGTATCCAACCAGTTGATATTAACAATGTTAAGAAACTCTATAGCAAGATTTAAGTTCTTACACCATCACTACAATTTATAAGCAGACCTATCAGGTTCTGCTTTTTTTATACAGGTGAGATGACCATTCAAGACCAGAAAATGACTGTTCATGATTTTTTCTTACATATTTTAAAAATATGTAAAGTTTTCTCCATTTTTTTTGGTAAAATAGAAAATGTAAAGAGAGACCGGATGAGTTAGAAAACTCAACTTTGTTAGTTTTTGCTCATTATTCTCATAAACAGAATAAAAATAGTCTAGGAACCCTTCTTAACATTTATACCTATCTTCCCCAAACACTTTTCCCCATTCCTAGATTATCAGATCTCTCACAAGAAAAGCGTCTAGCTCACCCGGCTAGGCTTTTTTTCTTTTTCCATACTTTTGCTATAATAGAGCCATACCGTTTGAAAGGAACTCATAAAATGACTATAGATCAGCAACTTCTTTGCTACAAACGTTTACCAAACTGGACAGCTACAACACTTCCGGAAATGGTGACGCAAAAACACAATACTAAGGTGGGAACTTGGGCTAAATTGACCATTTTATCAGGATCTCTTCACTTCTACGAATTAGACGAAGAGGGAGAGGTTACTGCAGAGCACCTCTTTACCTCCGAGACAGAGATTCCTTTTGTTGAACCACAAGCTTGGCATCGCATCGCTGCTGCTTCAGATGATTTGGAATGCTATCTTTCATTTTACTGTAAACCTGAAGACTACATGGCTAAAAAGTATGATACTAAAGCCCATTCCGAGGTTCTTGAAGCAGTCCAATCTGGCCATATCAAACCTGGTCGCACCCTTGACCTAGGCTGTGGTCACGGTCGTAACGCTCTTTATTTGGCATCTCTTGGGCATGATGTTACAGCCGTTGATGTTAATAACGAAGCTACACAACGCATCCAAATGATTGCAGATGAGGAAAATTACA
>OGJS01001340.1_pt1 | contig 10929 bp, 9 predicted proteins | sample 1572241 | NCBI WGS metagenome assembly OGJS01 (sample SAMEA2582145, study PRJEB24529) | metagenome | biome: Human gut stool | place: China | collected 2011 | reverse complement strand
GTAACGTTCTTACTTGCGGTAGTGATTATTTTCTTAGTCTTGGCGATTCAATTTGAATCAATTCGCGATCCAATCGTGATTATGATTTCTGTGCCGTTAGCTGTAAGTGGTGCGTTATTAGCCTTAAATGCCTTTGGATTTTTGGGTATTGCAGGCTCAACGCTAAATATCTACTCACAGGTTGGTTTGATTACCTTAGTCGGACTTATCACAAAACACGGTATTTTGATGTGTGAAGTAGCGAAAGAAGAGCAGTTAAATCATGGTAAAACGCGTATTGAAGCGATTACCGAAGCGGCTAAAGTACGTTTACGTCCAATTCTGATGACAACGGCCGCGATGATCGCTGGTCTTGTACCGTTGCTTTATGCAACAGGTGCGGGTGCGGTATCTCGTTTCAGTATTGGTATCGTTATCGTGGCAGGATTGGCAATTGGTACATTGTTTACCTTATTTGTGTTGCCCGTGATTTATTCTTATATTGCAAGCGAACACAAACCATTGCCAGAGTTCGATGAAAATGTGAAACCAATTGAAGGTCACATTAACGAACAACATTAATTAACAATGGCATAAAAATAAACCGCACGTTGATTCTTCAAGTGCGGTTTTCTTTTAAGCATTAAAAAAGCGAACATGATGTTCGCTTTTTATTTGTAAAGTGCGGTCAATTTTTTGACTATTTTATTTAGCCATTTTTATTTTTTGCCGCTTTATAAAGCTCCATTGCTTCTGGTAATAAGCGTTTCAAGTTTTCTTCACGAGAAGCATCGCTTGGGTGAGTTGAAGCTAATACGTCAAGAACGCCTTGAGAACCACCCGAGGCTTTAGCCATTTTTTGCCATAAGCCAGGTGCAACTTGAGGGTTATAACCTGAGCGAGCCATTAACATGAGACCCACTTCATCGGCTTCAGTTTCAGCGCTACGAGAGTAAGGCTTATCTAAAGCAAAGTCTTTAGTCAGTGTGACTAAATCAGTCACGTCGGCTCCAACGACAACAGACAGAGCTGTTCCACCAATAGCGCCCGCAATCGCACTCATGGTGCCGAAGTTGGCTTTGGCTTTACCGTGCTCTTTTAAGGCGTGAGCCATTTCATGACCCATTACAACCGCGATTTCATTATCGTTTAGTTGTAAAGTATCCACTAAACCTGTGTAGAAAGCCATTTTCCCCCCCGGCATAGCCCAAGCATTGAGCTCTTTAGATTTAATGACATTGATTTGCCAATTAAACTTTAAGCCAGTTTCATTCTCTTGGTTTGCATAAGGCACCATTTTGTTAAAGACATGATGAATACGTCTTGCGGTATTTGATGTGGTATCAATCGCACCTTGTGAGCGAATTTTCCCCATTTCTTGTGTGTAGCTACTTGCTGCTTCTTGATTGATTGAGGCAGAATCCGCACAAGACGTGATAACCGCCCCTGCTAATACAGCAAAAGCAAAACTTTTGAGTTGTTTTTTCATAAATTATCCTTTTGTTGAGATGGCTGATTATATGAATTTATTGCGTTTTGTCGATACAAAAAGATTGTCTTTTAAATTTGTACTACTATAATAGTGCAAATTTTTATTTTAGGACTTAACGATGACAATGAAAAAATCTCCTTCTTTATTAGGCGGCGCCATGATTATTGCGGGTACCGCAATTGGTGCCGGCATGCTTGCTAACCCAACCTCGACGGCAGGTGTATGGTTTATCGGCTCTATTCTGGCTTTGGTTTACACCTGGTTTTGTATGACCACATCAGGTTTGATGATCTTAGAAGCCAACTTACATTATCCTACCGGCTCAAGCTTTGACACCATCGTGAAAGATTTGTTAGGAAAAGGTTGGAATATTATCAATGGTCTTTCCGTTGCTTTTGTGTTGTATATTTTAACCTATGCCTATATCACCTCTGGCGGCGGTATTACACAAAACTTGCTCAATCAAGCCTTTGGTTCCGCTGAAAGTGCGGTCGATATTGGACGTACTTCTGGTTCCTTGATTTTCTGTTTTATTCTTGCAGCTTTCGTCTGGCTTTCTACTAAAGCAGTGGATCGTTTCACAACCATTTTGATCGTTGGAATGGTGGTGGCTTTCTTCCTTTCTACTGCAGGTTTATTGAGCTCTGTAAAAACAGAGGTGTTATTCAATACCATTGCGGAAGGTGAACAAAGCTATTTGCCTTATTTATTGACCGCACTTCCAGTTTGCTTAGTGTCTTTTGGTTTCCACGGAAATGTACCGAGTCTCGTCAAATATTACGATCGTGATGGTCGTCGCGTGATGAAATCGATCTTTATTGGTACAGGTTTAGCCTTAGTGATTTACATTTTATGGCAGCTTGCGGTGCAAGGTAATTTACCGCGTACCGAGTTTGCTCCGGTGATTGCAAAAGGTGGCGATGTATCAGCATTATTAGAAGCGTTACACAAATACATTGAAGTAGAATACATTGCCGTTGTGTTGAATTTCTTTGCTTATATGGCTATTGCGACTTCATTCTTAGGGGTAACGTTAGGTTTATTTGATTATATTGCTGATTTATTTAAATTTGATGACAGCTTATTAGGCAGAACCAAAACCACATTAGTGACATTCTTACCGCCGCTATTGTTAAGTTTACAATTCCCTTATGGCTTTGTGATTGCCATTGGTTATGCAGGATTAGCTGCAACCATTTGGGCGGCAATCGTACCGGCACTGCTTGCTAAAGCCAGTCGTCAAAAATTCCCAAATGCGACTTATAAAGTGTATGGTGGTAATTTTATGATTGGCTTTGTGATCTTATTTGGTGTGTTAAATATTGTGGCACAAGTAGGCGCAAACTTAGGATGGTTTGCAAGTTTCGCAGGATAAGTTTTCACGTTAATATAGTCGGGGCGTATCAAATACGCCCTTTTTAATTTTGCATAGGAAACAAAATGAATAACAAAACGAGTGTTTACGATAAAGAAAACTTCTTTGCGCTTTATCAAAAACTTCGATCTAATCCCATCAGTCTCAATGAAATAGTGGAAAAGCCAACGATGCTTTCCCTCTTACCTGATTTACAAGGGAGAAAATTACTCGATCTAGGCTGTGGAACGGGCGGGCATTTACAACTTTACCTAGAACGAGGTGCGGATAAAGTGATTGGAACCGATCTTTCCGAAAAAATGCTCGAACAAGCTGAAAAAGATCTGCAAAAGTGCGGTCAGTTTTCAGGTCGTTTTTCGTTATATCAGCTACCGATGGAAAAATTGTCAGAATTGCCAGAAAGTGATTTTGATGTCATTACCAGCTCTTTTGCTTTTCATTATATTGAAGATTTTCCTGCTTTATTAGCTTCCGTTGCCAACAAACTTAAGCCTAATGGTACATTAGTTTTTTCCCAGGAGCATCCGATTACAACTTGCCATAAAGAAGGGGAGCGTTGGGAAAAAAATGAGAAAAAGCAGCAAGTCGCTTATCGTTTAAATCATTACCGTGATGAAGGCTTGAGAGAGCGGAATTGGTTTCAACAACCTTTTAAAACCTATCACCGCACGACGGCAACGATTATTAATGATTTAATTGCTGCAGGTTTTCAAATTGAACAAATGGCTGAACCCATGTTAGCCGAGCAGCCACAATGGCATGATGAATTTAAAGATTTGCGGCATCGTCCCCCTTTATTGTTTATTAAAGCAAGAAAAGTAATAAATTTGACAAAATAAACTGGTTTTTGACCGCACTTTATGGTATAAATCGCACCGCTGTTTTTGGGTTTCAAAAGCAGCGTTTTTAATTATTAACAACACACACATATCATTAAGGCTTAATCGGGGTGCCAAACGGTCGATTAGCTGATATGTGGAGGCTCAACCCCAACAAAAGGAAAATATTATGGCACAAGTTTCAATGCGCGACATGATCAACGCGGGCGTACACTTCGGACACCAAACTCGTTACTGGAATCCACAAATGAAACCTTTCATTTTTGGTGCTCGTAACGGTGTTCATATCATCAACTTAGAAAAAACTTTACCTTTATTCAACGAAGCTTTAGCGGAATTAACCCGTATTGCTAGCAACAACGGTAAAGTATTATTCGTTGGTACTAAACGCGCGGCTCAAGAAGCAGTACAAGCTGCAGCATTAGACTGTCAACAATATTATGTAAACCACCGTTGGTTAGGTGGTATGTTGACTAACTGGAAAACCGTTCGTCAATCAATTAAACGTTTAAAAGATTTAGAAACTCAATCTCAAGACGGTACTTTTGACAAATTAACCAAAAAAGAAGCGTTAATGCGTACCCGTGAGATGGAAAAACTTGAATTAAGCCTTGGTGGTATCAAAGATATGGGCGGCTTACCAGATGCGTTATTCGTTATCGGTGCAGACCACGAACATATCGCTGTTAAAGAAGCAAACAACCTAGGTATTCCTGTGTTTGCTATCGTTGATACTAACTCAACTCCAGCTGGCGTAGATTTCGTTATCCCTGGTAACGATGATGCGACTCGTGCTATCCAACTTTACGTTTCTGCAGCTGCAGCAGCGGTTAAAGAAGGTCGTGGTAACGAAGCTCAAGTTGCTGAAGAATTAGCAGCTGACGCAGAATAATTTAAGTTTTGCAATAAGGCGAAGCCCTTAATAATCAAACGATTAATTGGCATAGGGGCTAAAATTTAGCCCCTATATTTTTATCTAAAAGTGCGGTCAAAATGAATCGTACTTTCGACAGAGGATTTTTAAAATGGCTGAAATCACAGCATCATTAGTAAAAGAACTTCGTGAACGTACCGGTGCCGGTATGATGGAATGTAAAAAAGCATTAGTTGAAGCAAACGGTGATATCGAGTTAGCAATCGACAACATGCGTAAATCTGGTCAAGCTAAAGCTGCTAAAAAAGCAGGCCGTGTTGCAGCTGAAGGTGTTATCCTTGCTCGTGTACAAAATGGTTTCGGTGTATTAGTTGAAATGAACTGTGAAACTGACTTCGTAGCAAAAGATGCTGGCTTCTTAGGTTTAGCAAACGAAGTGGCTGATTTCGCAGCAGCAAACAAAGGCACTACTATCGAAGCATTACAAGCACAATTTGAAGAAAAACGTGCTGCATTAGTGGCTAAAATCGGTGAGAACATGAACATTCGTCGTGTTGCTTACTTAGAAGGTCAAGTTATTGCTCAATACTTACACGGTGCAAAAATCGGTGTATTAGTTGCAGGTGAAGGTTCAGAAGATGAACTTAAAAAAGTGGCAATGCACGTAGCGGCATCTAAACCAGAATTCGTGAACCCAGAAGATGTACCTGCAGATGTTGTTGAACACGAGCGTCAAATTCAAATTGATATCGCAGTTAACTCTGGTAAACCAAAAGAAATCGCAGAGAAAATGGTTGAAGGCCGTATGAAGAAATTCACTGGTGAAGTTTCATTAACAGGTCAACCATTCGTCATGGATCCTTCTGTATCTGTAGGTGACTTCTTAAAATCAGTAAACACTTCAGTGTCTAACTTCATCCGTTTAGAAGTGGGTGAAGGTATCGAGAAAAAAGAAGAAGATTTCGCAGCTGAAGTTGCAAAAATCACTGGCGGTAACGCTTAATTTTCTCTATTGAGATATAAAAAAAGCCGATATTGAATATCGGCTTTTTTGTTGTCTGAAATTTGAGATTTTCTATTTCTTTGGGCGAATATCGATGGCAGGGTCTGCATCTTTACGATATTTTTCTTCAATCAGTTTTTTCAGTCCATAGTCATCTTTGTCAGCTTGTTCAGAGAATAAATCTTCTTCTAATGTGAGCTTCGGATTTTTGATCCCTATCCAATTAGCAATACCTTCTAAGAAATTCAGACCAGATTTAAAGGCTTTGTATTCTTTACGTGCCGTATCATCAGATGAAATCTTAAAGAGCGGAATATTATGATGTAATTGGCTGTGACAGTTTTGGTTAAACAAGGTGACGCCATGTTTATCATCTTCCTGATGACATAAACCATGATCTGAAAAATAAATCATCGAGAAAGTGCGGTGTGTTTTTTGCTCGTTTTCTTTGAGCGTTTCATACACTTTCTTAATAAAATCATCGGTTTTCTTAATGGATGTAATATAGCAATTTAAGTATTCGTTCTTTTTCTCAATGTCATTGTCATTGAAAATTTTCGGGTAATCTTCAACGCGATCGCAAGCAAGCGGATGTGAACCATAAATGTGTAACACAATAAAGCGTTTACCTTGTGTTGGATCTTCTAATACTTGGGCAAATTTAGGAATTAAATCAAAATCGCTGTAGTTTGTAGAATTAAAACTCCCGCCTTTTTTCAGGAAAATGGTTTCATCAGATTTTGATGCAAGCGAAGCAACTGGCGTGTCATATTCACCTAAGAAGCCTTGATTAGATAACCAATAGGTTTTTACGCCTGCGGACTTAATCAGATCCACTAAGCTTAAATCATAGTTTGGTTCCCATTTTTCTTTATCAGGTAACGTTAACATTAAGCGCAATGAGGCGACAGTGTTGGTTCCAGCGGATGTCATGCCATCAATCAGTGTACCATTTGCAGATGACATAAATGGTGTGTCATTGACGGGGTATCCATACGCATGCAAGTAATCTTTTCTCGCACTTTCACCCAAAATAATCACATAATCTTGGTATTTAGAATTTTCTAATGTGGATTGTCCCCAGCTACTTTCCTGTGACATTTTTTTCAATTTTTGCCATTCATTAACAATTTCTACACTCGAATCTATCGTTTCTTTTAATGGCGCAGCAATCGGTAAGTTGTAGCCAATCAACAGGGTAGCGAGGGCAATGAATGTTTTATTGCGATAAAATTTCACCCCAAATTTGACCGCACTTTTGTAATGTAAAAAGACTAAAACTGGAATAGCTAATGCTGCTAAATAGCTGCTCACAGGGATTTGCATGAGAAACTCTTTGGTCTCTAACATATCTGTCGCGAGAACCGATGCAATATATTGGTAGCTTGGCGCACCAAAATTTAAGCCTGTCGGCGTATAAATTGCGTGTAAGCAAACTAAGGGTAATAAAATAAAATAGAAAGATTTTCGGCTACTACTTAATAAAATAATGAAAATAGCCGTGAGTAAAATCAGACTAATAGATGGCTCAGGAAACATCCCTGAACCACGTAAAATTAAATAACCGGCAGCAATGGCACAAGCCAAAGAAAAAAGTGCGGTCAAAATTTGTGAGGTTTTTGAAATCTTCATAAAGTTTACCTATAAAATCAAAACGGCGATATTTTATCGCACTTTTCTGACCAATTTCCATTTTTAACTTTTTCGCTCTTTTGCTAGAATAAGCCAATTTTTGTAACCGATAAAGGAAAAGACAAATGAGCCAACCAATTTACAAACGTATTTTATTGAAATTAAGTGGTGAAGCATTACAAGGAGATGAGGGCTTCGGTATCGATCCTTCAATCCTTGATCGTATGGCGTTAGAGATTAAAGAATTAATTGAAATGGGCGTGGAAGTTGGTGTTGTGCTCGGTGGTGGTAACTTATTCCGTGGCGCAAAATTAGCTAAAGCCGGCATGAATCGCGTGGTGGGCGACCATATGGGAATGCTTGCAACCGTGATGAATGGTTTGGCAATGCGTGATGCGCTTCACCGTGCAGATGTGAATGCAAAATTAATGTCTGCGTTCCAATTAAATGGTATTTGCGATACCTATAACTGGTCTGAAGCGATTAAAATGTTACGTGAAAAACGTGTGGTGATTTTCTCTGCTGGTACGGGTAGCCCGTTCTTTACTACAGATTCTGCTGCATGCTTACGTGGTATTGAAATTGAAGCGGATATTGTGTTAAAAGCGACCAAAGTTGATGGCGTGTATGATTGCGACCCTGCAAAAAATCCTAATGCGAAGTTATACCATAAATTATCTTATGCAGAAGTGATTGATAAAGAATTACAAGTAATGGATTTAGCTGCGTTCACACTCGCTCGTGACCACGGTATGCCAATTCGTGTATTTAATATGTGTAAACCAGGTGCGTTACGTAAAGTGGTACTTGGTACAGAAGAAGGCACAACGATTAGTTAATTTTTCAAGAATAAAATGGCGAGAGACAATCTCGCCTTTTTTATGAATAAATTTATTCAAAACTCCCTAAAAATCCAGTAAAATCACTGTGTTTTATCTTTATTTATTAAAAAGGACAGATGAATGATTAATGAAATCAAACAAGATGCTGAAGCTCGCATGGAAAAAAGCCTCGAAGCGTTGCGTGGGCATATTGCAAAAATCCGTACAGGCCGTGCACAACCAAGCTTATTAGATGCGATCCAAGTGGAATACTATGGTGCAGCGACACCACTTCGTCAATTAGCTAACGTTGTTGCAGAAGATGCACGTACTTTAGCGGTAACAGTATTTGACCGTTCTTTAATCAGTGCAGTAGAAAAAGCAATTTTAACGTCTGATTTAGGTTTAAACCCATCTTCAGCAGGTACAACAATTCGCGTGCCTCTTCCTCCATTAACTGAAGAACGCCGTCGTGATTTAATCAAAATCGTAAAAAGCGAAGGTGAGCAAGGTAAAGTTGCGATTCGTAACGTACGTCGTGATGCAAATGATAAAATCAAAGCATTATTAAAAGACAAAGAAATCAGCGAAAACGATCAACATAAAGCGGAAGAAATCATTCAAAAAGTGACTGATAGCTATATCAAAAAAGTGGATGAGATCTTAGCAGATAAAGAAAAAGAATTAATGGATTTCTAATTGTCGAACCATGTTTTGGGGCAGACCAAGTGTCTGCCCTTGTTCTATTCTGATAAAAAAATAAAAGCACAAAGTGCGGTCGAAATTTTATGCAAAAACAAAATCTTGTTATTTTAGGATCAACTGGTTCTATTGGTCATAGCACCCTTTCTGTTATCGAACATAATCCTGACAAATACCATGCCTTTGCGTTAGTAGGGGGCAAAAATGTTGAGACAATGTTTGAACAATGCGTGAAATTTCAACCGCACTTTGCTGCATTAGATGATGAAAATGCAGCAAAGATATTGCGAGAAAAATTAGCTTCACACCACATTAAAACGGAAGTCTTAGCTGGACAGAAAGCCATTTGTGAGTTGACAGCACATCCAGATGCAGATCAAGTTATGGCAGCCATTGTTGGGGCAGCTGGATTACTACCGACTCTTTCAGCAGTAAAAGCGAGTAAGAAAGTCTTGCTTGCGAATAAAGAATCGTTGGTGACTTGTGGCCAGCTCTTTATTGATGCAGTGAAACAATCAAAAGCAAAATTATTGCCTGTTGATAGTGAGCATAACGCGATTTTTCAATCCTTACCGCCTGAGGCACAAGAAAAGGTTGGATTTTGTCCTTTGAAAGAATTAGGGGTCAGTAAAATTGTCTTAACTGGTTCTGGTGGACCTTTCCGTTATACGCCATTAAACGAGTTTGAGCATATAACTCCCGAACAAGCCGTTGCTCATCCAAACTGGTCAATGGGCAAAAAAATCTCTGTGGATTCTGCCACAATGATGAATAAAGGTTTAGAGTACATTGAGGCACGCTGGTTATTTAATGCATCAGCAGATGAAATGGAAGTGATTATTCATCCTCAATCTATTATTCATTCAATGGTGCGTTATGTAGATGGCTCGGTCATCGCTCAAATGGGTAACCCGGATATGCGTACGCCCATTGCGGAAACCATGGCTTATCCAAATCGTACAGTCAGTGGTGTGGAACCATTAGATTTCTTTAAAATCAAAGAATTGACATTTATCGAACCTGATTTTAATCGTTATCCAAATTTAAAATTAGCGATCGATGCGTTTGCAGAAGGGCAGTATGCGACAACCGCAATGAATGCAGCAAACGAAATTGCAGTACAAGCCTTTTTAGATGGCTATATTAAATTTACGGATATTGCGAAAATTAACCAAGCATCGGTTGAACAAATGCCATCTTCTATTATTTCAAGCATTGACGATGTATTAGCCGTAGATAAGCAAGCCCGTGAATTAGCCGATTCGCTGATTAAAAAGTTGATGTAGAATACGCAAAAGTGCAGTCATAAAATCCGAATATTTTAGAATGAAAGAACTTGATAACAATAATATTCCCGAACATGTTGCCATTATTATGGATGGTAATGGGCGTTGGGCGAAACAACAAAATAAGCTGCGTATTTTTGGCCATACAAACGGCGTAGCGGCAGTGCGCCGTGCGGTGAGTTATGCACGACAAACTGGCGTTAAATTTTTGACGTTATATGCTTTTAGCAGCGAAAACTGGAGTCGCCCCGAGCAAGAAGTGAGTGCATTGATGACGCTCTTTATGCAAGCGCTTGATCGAGAAGTTAAAAAATTACATAAAAATAATATTCGTTTAAAGATTATCGGTGATGTTTCTCGTTTTAGTGAAAAATTGCAAGAGAAGATCGCAAAAGCAGAAAATTTAACGGAAAATAATACCGCACTGACTTTAAATATTGCGGCGAATTACGGTGGTTGTTGGGATATTGTTCAAGCGACTCAACAATTAGCTGAAAAAGTAAAAAATAATGAGATTTCGGTGAGTGATATTAATGAATCACTTTTCCAGCAACATTTAGTGACACAAGATGAACCGCCTGTCGATTTACTAATTCGCACAAGCGGTGAGCAACGCATTAGTAATTTCTTGCTTTGGCAAATTGCATATGCGGAATTGTGTTTTTTAGATGTGCTTTGGCCAGATTTTAGTGAAAAAGATTTTAATCAGGCAATTGCCTGCTATCAACAACGTCATCGCCGTTTTGGCGGGACAGAATAAGCGGAGAACTTATGCTTAAAGAACGTGTATTATCAGCCATTGTGTTGATTGCTTTGGTATTATGTGCCTTGTTCTTATTTACCCCATTTTATTTTGCCCTAGCCTTAGGCTTTGTGGCGACGCTTGGTATTTGGGAGTGGGCTCAATTTGCTCGTTTTAAAAATCC
>OGJS01001335.1_pt1 | contig 10975 bp, 9 predicted proteins | sample 1572241 | NCBI WGS metagenome assembly OGJS01 (sample SAMEA2582145, study PRJEB24529) | metagenome | biome: Human gut stool | place: China | collected 2011 | reverse complement strand
TTGACAGAACGTGTTCGTCGCAATCCTTACTCAATCATTTTGCTGGATGAAATCGAAAAAGCAGACCCACAAGTCATCACGCTGTTACTGCAAGTCTTAGATGATGGTCGTTTGACAGATGGACAAGGAAATACTGTCAACTTTAAGAATACAGTTATTATTGCTACTTCTAACGCAGGATTTGGCTACGAAAGCTTTACAGGCGATAAAGAAAAGGATATGAAAATTATGGATCGATTGAAACCATACTTCCGTCCAGAATTCTTGAATCGGTTCAATGCGGTTATTGAATTCTCATACCTTGGTAAGGAAGACTTGGCTGAAATTGTAGAATTGATGCTGGATGAAGTCAACCAAACGCTTGCTAAGAAAGACATCACTCTGACGGTAACAGATGCCGCAAAAGCTTATCTAGCAGAAGAAGGTTACGATGAAGTCATGGGTGTTCGTCCGCTTCGCCGTGTGATTGAACAACAAATCCGTGACAAAGTAACAGATTATCATCTGGATCATTTGGATGTGAAACATCTCTTAGCTGACCTGAAAGATGGTGAATTAGTCATTGAGGAAGCAACAGATGATTCAGCTACAAAAGCATAATTTTCCAGAGAAGTGGGCAGTTTCCTATGATTGTAGAACAGCTGTGGAATCCTTTGACCGGACCTGCTTAGTGACACTTCCAGTTGACGGTGCGGATGCTCAAGATGGTGAGTTGAAAGGACTTGCTGTAACTGATGAAGAAATGGCGCGTAAGGCAGTCAACTACGTCTTTGAAACGCCGGGCGGTACGATTTATCATGGTGCGGATTCTCACTTCTCAAACTATTTTGCCAAACACGGAAAAGATTTCAATATTGATGTAGCGATTAACAACTACGGTGACAATCCAATCGGTATTCAAGATAAGATGACTTCGATTGATTTGCTTCGTATGGCTGAAAACCTACGTGCCAAAGTCATTATTCCAGTTCACTACGACATCTGGTCTAATTTCATGGCTTCAACAGATGAGATTCTTGCCCTCTGGAAAATGCGCAAAGAGCGCTTGCAATACCAATTCCATCCATTCATTTGGGAAGTCGGCGGTAAATACACTTATCCGCAAGACAAAGACAGAATTGAATACCACCATCCACGTGGTTTTGATGATTGCTTCGAGCACGATTCAAATATTCAATTTAAGGCTTTACTATAAAAAATTAAGTGGGAATTATCCGTATACATTGCGATATGCGGATAATTTTCATATAATGATAGTGTAGAATAATTGCTACTGAAAGGGTAGTATTATAAAAGGAGAATTCAATGTCAAATTTATCTGTCAATGCCATTCGTTTTTTGGGAATTGATGCTATTGAAAAATCAAAATCTGGGCATCCAGGTGTTGTCATGGGTGCAGCACCGATGGCTTATGACTTGTTTACCAAGCAAATGCGTGTGAATCCAGAAGTACCAAATTGGATCAATCGCGATCGTTTTGTCTTATCAGCAGGCCACGGCTCTATGCTGCTCTATGCACTTCTTCACTTGTCTGGTTTTCAAGATGTCACTATGGACGAAATCAAGCACTTCCGTCAATGGGGTTCTAAAACGCCTGGACATCCAGAATTTGGACACACGGCTGGTGTAGATGCGACCACTGGTCCACTTGGTCAAGGAATTTCGATGGCCACTGGTTTTGCACAAGCAGAACGTTTCCTAGCGGCTAAGTATAATCGTGAAGGGTATAACCTCTTTGACCACTATACGTATGTCATTTGTGGTGACGGAGACTTGATGGAAGGCGTGTCTGCTGAAGCGGCTTCTTATGCTGGACTGCAAAAGCTAGATAAGCTCATCGTTCTTTATGATTCAAACGACATCAATTTGGACGGAGAAACGAAAGATTCCTTTACAGAAAGTGTTCGTGACCGTTACAATGCTTACGGTTGGCACACAGCTTTGGTTAAAGATGGAACAGACTTAGAAGCGATCAATGCGGCGATTGAAGCTGCAAAAATTTCTGGCAAACCTTCCTTGATTGAAGTCAAAACGGTCATTGGTTATGGCTCACCAAATAAACAAGGGACAAATGCTGTTCATGGAGCGCCTCTTGGTGCGGAAGAAGTAGCGGCTACTCGCAAAGCCCTTGCTTGGGATTACGCACCATTTGAAATTCCAGAAGAAGTGTACGAAGATTATCGGGTTAATGTTGCAGAACGTGGCAAAGCTGCCTATGATGCTTGGGTAAAACTCGTTGAAGAATACAAACAAGCTTATCCAGATTTAGCTGATGAAGTTGCTGCCATTATTGCTGGAAAAGACTCAGTTGAGATCAAACCAGAAGATTTCCCAGTAAAAGAAACAGGTCTTTCACAAGCTACTCGTAATTCTAGCCAAGATGCTTTGAATGCTGCCGCAAAAGTTCTCCCAACTTTCCTTGGTGGCTCTGCTGACCTCGCTCATTCTAATATGACTTACATCAAAGAAGACGGCTTGCAAGACGATGCCCACCGTCTTAACCGCAATATTCAATTCGGTGTGCGTGAATTTGCTATGGGGACTATTTTGAATGGTATGGCACTTCACGGAGGACTTCGTGTTTATGGCGGTACGTTCTTTGTCTTCTCAGACTATGTTAAAGCGGCTGTTCGCTTGTCAGCTCTGCAAGGTTTGCCTGTGACCTATGTCTTTACACATGACTCAATCGCAGTTGGTGAAGACGGTCCAACTCATGAGCCGATTGAGCATTTAGCAGGACTTCGTGCCATTCCAAACCTCAATGTTTTGCGTCCAGCAGATGCGCGTGAAACACAGGCTGCTTGGTACTTGGCACTCAAGAGTCAATCAACTCCAACAGCTTTGGTTCTCACGCGTCAAAACTTGACTGTTGAAGCTGGAACTGACTTTGACAAGGTAGCGAAAGGCGCCTATGTTGTGTATGAGACAACAGATGGTTTTGATACAATCCTTCTTGCATCTGGTTCTGAAGTCAACTTAGCTGTTGCAGCTGCAAAAGAATTGGAAGCGCAAGGAGAAAAGATTCGCGTTGTCAGCGTACCGTCAACAGACATCTTTGATGCACAAGATGCTACTTACAAAGAAGAAATTTTACCAAATGCAGTTCGTCGCCGTGTTGCTATCGAAATGGCTGCAACCCAGTCTTGGTACAAATATGTCGGACTTGACGGAGCTGTTATCGGTATTGACAAATTCGGTGCTTCTGCCCCAGCTGCTAAGGTAATGGAAGAATATGGCTTCACCGTTGCTCATGTCTTAGAGGTTGTGAAAAATTTGAAATAGTAACTTTCAAAAAGAACCGAGGCTTGCTTCGGTTTTTCTAATTAGAAATGCTATAATGAAAATAGGAAATTTTAGCTCGGAGGTGTGAAGATGACAAAGGAAAGTATGATTTATCAGCTGTTGGATGAATTGAAAATTTCTTATGATTGTCTGGATCATGAACCAATTTCTTCCGTTATTGAGGCTGCTGAAAAGGGAATTGTCCTACCGGGGCAACAGGTCAAAAATCTCTTTTTGAAAAATAAAAAGGGGCGTCAATTTTATTTGGTCATTTTGCGGGACGAAAAAACGGCAGATATCAAGCATTTGGCAGAAGTCTTAGGTGAAAAGCGGTTATCTTTTGCTAATGACAAGGAGCTGGAGGAGCTTTTACAGGTAGAGCCAGGTGCGGTTACACCTTTTGGGTTGCTTTTTGATAAGGAAAAGAAAGTCCAGCTGATTGTGGACGAGGAGGTTGATCCGAACTTGACCGTGGGTTTTCATCCTTTTGTCAATACAACAACGCTCAATATCGCTTATGCGGACTTTTTACGTTTTTTGGGAAAAGCAGAGCATACTGTCAAAAGAATTCGCTGCTAGTCAGGCTTAAGGAGGAATCCTTTTAGAAATTTCAGTCCTTCCTTGTAAATTCTCTAGGAATCTGCTATAGTAGATAATATATGAAATCTAAAGGAGACTAAAATGGGTAACGGTTTTTCAATTTTAATTATGTTGGTTGTGATGATGGGCTTGATGTTCTTCATGCAACGTTCTCAAAAGAAACAAGCAGACAAACGGATGGAAAGCTTGAACAAACTACAAAAAGGATATGAAGTCATTACGATTGGTGGCTTGTATGGTACGGTTGATGAAGTCGATACTGAAAAGAAAACAGTTGTCCTTGATGTAGACGGTGTTTACTTGACATTTGAATTAACAGCTATTAAGACCGTATTGCCTCTCACAGAGGGAATCACAGCAGTTGCTGGTGCAGACGGAAGTGTTGATATGTCAGAAGATACAGCTATTGAAGAAGAATAGTAGTGTTTTAAGCTAGAAAAAGGGATTGGAGTTTCTCCAGTTCTTTTTATTTTTGTTTGAAAGGTTTCTTTTACAACTTATAAGAATAATTCTTTTACTACTTTGACGTTGACAATTAGCTATTTTGACGCCAAAGCTAACTAAGTAACAAATATTCCCTTAGCAGAATAGGAATTTAAAAAAGATAAAGTATTTAATTTTTATCGTAAAATAATGTGAAAAAGAAGTTGGAGCCAAAAATTTCTATGTTTCGGCTTCTTTTTATCTGAAATTTAGCATAAATCCCATTTTTAGAGGATTTATGATATAATGAAATGTAAAACTTTATTAGGAAAACAAGCAGATGTTTAGTTTTAAGAAAAAAGAAAAAATTGAAGTTCCATTACAAATACCAAGACATATCGGTATTATTATGGACGGGAATGGTCGTTGGGCTAAAAAGAGAATGCAGCCGCGCGTTTTCGGGCATAAGTCTGGAATGGAAACTTTGCAAAATGTTACCATTGCAGCTAAAGAGCTGGGGGTTCAAGTATTGACAGTCTACGCGTTCTCCACAGAAAATTGGTCTCGTCCTCAAAAAGAAGTCAGTTTTATCATGAATTTGCCGGTTGAATTTTACGACCGTTATGTGCCTGAGTTGCATAGAAATAACGTAAAAATTCAAATGATCGGAGACACAGAACGTCTGCCTAAGGCAACTTATGAGGCACTTTGTAAGGCAGAAGAATTGACACGACTCAATACAGGTCTAATTCTTAATTTTGCTTTAAATTATGGTGGTCGTGCTGAGATTGTTCAGGCGGTTAAAATGATTGCTCAGGATGTGCTAGATGCCAAATTTAGTCCAGGAGAAATTGATGAGGAAATGATTGCCAACTACTTACAAACCAGCAATCTACCTCGATTATTGCGCAATCCGGATTTGGTCATTCGAACGAGCGGAGAATTGCGTTTGAGTAATTTCTTACCTTGGCAAAGTGCATATAGTGAGCTGTATTTTACAGATATTTTATGGCCGGATTTTGATGAGAAAGCTTTGAAAGCAGCTATTGAAGAATATAGTAAACGAAATCGTCGTTTTGGCGGTGTGTAGGAGAATTTATGGATAAGGATTTACAAAGACGTGTTATTTTTGGCGGAGTGGCACTTGCTATCTTCATTCCAGTTTTGATGATAGGAGGGGCGCTTCTGCAAATTGGAATGGGGCTTCTAGCCATGTTGGGTGTTCATGAATTGCTGCAAATGAAAGGGCTGAGAAGTACCACACTAGAAGGTGTCTTAGCCATGTTGGCAGCTTTTGTGCTGACGATTCCACTCGAAAACTATTTGAAATTTATGCCGGTAGACGGGAATGTTGTGGCCTATAGTTTAGTTGTTTTTCTTCTATTAGGCTCAACTGTTCTAGGGAAAAATTACAGTTTTGAAGATGCGGCTTATCCAATCGCTGCGAGTTTTTACGTGGGAATTGGCTTCAATGCTTTGCTAGATGCACGGATGGCTGGTTTTGACAAAGTGCTCTTAGCCTTGTTTATCGTCTGGGCAACGGATAGCGGAGCTTACTTGGTCGGACGGAGATATGGCGTACGTCGCTTAGCTCCGCGAGTTTCACCAAATAAAACTGTTGAGGGCAGCCTAGGAGGCATTGCTTCAGCAGTCCTTGTAACATTTATTTTTATGTTGTTTGATAGAAACGTTGCCGCACCTCATCATATGTTTGTCATGCTTCTTTTCACAGTATTCTTTAGTATTGCAGGTCAGTTTGGTGACTTGGTAGAAAGTGCAATTAAGCGCCATTTTGGAGTCAAAGATTCTGGTAAATTTATACCCGGGCATGGTGGTGTGTTAGATCGTTTTGACAGCATGCTATTTGTCTTTCCCTTGATGCATTTCTTTGGATTGTTCTAATGAGAATGGTGAAATGAAGTGGGACAGACTAATGTGATTGTTTTGTAATCACTCACAGAAAAATGAAATCTGAGAAGATGACATAAAAAATCAATATTTCGCAAGAAATTGATTTTATCATTTTACTTTGTGCAGTTGACTGGGGTTTGGTCGTCATGCCTTGCGTAGCAAGGGATTAGAACTGCCACTCAACAGTGATTGATTGGCACTAAAGTATCTAATCAATTGTGCATAGGAACTCTAAATTGACTAAAGTCAACAGAGTTTCTCACCACTGCGTTTTGTTGTAAAAATAATTATTGTAAGAGTCTGGGAAACGTTCCTCCCAGCCTCTTTGTGAATGAACTTTATAAGGAAATCTTAAGCCGAGTGAAGTAATCTTGATTTGCTGGGTGCAATTCAGTAAGATGATCATGTCAGAAAGTAGAAAGGTTGGTGTAATGCAGTCTGGTATTATAGGAATTATCACCTTTATCATTATTTTTGGAATTATTGTAGTTGTTCATGAGTTTGGACATTTCTATTTTGCGAAAAAATCGGGCATTTTGGTGCGGGAGTTTGCTATCGGAATGGGCCCAAAAATTTTTGCTCATATCGGAAAAGACGGTACGGCTTATACCATTCGAATGTTACCATTGGGTGGCTATGTTCGTATGGCTGGTTGGGGCGAAGATTCGACCGAGATTAAAACCGGAACACCTGCTAGTTTGACTTTAAATGAAGCAGGTAAGGTCGTCCGAATAAACCTTTCGGGCAAGAAAATTGATCAAACTGCTCTGCCGATGAATGTGACAGGCTTTGATTTAGAAAACAAGCTTGAAATCACTGGTTTGGTACTAGATGAACAAAAGACCTATGCAGTTGACCATGATGCAACAATTGTAGAAGAAGACGGTACAGAGGTTCGGATTGCTCCGCTTGATGTGCAGTATCAAAATGCTAGTTTAGGCGGGCGCCTCATTACCAACTTTGCAGGACCAATGAACAATTTCATTTTAGGGATTGTAGCTTTTCTGTTGTTGATTTTCATGCAGGGTGGCGTTGCCAATCCCAATACAAATCACATTCGTGTCTTACAGGACGATGCCTTGGCTCAGGCTGGTGTAAAAAATAATGACCAGATTTTAAAAGTTGGTCAAGCCGAAATTAAGAATTGGTCGGATTTGACCCAAGCTGTTCAGTCTGAGACGAAAAACAATAAAGGGCAATCAGAACTAAATGTGACGGTTAAAAGTGGAACTAAAGTTCAAGAGCTGACAGTTAAGCCTAAAAAAGAGCAAGGCAGATATTTATTAGGAGTGATGCCGGGCTTGAAATCAGATTTTCTGTCTATGATTGCGGGCGGATTTAGCATGGCTTGGAACGCTAGTTTCCGCATCTTTGGCGCTTTAAAAAATTTAATTTTCCACCCAGACATCAATAAACTAGGCGGACCTGTGGCGATTTACAAAGCTAGTAGTGACGCTGCTAAAGGCGGAATTGAAAGTGTTATCGCTCTCTTAGCCATGCTCTCTCTGAATATTGGTATTTTTAATCTCATTCCTATCCCAGCGCTTGACGGTGGAAAGATTGTGCTCAATCTTCTTGAAGTCATTCGTCGCAAGCCATTGAAACAGGAAACAGAAACCTATGTTACTTTAGCAGGTGTCGCCATTATGGTGGTGTTGCTGATTGCGGTGACCTGGAATGATATTATGAGAACCTTCTTTTAAAAGGTGAATTCTAAATAATAAATAAAAGGAAGAATTTATGAAACAAAGTAAAATGTTAATCCCAACACTACGTGAAATGCCTAGTGATGCACAAGTCATCAGTCATGCACTTATGCTGCGTGCGGGCTATGTCCGCCAAATTTCAGCAGGTGTCTACTCTTACTTACCATTGGCTAATCGCGTGATCGAAAAAGCAAAAAAAATCATGCGGGAAGAATTTGAAAAAATCGGTGCGGTCGAAATGTTAGCTCCAGCCCTCCTTAGTGCCGACCTTTGGCGTGAATCAGGTCGTTATGATACCTACGGTGAAGATCTCTATAAGTTAAAAAATCGCGAAGGTTCAGATTTTATCTTGGGGCCCACTCATGAAGAAACATTCACCGCAATTGTACGGGATTCTGTAAAATCTTATAAGCAATTACCGCTTAATCTTTATCAGATTCAGGCTAAATATCGTGATGAAAAGCGTCCTCGTAATGGCTTATTGCGGACACGTGAGTTTATCATGAAAGACGGTTATAGCTTCCATGCTAATTATGATAGCCTAGATGTGACTTACGATGAGTATAAGACGGCCTACGAGAATATTTTTACACGAAGTGAGGTTGATTTCAAAGGGATTATCGGTGACGGTGGTGCTATGGGTGGAAAGGATAGCCAAGAATTTATGGCCATTACACCTGACCGTACCGACCTTACGCGCTGGGTTGTCCTAGACAAGTCAGTCACTAGCTTTGATGAAATTCCGACAGACGTACAAGAAGCGATAAAAGAAGAATTGACGAGCTGGTTGGTGTCTGGTGAAGATACTGTTGTTTATTCGAGTGAGTCAGGATATGCTGCAAACCTTGAAATGGCAACAAATGAATACAAACCAAGCAATCGTGTTGTAGCAGAAGAGGAATTAACGCGTGTAGAAACCCCAGATTGCAAGTCAATTGATGAAGTCGCTGCTTTTCTTCATGTTGATGAAAGTCAAACAATCAAAACCTTAGTTTACATTGCTGACGAAAAGCCTATCGTGGCTTTGCTTGTCGGAAATGATCAACTGAATGAAGTGAAGTTGAAAAATTATTTGGGTGCTGATTTCTTTGAACCGGCAAGCGAAGAAGAAGTTCGTGAACTGTTTGGTGCAAACTTTGGTTCTCTTGGACCTGTTCATCTTCCAGAAGATGTTCAAATCATCGCAGATCGCAAGGTGGAGGACGTTCGCAATGCAGTTGTTGGTGCCAATGAAGACGGTTATCATTTGACAGGTGTCAATCCAGAGCGAGACTTCACAGCAGAATATGTAGATATTCGCGAGGTGCGTGAAGGAGAAGTTTCACCAGACGGACAAGGCGTTTTGAAATTTGCACGCGGCATTGAAATTGGACATATCTTTAAATTAGGAACTCGTTATTCAGAAAGCATGAATGCGACTGTTTTAGATGAAAATGGTCGTGCAGTTCCTGTCGTAATGGGCTGCTATGGTATTGGTGTTAGTCGCCTCTTATCAGCTGTTATGGAACAACATGCACGTCTCTTTGTCAATAAAACGCCAAAAGGAGACTATCGCTATGCTTGGGGAATCAATTTTCCAAAAGAATTGGCGCCGTTTGATGTGCATCTAATCCCTGTAAATGTCAAAGACGAGGAAACTCTTGCCTTGACAGAACAACTAGAAGCAGAGCTGGTCAAAGCTGGCTACGAAGTTTTGACAGATGACCGTAACGAACGTGCTGGTGTGAAATTCAGTGACAGTGACTTGATTGGTTTACCGATTCGTGTGACTGTTGGGAAAAAAGCAGCTGACCGCATCGTTGAAGTCAAAATCAAAGCAACAGGTGATACCATTGAAGTTCATGTTGACAATCTTCTTGAAACACTTGCAATCTTAACGAAGAAAGACAAATAAATAGGTCTGAAATAAGAACTAAATTATCATTCAAAAACAGACAAAATCTTAATTGGAGATAATCCAAAAGAGATTTTGTCTGTTTTTTTGAGTTGTCACTTTACGTCGACTTGTTGGTGTGGGACAAAGAATGACTGTTGAGGGAAATGTATTTTATTTTGCTTTCATTTTTTACTATTTGAAGATAAAAAATAACTCTTTAGGGCGTTTTCTGAGGAAACCTTTGAAATATTTTATACTAAAAAGGTAGAAAAAGGAGTTGAAATGAGAAAGATAAAAAATATTCTTCAAATGAGTTTGCTAATCGTTCTGACACAGATTGCTTTGGTATTGCTGACGACGCCATTGTCCAAATCATTGACCTTTCAGCAGTCAAGTTTTGTATTTTTGTTCATTCTATTTTCTTGTGGCTTGCTTTATTTTCGCTATTTTTCCAGAGAATTAACAGATTTTAAATCAGAGATCTTAACGGCTCGTTATTGGCCTCTCCTGCGATTATCCTATCTCATGATGGTATTTATCAATGCGATAGGAGTTTATCTGATGATTTTAGAGGGGACGGCAGCTGTTTCAGAAAGTCAACAATTGTTTATGAGCCTGTTCATCCACTCCTCTCTTTTTTTGCTGGGTGTTGATGTGATAGCTCTGGTGCCTGAAGTACGGTCATTTATTATTCATCTTTTTGTTTCAAAAGATCAAGCAAGAATGAGTTTTGTGATAGGGAGTTTGTTTTTTATCCTTTTACGAAATCCAGCTGATATAACTTGTTTTATTGTTTATACAGGTTTAGGGAGTTTACTTTCTTTCTTGATTTCCAAGCCAACTATTCGTTTGGAATTCTCCATTTTCAGTCATTTGGTGCGCAATAGCTTCTCTCTTCTTTTCTTGCTCATTTTTTGGTAAATTCCTTTTGTAGAAATCTCACTTCTATGATAAAATGAGAGCATTATAGATTGGATGAGAAGGACAATGATACAAAAGGAAGAACAGTTAGAATGGTTGCACCAACACCAAACAAAAGAGCCGCATTTAGGCTTAGAACGAGTGAGACGACTATTAGCATTGCGAGGTAATCCGCATTTACAAATCTCGGTCATTCACATTGCAGGTACCAATGGAAAAGGCTCAACGATTGCGCATTTACGTCAGCTATTGCAAG
>OGJS01001334.1_pt1 | contig 10985 bp, 9 predicted proteins | sample 1572241 | NCBI WGS metagenome assembly OGJS01 (sample SAMEA2582145, study PRJEB24529) | metagenome | biome: Human gut stool | place: China | collected 2011 | reverse complement strand
GGTTTCTTTCAGGCGAGTATAAAATTATAATCTGATTATAATGTTTCTATAGAATGAAAGTCAAGAAGTTTTAATTTCTGATTGTTGTTCAGCCATAGAAAGATCTTTAACATACAAACTCATATCTCCATATTTTATGTATCATAATGCATAATAAAAAATACTGTTACTTTCTTTATCATATAACGCAGAGGTTTTATTATACAGCAAATACAATACATATATATTGATAATAGGGACAAATAAGCCAATAATCCAAAATATACTACTATTGCTATCTCTCAAACGTCTAAAGATCATGATGATAATAGTATATATAAGATAAACGTATAAAGCATATCGCAGAGCACAGTTTTCGATATTATAATTTAATATCATATTGTATATTATAAACGCTAAATATACATTAAACAGATTCCATTGACGAACTGTGCTTCGTCCATTAGGCCAAAGACTGTCAATTAATATGCTTTTATAAAGATCTGTTAAAAGAGACCTTTTATCTTGGCGACTATAAAAAGAGTTTATAGCTTTAATTTGAGAGGTAGTTAAATCATTACGCTCACCCCAGAGTACATCTATAACCTTATTATCAAAAATTATTCCCTTAAGTTCAACATTATTATCTCTTAACCAAAGTTTCCTAGGTACTACAGAAAACAACAACATTGAACACAAAAGACATGGATAGAATAAATCTGGTACATCAACGCCCCATAATATAATATTGTTGGACTCAAAAATAGCTTTTCCGTAAGAAAGGTCAAAATGCTTTCCACCCAATAATATCAATAGTAAAACCACAGTAATTATGATATTTACCCAATGAAATTGCATTTTTTTATAATAATTCAAGCTAGCATAATTTGTAAAAGCTACCAAAAGAATATAAATAACTGTGCCCACATAATATATAATGTCATAAATTTCTTGAGTATATACTATCTCCGGAAGAGTAGATAAAGCAAAGATATTTATTCCTATACCAATAAACACCAATAAGTTTATAGAAAGGTATGTCTGTATATTGACTGTAAATAATCTAATTGTTTTTAAACGTTGAACTAATATTAATAATTCAAGCTTAAATTTTATTAATTCAGAATATAATAGTTGTCTCATCATTCTTCATCTTATGGTAAGTATTGTAATATATGCACTAATTGGAAATATTATAACTTCGTAAATATGAATCTCCTGTTCTTTCATTACAAATTAATACAACTAAATAAGAAAAGTGCTTATCATGTATTAACACAGCGCCAAAACAAGATTCATTATCAACATAAACTTTTTTCAGCTTATTTCGGGTATTACTTAAACTAGTTAGAATTAAAATAGATTCATCCATGGCAATAAAATAATCACCATCCATATCAAATCGATACCATTTCCTATATTCCATAGGAAATTTACGAATAAGACTATTATGCTGATATATCTCAATATCCTCCTCATATACTATCCATTTATTATCTATAAAGCCAATACTATTTACACCTTTAATTTCACTTTCCCAATTCTTATATAAAGTGAGTTCATCAGAAGAAGATAGTCTATCAATAGCTGTAAAACTTAAATTATTATCGACAAAGTCCCAGTGTATCATAAGAGAATTGGCAAATAGGCTAATAGACTCTGATTTAAATACAGAAAAATACAAAATATAAATGCATTCACTCTCAAAATTATACTTTATGAACTGTGAATAATGTCTATTTAAATCAATGTACCATAATCCTGCTTCTAAATGGAGTACAATTCTATTATTTTCAGAATCTACAAAACTATTTACAATTATAACCTTTGTATCATCTAGTGTATAAGAGTCAGCATACTCTAATAGAGGAGTATAAATTATTACTCCTCTATAATCATCATTAACGATAACATAGTCTTGTGTCCTATTAATAAAATATAAATCATTTTGTTTAAGTGCAAATTTTATTTCATTTACTAAATTAATATCCATAACTCCTCGCCCATCAACATTATTTATTTATCTCTAAATCGCAATAAGTAATACGACAAAATCAAATCAATTTTCTAATCTCTTGTTTTTATGTCAACTGGTATTTTAAATCCAAGGCATTTCATTTAATTATCTATATGCCAAGATTTTTTAAACAAAAGATGATAGCTAACAAAAATATTGATATACGGAATAAAAAGGCCAATCATCCACAAGCCGCTTAATAGAGAATCGTGAAGTCTACGTATACCTAATGTAATCATTGCAATGGTTGGCCATATTAGGATAACCATAAAACCCCAATGTGGTATATAAAGAGGTATACCCAGCTGAACAATTAATGAAACTACGGCAATAGCCATATACATAATGACATCCATAAAAATGCGAGTTCCTACAAGACCAACCCAAAAGGCTGATACGGAAGATCTTCCTTTAATATCAAAGAGCTTAGCAAATAAAACATCCCATATACAACCACACACATAGTCGAATGTACCAACATCTTTTTCTTCACTAACGGTGGAGCTTCTATCGTAGGCAATAATATAGTTATTATATCTATCACGACCTTCATCTAAGCCATATTTATTAGAATCTGGCACGCTAAGAGGCAAGGCAAAGCAAGCTAAGATGAAATACTGCCAAAAGAACCCATCCCAATAAAAGCTTGCATTTACAATAGTCTCGGATATAGACGCCCAACTAAAACTCATCCCCCAATACACCCATAAACTTAGATATGCTATGGGAACCAAGATCATATACCACAAGGATGAACCACAATCATTTAGTCTACGTTTAAGTATAAAAATAGTTGCAATTATATGTATAATCTGTAGACTTCCAAAATAAATATAAGACAAATACTGACTACCTTGAAGTGGAGTCCCTTGAATAATCCCTATCAACACAACGAATATAAGGTAAGCTAAAAATTTACTAACCATTAATCCACACACAGCCCACAAATATGCTAATCTGCCTATGCGTTGATTCACTCGTAACATTTCTATATTTTGTTTAAATAGTGAAAGTTCATTATCTAACCACATTAAAATAATTCTCTCTATACGCTCAAAATAATTTTTAATCTACTTTATTCTAATATAAATATATGTATATTAAAATATCAACACTATGAGTCCAGAATATTTATATTGTTTTCCTCTAAACACTAATAGTATACTGAAATTACATATGTTATCAGTTCCCACTGATTATTTTGTGGAAAAGAGAGCCTAAGTTTTATTTTATCCATCAACTACTGGATTCAAGATACCAGTGTAAACGACAAACTTCCTGACTTAATATTGGGGATGAAGTCAAAAAGATATAGAATTACTATTTTTCTGGTACTATAAATTGTACTAAGACTAGTGAAGGAGAGATACTTTGGAAACGTGGAAACGTACGGTATATATCAGTTTAATATGTGTATTCTGTACATCCTTTGGGGTGAGCCAATTAGCACCTATTCTCCCTCTATATTTTCATGATTTAGGAGTTCAAACGCCATCGGCTATGTCTCTCTGGTCAGGTTTAGCAACCGGCGCAACCTATTTAATCGTATGTTTAGTTGCACCATTTTGGGGTCGTATAGCAGATAAAAAAGGTCGCAAAATTACATTAATACGATCTAGCTTTGGAATGGCTTTATGTAATCTATTGCTCGCCTTTCAAACAACACCTGAAGGGGTTGTAATAATTCGCCTCATACAAGGTTTAGTAAATGGTTTTTATTCTGCAACTATTACATTGATTGCTTCAGAATCTCCCATTGAACGAACTGGCTGGGCACTTGGCCTATTAGCTTCGGCCAATCTAGCAGGCTCACTAATTGGGCCTTTACTAGGTGGATATATTGCAGATACCATAGGTATTCGTAATGGCTTTATTTTAGTTGGTATTCTCATGGGTTTCGCGGGTTTGCTAGCCACTATTTTTATCCATGAAAATTATGTACCGAAGCCTAATGTTGAAAAACTTTCTATTAGCAAACTTAAAGAACAAATTCCTGAATTTAATAGTATTGTAACATTGTGTGTAGCATCCTTTATTTATGCTATATGCATCATGTCCTTACAACCTGTTATCTCCGTATATATCAAAGGTATTGTTCCGAGCAACACTGAAAACCTAGCCTTTATTGCAGGAGCGGTGTTCTCTGCCATGGGCATTGCTCAATTAATAAGTAGTTCACCTCTCGGCAAGCTAGTTGACAAGATTGGTCCTCGAAAGGTATTAGTCGTATCTCTTATCTATGTAGGCTTATTCAACATTCCTCAAGCCTATGTAACTGATATTTACCAACTAGCACTCATTCGATTTTTACAAGGCTTCGGCCTAGGTGGTATGTTACCGGCATTAAACACCTATCTCTCTTCAAAAACGCCTCGCGAGTTTACGGGACAAGTATTCTCCTACAACCAATCATGTTTATTTCTTGGTTACTTCTTAGGCGCCGTCGGTGGTGCAAGCCTAATGGCATGGCTAGGTTTTACAACCTTATTCTGGGCAAGTGGCTGCTTATTTATAATCTCTGCTCTCTGGATTGGCTTAAAACTCAAATAATAACGATACATAAAAGAAAACCCTTCTATAGCTGATTGTTAAGATTATATTCTCACGAATATGACATATCTAATCAGCATACAGAAGGGTTTTTATTCTGTGTAATTATGATATTAATATAATTGTAGTGTTGATATAATTATAATTTCAATATAACGATCATATTGAACTCACTATAATAACAATAGCATAATGACTACAGTCGCAATAATACAAGGCACGGCATTGCGTTTCGCCATTTCCATAGGATTGATACCTGCCAGTCCAGCAATGATGATACCTGCTCCTGCTACAGGACTCATGCTTCGGCCGATACCAGCACCGATTTGAGCCATGGATCCAAGTTGCATAATACCATAACCAAAGTCTGCTGCATGAGGGGTTACAGCACCGTTAAAGGCAAGAGCTGCCGCATTACCAGAACCAGAGATAACAGCCAATAAGAACGGACCAAAGGCTGCCCCTATTTGGGCAATTTGTTGAGAGTTCTTCATTCCATCAATAAGGGCACTTGTAAGCCCGATGAGTTGCATCCCTGCTGTAAAGCATGCTGCTGCAGCCATAAGGCCCACTACATCACACATACCGTCACCAGTGCCGCGGAAGAACTTCTTAACAGCTTCTGCCACATTAGGACGCACGGCAATGATACCAATAGCAGTACCGATGAGCATGGATACAGGAACAGAAATTTCTGGGATCACCGCCACTTGTTTACTACCTAATACAAGTAATACAAGAGGAATAATGGGAATGATTGCATAGAAATAATTTACTTTGAATTCTTTGCCTTCCTCTACAGTATCGTTTTTCATTACATACCCGGTATGCTCCTTCTTAACGATAGCTACGATGTTAAGCAAAATAGCGGCTACTACGATACCGATAATTGCTTGCATGGAGAAGCTGGCAATAACTGTCATTACGTCTACGCCCGCCAGTTGTGCCACTTGAGGGTTAAACATAAGGCCTGGGCTCAAGGAGCTCCCCCATGTGCCTAAGAAGATAGCAGAACCGGCCATCGCTGGGTGCACACCAGAACGAATTAGAGCCGGAATCAATAGCGCACCTACGGCAGCGGCACAACCTGCCGCTGTTGGCAATGCAATATTAATTAAGAATGTAATAATAACGGCACCTGGGATGATAATTTTAGTCATCTTTTTAAGCCCTGCGGAAATGAAATACACCATATGCTCCGTACATTTTGTATATTCCATAACATAGCTAAAACCTAACACCGTACAGATTGTAGGCACAAGGCCTGGATTTGTTAGCTCTTTTACAAAGGCTGTCGTACCAGCACCAAGCTGCCCACCAATAAAGCACATTAATAAGCCCGATAATAGTAAAACGAGCCGCGTTTCAAACTGTTTAATAATAGCGATAAACGTCGCTACTACGATAACAATACCTGTAATAACCATAACTCTCCTATCCGTGTACATATGATGCAAGATAGCTATATCCCCTCTATAAACACTTTACATCCAATACACAACTAACAACACTAAATACAATAGTCCTATCTATGTCTTACACCTAATAGGCCTAACAATAGTAAAAGTAATCACTTAATTATATACAGTATAATCATATAACTATATAACTACTTATCTACATAACTACATAACTACATAACTACATAACTACATAAAGAAGTATATTAAACAAGCTTTGTTTCTTCCAAGCTAAGTTTTCTAAGCACCTTATCAAGTACCTCTGCACCCGTTACGATATCATCCATTTCAGCAAATTCTGCAGGATTATGACTGATGCCATCACGACATGGAATAAAAATCATTCCCGTAGGAACGGCCTCCGCCCAATGCATCGCGTCGTGACCGGCACCGCTCGGCATAGTCATATATTCTACACCTACAGACTTAACAGCCTCTTCGATTTCTCGAATCATCGTAGGGTCCATCTCCACTGGATGGTCTTGTGCAATAGGCTCAATCGTATAAGATAATCCCCGTTTGTCTGCAGTAATATCGATAAATTCCTTAACAAGAGTGACTACAGAATTGCGAGCTACCTTAGATATGCTGCGAATATCTACACCTAGCTTCACAGATCCAGGAATGACATTCATCGCCCCTGGCGTAACCTCCACAACACCGACAGTTCCCACCACGGGTGGTGCCTCTTGCATGGATGCAATCTCCTCGATGCCGAGGATGATTTTTGAGGCTCCACATAGAGCATCATGACGCAAGTTCATCGGCGTAGCGCCACTATGATCGGCATTGCCCCGAATGGTCACATAGAATCGCTCTGGCGCTGCAATACCAGTCACAATGCCAATCATTTTCTGTTCGTGCTCCAGTACCTTGCCTTGTTCTATATGAATTTCTGTGAAAGACTTTACAGGTCGTTTATATTCCATTTCTTCAATCCCATCGGGATTTAAGTTGCGACCTTTCAATGCTTCGTACAAGGAAATTCCTTGTTTATCTACCAATCGGTGTAAGTCTTGTAATCTTAATTCACCACGCATGGCCTTACTACCTAGTGTAGCATCCCCAAAGCGACCGGACTCTTCGCACATGAAGGATACGACAGCGATGGTATGGTCATGTTCATAACCATCGTCAGTGATGCTACGAATTACTTCAATGGCAGATAACACGCCCACCACACCATCGTAATTGCCTCCATTGGGTACGCTATCTGTATGAGATCCTACCATGACAACTGGTAAATCTGGTTTCTTACCAATCTTATAGCCAATGACATTGCCAAAATCGTCTATTTCAACGGATAAACCCGCATCAATCATGCGATTTATAATATATTGACGCCCCTCCCAGTCTGCATTGGTGAAAGCAAGGCGATTAATGCCCTCACCAGGTGCTGTCAATTGGGCCATAGCATCAAAATCTTTAACTAATCGCTCTCGTTGAATCATATAACACCTCACAATCTATTACATAAATTACTGACAAACCATATGATGCTAGTATATAAAGCTTATTTTAAATAGTGAGCTGCAATGGTACCTAACGCTACAATACCGTTTAACATATCTTCTTCATCGATATCAAAGAGCGGATTGTGATGCGGTGCTTTAATGGCAGATCCCACAACCATATAGGTCGCTCTACCACCGCGATCGATGACACGATTCAAGAAGTACGCACAGTCTTCACTACCGCCACCGCTGTAATCGAAGGGAACCTCTTTAAAGATCCCAAGTGGTTCCACGATAGCTTGTACTTCACGAGCTAAATCATCGCTGATGCGACCTGCAGGAGTTTCACCTTGTTTTGTGATTTCAAAGGTACAATCGTGCATTTCTGCAGCACCTTTAATAATAGTCTTCGACCGTTCAATCATGTAGTCATTGATTTCTGTAGTGGCACCACGAGTTTCTAGTTTAAGAACTGCCACATCAGGCGTCACATTGCGGCCTGTACCGCTTTCAAAAACACCTACATTCATGCGAGAAGCCCCTTGACTATGACGAGCGATGGCTTGTAAGTTAAGCACCGCTGTACAGCCTGCGAGCATTGCATTTTGTGCTTTTTCTGGGGAACCACCAGCATGAGCAGAATAGCCGTAGAACACCGCATCAAGTTTTGTTGTCGCTAAGAAGCCATGATCGCTACATGCAAAACAATTGGATAGATTTTCATTAAACCCAATATGCATGCCGAACATCAAATCTACATCATCCACAACGCCCGCTTCCGCCATTGCTTTAGCACCGCGCACGCCTTCCTCTGCTGGTTGGAAAATGAGTTTAATAGTTCCTTTGAGTTCATCCTTATGAGCAGCCAAATATTCAGCTAAGCCTAGCCCCATCGTCATATGTGCATCATGACCACAGGCGTGCATCGCCTTATCATGACAAGAACGGAAGCCTCCCTTTGCGGGTACATGGTTATCCTCTTTAGCTTCAATGACATCATTAGAATCCATATCTACACGAAACGCTACTACGGGACCTTCGCCACCGAACTTCATAGTCGCAACGATGGCCGTTTTACCATAGCCCATCTTTTCTACCAATTCAGGATTGCCACCTTCTTCGATAGCGCGATCCATAGCAGCTTTCATAACCTCATCACTAGGCAAGCCCATGCGAGAATCTAAATCAAGTACATCTGCGCCTAACGCCACATCATAGCCCAAAGAAATAAGCGTATCCGCCACTTTCGCAGCAGACCGATACTCAAGCCAAGCAGGCTCAGGGTACATATGAAAGTCGCGACGCATAGCGATTAACGCATCGCGTCGTTGTTGCACAAAATCTTTTACAGACATAAATACCTCCTTAACAAACTAATAATCACGTATACATTTACTATATGAATTGATATGTAAATAGTCAACTAAATGGAGCATGTATACAGTATCTAAAATATACTGTATGTTATAACAAAAAACACATATACCACGAAATGATTTCTGTGATATATGTGTGCTTATCAATTTATTCTAATATTGTTTTATTCAGTTTTGTCAGTACCTCTCGTTTAATAGTTCGTTGTCTATCCCAAGCAATGATAACAACGGTAGCAATAATCATAGCCATACCAATTAGCCCTAATAGACTAAATTCATTTCCTAAAAAAGCCCACCCAAAGAAAGCCGCCGAAATAGGTTCAATAGATGACAAAATAGATCCTCGTACGGCCCCAATTCGTTTAACCCCTTCTAAATAGGCATTGAAAGATACTATCGTCCCGAGAAATATGACATTAAAACAACCAATAACAGTCCATACGTCCCACACTGCATATGAGTTCGGTTGATGAAATAATATAGCGGCTACAATACCGCTAATGAGCATCCCGAATCCTACAATAGGTAATGTGCCATATTTGTAGAGTAAATCAACAGGAGAAATGCTATATACAGCTACACCGATAGCAGATAAAAGGCCCCATACGAGAACCATTAGAGGGAAGCTTTCAATAGAAAGGCCATCATCATTGCCCATCAGACAAATGGTCCCCACTAAAGCAAGTATAACAGAAACAATCTCGCCCTTAGACGGTCGTTTACCATAGCGAACCAGCAGATAAATAATAATCATAGATGGCGCCAGATATTGTAAAACCGTTGCAATGCCAGCTCCAGCTAAAGCAATGGACCTGAAGTATGTATATTGACATAAGGCCATACCAAATACGCCAAAAACAATGAGTCCTAGCGTATCTTTTACACTATGAAATACATTAAAGATAGAATTTCCAAATCTAAACCATGCATAAATAACAGTTAGTAAACCTGCTGTAATCAATCGCATAGTTACTAGCCATTCCAAATTCATATTTCTGAAATTGCTTAAGAACTGTACGGATGCACCTGATACACCCCATAAAACAGCCCCCAATAGGGTTATAATAACACCAATAACTTCATATTGTTTCATACTACTCACCGAGCAAAGATACGTGAACTTTCACAACCACCTTACGGATTTTGATAGGTTTATCGTTTACAGCAAGCAAGGGCCGATGAACATCAGACGGGAAGAATACAGTGTAGTACCCTTCTGGGCAATGGATTTGCCCTTCATCAACAGCTTCATTAGGATAGAAATAGCAATCTCGATCTGGATAGGACTCCACAGGTTTAACGATACCTTTATCTACGAAAAAGCCCATGTTTTCCTCGCCGCTCACCATAAATTGAATATCTACATAATTACGATGCGATTCCGGTTTTGTAGCTTCAAATAGTTTTGTTTCTACATCGTCTACATTGGCGTACATCATGTCGCCCTCAATGGCATGACGCCCCCCAGGCAAAGCTTTCAAATCTGCATTTTTCAAGAAATCCAAAGCGCGCACGATGGCTTTAGGATAGCCCATTTTTGTATAATCTGCGGTAATACTAGAAAAAAACATACACAATCCTTTCACAATATCTATGGATATGGCACCACAATAAACCAGTTATATTACCTTTTATGTTAGCACATATATACATAAAGAACTAGCTATTCTCTTATGTAAAAGCCCTCCATACGCTACATATATGGAGGGCCTCAGTAAAATACTATTCAAATTTATGACTTTCGTCAATTATTACGCTATGAAATTGTTAGATTATTAAATTGTTACATTATGCAGTTGTCTATTCAGTTGTAGTGATTCAAACTGTATTAGATACAGCATGTGACCATTACCTTATTCTTGGGTTTTATGAGCAGCGATAATTTCTTCCGCTTGCTTATGTGGAACCTCTTCATAGGTATAGAACTGACGGTTAAATACGCCTTGTCCTTGAGTGATGGAGCGCAATGCAGTTACATAGTCGGCCATTTCAGCCAATGGTACTTGTGCTTTAACAACAGAAATACCTGTTCTTTCACTTTGTTCCATGCCTAATACACGACCTCGACGGCTATTCAAATCACCCATGATGTCGCCCATGAAAGCATCTGGTGCAAACACGTTAACTTCATAGATTGGTTCTAATAGGA
>OGJS01001332.1_pt1 | contig 11001 bp, 5 predicted proteins | sample 1572241 | NCBI WGS metagenome assembly OGJS01 (sample SAMEA2582145, study PRJEB24529) | metagenome | biome: Human gut stool | place: China | collected 2011 | reverse complement strand
CACCACCTGAAACATTGGTTACGACTACATCAAAGCCATTAGACGTTTGGTTGTTGATGGTCAATTTCCCTGTCACTTGGGATTCAGTAGATTGAGGCACTGTAGCTTTAGTTTCTGTGATATAGGTTCTCTTACCATTCAACATATAGTAAAGATGCACAGAATATGTACCAGCATCGCCCTTATGGCTGGCTATATCGACATGAACCTTGTAGCTTCCATCTGATTGTTTGTCAGCATGATACCAAGTAAGGTCGTCTTGGCCATTCGTATCTGACCAGATTGGAACACGCACTTCTTGAACTTCCTTGCCACCACCTGAAACATTGGTTACGACTACATCAAAGCCATTAGACGTTTGGTTGTTAATAGTCAATTTCCCTGTTACTTGAGATTCCGTAGCTTGAGGAACTGTAGCTTTAGTTTCTGTGATATAGGTTCTCTTACCATCTAACATATAGTAAAGATGCACAGAATAAGTACCAGCATCGCCCTTATGACTAGCTGTGTCTACATGAACCTTGTAGCTTCCATCTGATTGTTTGTCGGCATGGTACCATGTAAGGTCATCTTGGCCATTCTTATCTGACCAGATTGGAACACGCACTTCTTGAACTGTCTTGCCACCACCTAAAACATTGGTTACGACTACATCAAAACCATTAGACGTTTGATTGTTGATAGTAAGGTTACCAGAAACACGGTTTTCTTGTGGCTTAGACTCAGTAGTTTTCAAGGTCGCAATATCCACATAACGACGTGTACCACTATAACTAATGTAAGAAATCCATTGGTGGTTATCCGCAGTCAAGACCTTGTCATAGTTCACTTTGTAGCCTTTTTCCAAGGTATAAAGTGTTTCTGCAGAAGCCTTAGGTTCATTTTTAACATTCAAGCTACGTGTCACATTATAAGTACCACTTGCTGGAAGCTTTTCAGCACCAGTAGTTTCTGGTTTTGCTTGATTAGTTTCTGTTGGTTTAACAGTTGGTGTTTCAGCTTTGGCAGGTGTCAAAGTCGCAATATCTGCATAGTAGCGAACATAGTCATAACCAAGGTAAGAAATCCATTGGTGATTATCAGCTGTCAAAACTTTATCATAGATGACATGGTCACCCTTACCGAAAACAAAAGTAGGTTTGAGGTCTGCTTTTGGTTCCTTCTTAATATCTGTGTCACGTGTAAAGTAGTAAGTTCCTGTCGCTGGGATATCCAGAGCACCTGTTGTAGCTTGAGCGCCATTAGAAGGTTTACCATCCCCATTACCACTATTACCGTTACCACTATTACCGTTACCACTACCAGCTGCCACTGGTTTCACTGGCGCATAACGACGCACACCAGAGTATGATTTGTAGCTAATCCATTGGTAGCCATCAGCTGTCACGACTTGATCGTAAAGGACGCTGTCCCCTGGATTTACATAAAATTCAGCCTTGGCAGATACCTTAGGTTGATTCTTAACCTCTGTACGTTCCTTGTAGACATAAGTTCCTTGGCTTGGAAGATCGCTTGCTGTAGTTGTATCCGGTTGGCTCACCAAACTAGTATTGACAGCTGCTCTCATTAAGGCAGATACATCAAAGTTAGTGGCTGTTTCAGATGAAGTATTTGTACCACTTGCTGCTTCTAAGCTGGCAACTGTTGATTCAGATGTTTTATCTGCTGCCTGTGAGATACCAGCACTCACTTCACTTGTAGCCTCGCTAGTAGCAGTTTCACTAGTGGTTTGGCTAATTGTTGAGACTTGGCTAACTTTCTCACTTGACACTACCCCATCTGTTGCTACACCACTGAAAATATCAGCTGCTATCACAGCAACACTATCTGAAGTCGCACGCAAAGTGGCATCTGAGGTTGTTGCTACTTCGTGGTGTTCGTCAGCCAAAGCTTGGCCCGCAAAGACCAAACTAGCTCCTAAAAGAACTGATGCTGCCCCAAATGAATATTTACGAATGGAAAAACGTTGTTGTTCGTGTAAAAATTTTTCTCGTTTCATATCAATTATCCTCTTTATCGAATTGATGTTACAGATTGATTGTAACACTAAGCGACAAATGTTACAAGTATTTTACAAAATGTTACTAAATATTTCTCACTTGTCCACTAGTATACCAAATTTTTTGACTTGTTCCCACTTAAATCATAAACGATCCGATTTTCGTCATAATCGAAAAAATGACCAACATATACTTACATTTTCGTTGTTTTTCCAATAAAAGCAAAAGTAAAAAGATTACTAAATAAATAGCAATCTTTTTTCATGTCAATTACGATAAAATGGATAATTTTCTGCATCATCACTTTGACCAATAACAAGATGGTCTAAATCACCATTACCAGTTCCAGGAATAGCCCAAAAAGCTGCGCTATCACCATCAGAAGCAATTGTTCCTGAAAAATTTCCATTATTTAAACGTCCAGAATAGAGATGATAAGTATAACCACGCCCATTTTGTACTGTACCATCTGGTGAAATTGTGACAAATTCTCCTCGAGAGTTGGTCCAAGTACCAGCGATTGAACTAAAGTCACCTGAACTTAGTTGCTTCCCATTAATCGATGAAGAAGCCTGTGTTTCTTCTCCTGTTTTTTCTTTTGTAGTCTCAGAAACTCCTCCTGAAGATAAGACTGTTTCATCAGTGTCTTTAGTTGCAGAGTCTTTGGCAACAGAAGACCCACTAACCGCAATGGTTGCATCTTCTGTGTCTTCATTTTTTACATGCGGGTTTGAATTTTTCTTATCGCTCTTAGTAGATTTACTTGAGCTTGAAGATGACTTCTTAACCGTTTTGACTGGACTGCTACTTGTGCTAACACGAGCTGATTCATGGCTGTTGAATTTAGTCACCAAAAAGACAGCAAGGATAACTACGATAAGAGCTAATACTAAACCAATAATTTTACTTGTAATTTTCATGAGTGATGTTCCTTTTCTGATAATTTACTCGATTATTATAACACAAAAACAACTAAATTTTTCATTGAAGTCATAGATGAATTAGCTACTTATAGAACGAATCCTATACTTTCATCTTGATTCTACAACTTTCTCTAATTTACGGCAAATATTTTCAAAATATATTCAATAGTATATTGATTCAATTGCTAAAGTGCAAACACCACCCTCAAAAGAGAGTGATGTTACGAATCTTAAGAAATGTCCACATAGCGTCTCGCACCACTATAAGTTACATAAGACAACCAGGTGTGACCATCAGCTGTTAGGACCTTGTCATAGCGAACGGACATGCCTTTATCATAGTAGGCTAACTCTGGGCTAGCAACACTTGGTTGAGCCTTAATAGAGCTAGGTTTTGTAAAGGTATAGGTGCCAGTTGCCGCTAGGCTTGGGCTTGCTGGTTGAGCAACTGCTGTTACCTTACCATCAATAGCAATGTAACGGCGATTGCCCCCATAGCTGACATAAGAGAGCCATGTATGACCATCTGCAGTCACCAATTTGTCATAGTTAACAGACATACCAGCATCATAGTAGGCCAACTCTGGACTTGCCATACTTGGTTCTGCTTTAATACTAGAACGTTCTTTAAAAGTATAGGTACCAGATGAAGATGTGTTTGGTTGGACTGGTTGTTCTACGGGTTTAGTCACACTCGTTGGTGCGATAGCCACATAGAAACGATGTCCTGAATAGCTGAGATAAGAAAGCCATGTATAGCCGTCATTATTGACAACCTTGTCATAGTTGACTGACATACCAGCATCGTAGTAGCTAACATCTGGGTTGGCTACCAAAGGTTGAGTCTTGATGCCAGTACGAGCGGTAAAGGTATATGAACCTGAAGCTGGAAGGTTATGGCGGGTTGCACTTTGTACTGGAACAGTTGTGCTAGTGCCTCCAATGCCTACCATCTTACCATCTTGAACATAGTAGAGATGAACAATATATTCGCCTGCTTCAGCCTTATGGTCACTAACATTGATACGAACCTTGTAGCTACCATCACTTTGTCTGTCGGCTTGGTGCCATACAAGATCATCTTGGCCGTCCTTAGCCGTCCAAACTGGAACACTTACGCTTTGGATAGCCTTATCACCACCAGAAACATTAGTGATATGAACGTCGAAACCAAGGTTAGAGAGATTTTCAATATTGATAGTACCGCTTGGTTTGCTTTCTTGTTGAGCAAGTTTAGCCACTGCTACATAACGACGGTTGCCATTGTAGCTGAGGTAAGAAAGCCATTGGTAACCATCACCACTGACAATCTTGTCGTAGTTAACTGACATACCAGCATCATAGTAGGCCAACTCTGGACTTGCTACACGAGGTTCCGCCTTAATGCTAGAGCGTTCTTTGAAAGTATAAGTTCCTGAGTCAGGAAGGCTATAACTAGTTGTTGTATGAGTTTCTTCAACCTTGGTAGGAACTGTGTAAGTTGTGCCACCCACACCAACTAATTTACCATTAGTTTCAACATAGTAAAGATGAACATTGTAGAGACCACGTTCATTCTTGTGGTCAGTTAGACTGACGTTAACCTTGTAGTTACCATTGTTAAGACGAGTCGCATTGTACCAGATGATATCATCTTGACCATTCTTTTCAGACCAGATTGGAACAGATACCCCGAGGACACCGTTTTGGTCTGAAACATTACTGATAACTACACTAAAGTCACCATTGTCATGGCTTTCAATAGCGATATCGCCTCTTGGTTTAGCTACAGCCTCTGCAACAGCACCTAAGTCGACGTAACGACGAGTACCACTGTACGAAGTGTAAGAAATCCAACGGTGGTTGTCCGCAAGCAAAGATCTATCGTAGTTGACTGACATACCTGGATCAAAATTGAACTCAGTCTTAGCAGTCAAGCTAGGTTGGTTCTTCACATCTGCAGGTTTAGTGAAGTAATAAGTACCACGTTCAGGGATGGTTTCATCTCTAGTCACTTCAGTGGTGCTACTAGTGTTTTCAGCCTTCAAAGCTGCGATATCAGCATAGTAGCGTTCATAGTCATAACCAATGTAAGAAATCCATTGGCGATTGTCTCTCTTCAAGACCTTGTCATAGATAACATGGTCGCCTGCACTAAAGACAAAAGTAGGTTTGATATCCATGATAGGCGCTGTACGAATTTCAGTTGTGCGACGGAAATAGAAAGTACCGTTTGATGGGATATCAAGAGAACCATCAGCAGTCACTGGACCATCTACACCAGGCTGACTAGCATTAGTTAAGACAGTCCGAAGACTAGTATCGACAGCTTCACGGTCAGTAGGTCTAGCTTCAGCAACTTCTGAAGTCGCTGAACGGTCAGTCTCACTTGCTGCTTCAGAGCTAGCTACTAATGACACTTCAGAACGTGGACTAGCCACTTCTGATCTAGAAACAGTAGCAACAACAGATGCAGAATGGGCAACCTCTGCCGGTACTTCCAAAGAAGCAGCCTCGCTAGCTACTACACTACTAGCTTCAGAAGAAGCAACTTCACTGCTGGCAAGCTTAGGTCTTGGCGCTTCAGATCTTGAAGCTGGTTGATTGAGGACATCGGTAACAGCTTCTGAAGTTGCCTGGTCAACTTGAAGTGCTTCAGAATTATTTACAATAACTTCATAGTCCATGATGGAACCTGTGCTATTGGCTTGTTCCTGAGCCAAAGTATGTCCACCAAGCATCAAGCTCGCACCAATCAAGACTGATGCAGCTCCAAAAGAATATTTACGTATTGAGTAACGTTGACGTTCCTTAAAAACATATGCCTTTCTCATTTTGATCACTCTCACTTTCTAGGCTGTTTGATAAAAATAGGAACCGTTTTCACACTTTTATTATACCCCTTTGAAATATTTTTTACAATTATTTCAATATTATTACTAAATTTTTTAAGAAAAAAGATAGGATTTTCATCCTACCTTTTCAAGTTTCTTTTATTGTATCACTTCTTAAAACTGTTCTGCTACCGCTGAGAGAAGATCTTGGATACCGTTAGCATCGCTACCACCGGCCATGGCCATATCTGGTTTACCACCACCACGACCTGATACGATTGGTGCAAGGGCCTTGATAACATTACCTGCGTGAACACCCTTAGATTTGCTTGCTACAAGGACATTAACTTTTTCACCAATGTGAGCTGCAAGGACAAGGACGTCAGAGTAGTCTGCTTGTTTCCATTGGTCAGCAAAGGTACGAAGGGCACCTGCATCAGAAACTTCCACTTGGCTAGCAATATAACGAACACCGTTAGCTTCTTTAACGTCTTTGAAGACATCACCAGCTGCTGCTGCTGCTGCTTTTTCTTTAAGAGCAGCATTTTCTTTTTGAAGGGCATGCAACTGCTCTTGAAGGCTAGCAACCTTGTTAGGTACTTCTTTCAATTGTGGTGCCTTAAGTGTTGCTGCGATTGCTTTGAGGGCATCTTCTTCTTCACGGTAAGCAAGGTAAGCTTCACGTGATGTCACTGCCAAGATACGACGTGTTCCTGAACCGATACCTTCTTCTTTGACAATCTTGAACATACCGATTTCAGCAGTGTTGGCAACGTGTGTACCACCACAAAGCTCAACAGAGTAATCACCGATTGAAACGACACGAACATTCTTACCATATTTTTCACCAAAGAGGGCCATAGCTCCCATTGATTTAGCAGTGTCAATGTCTGTTTCAATAGTTGTTACTGGAGTGGCTTTCCAGATTTCTTCGTTGACTTGTTCTTCGATAGCACGCAATTCTTCTGGAGTTACAGCCTCAAAGTGAGTGAAGTCGAAACGCAAGAATTCTTGTTCATTAAGAGAACCAGCTTGAACAGCATGATCACCAACGATATTATGAAGGGCAGCATGCAAGAGGTGAGTCGCTGTGTGGTTCTTCATAACACGGTGACGACGTGTGTGGTCAATTTCAAGTTTGTAGTTAGCACCTACAACAAGTTCACCTTCAACCTCAACAGTGTGAAGGGCTTGTCCATTTGGTGCACGTTGAACGTCAACAACACGCGCAACGACTGTACCAGCTGCATCTGAGATCGTACCGTGGTCTGCTACTTGTCCACCCATTTCAGCGTAGAATGGTGTTTGTTCAAAGACAAGGAGTGCTTGACCAGAATTTACACTATCATGACGAGCATCGTCAGCAACGATTACGCTCAAACGGCTTTCTGCAGTCTCTGCTTCATACAAGAACTCAGATGGTTCAGTGATGTTTGCGAGGGTTTCATTTTGCATACCCATAGAACCACCTTTAACTACGCTAGCACGCGCACGTTCTTGTTGTTCTTTCATGGCAGCTTTGAAACCTTCATGGTCAATCTTGAAGCCTTCATCTTCAGCCAACTCTTCTGTCAATTCCACTGGGAATCCATAAGTATCGTAAAGTTTAAAGATATCTTTACCTTCAAGCGTATCTTTACCAGATTTCTTAAGGTTAGCAAGAAGCTCGTCAAGCATGCTTGAACCTGCATCGATGGTACGTGCAAAGGTTTCTTCTTCACGTTTAACAATTTTCTCGATAAAGTCTTTCTTCTCAAGAACTTCTGGGTAATAGCTTTCCATGATTTGACCAACAGTTGGAACAAGTTTGTACAAGAAAGCATCAGAAATGCCGAGACGACGGCCGTGCATTACGGCACGACGGAGAAGACGACGAAGGACATAACCACGACCTTCATTACCTGGAAGGGCACCATCACCAATGGCAAATGCCAATGAACGGATGTGGTCAGCGATGACCTTGAAGCTCATTGTGTCACCATCTGGATCATAAGTTTTACCAGACATTTTTTCGATTTCACGAATGATAGGCATGAAGAGGTCTGTTTCAAAGTTTGTTTTAGCCCCTTGCATTACGGCTACAAGACGTTCAAGACCTGCGCCCGTATCAATGTTTTTATTAGGAAGTTCTTTGTATTCTGAACGTGGAACAGCTGGATCTGCATTGAATTGTGACAAAACGATGTTCCAAATTTCAATGTAACGGTCGTTTTCAATATCTTCTTCAAGCAAACGGATACCAATATTGTCAGGGTCAAAGTCTTCGCCACGGTCAAAGAAGATTTCAGTATCTGGTCCTGAAGGTCCAGCACCGATTTCCCAGAAGTTATCTTCAATTGGAATCAAATGACTTGGTTCAACACCGCAAGCAATCCAGCGGTTGTACGAATCTTTATCATCTGGATAGTAAGTCATGTAAAGTTTGTCTTTTGGAAAATCAAACCACTCTGGGCTTGTCAAAAGCTCATAACCCCATTCGATAGCTTCATCACGGAAGTAGTCACCAACTGAGAAGTTACCAAGCATTTCAAACATTGTGTGGTGACGAGCTGTCTTACCAACGTTTTCGATATCGTTGGTACGGATAGCCTTTTGTGAGTTAGTGATACGTGGATTTTCAGGAATCACAGAGCCATCAAAGTATTTTTTCAAAGTGGCAACCCCTGAGTTAATCCAAAGAAGGGTTGGATCGTTAACTGGAACCAAGTTAGCTGATGGTTCAACAGCGTGACCTTTTGATTTCCAGAAATCAAGCCACATTTGACGAATTTGTGCTGAAGTAAGTTGTTTCATTGTTTCTCCTTAATTAATTGTTTTTTATTTTGAGCTATTCTCGAGCATTTCCACATAGTCAATAGCAACACACAGGGAAATGGCTAAATCGGCGTAAGTATTTTCATAAACAGTAACAGTATAGGTCGATGTCAGATGGAAGAGCTCCTTTTGAATCCTAGCAACTACCTGATTTTGACTATTAAGTAGTTGAAAATCCAAGTCCCAAATATTACCCTCTATTCGCAAGCCAAGATTATCGACATCATACTTATCACGAAGAAAGGTTAATTTTTTTCGAATGTAAAAACTCGAACCATCCCGCAAGTCTACTGTAAACTTAGGCAAGAGACTAAGCGGCTCCTTGGTGATATGACTAATCTCACGACCATCCTCACCAAAAATCGTAAAGGTCTTTGGAATCTTAAAAAAGGACCCTTCTACCTGATAGGCAACTCGACCTTGATCATCCTTGATATCAAAGCGTTCACCGCCTAATCGAAACTTCTGTTTGACAAAATAGGTTTTCATACGCCACCTCCAATATTGCCACACATTTCATTCAGAAAATACCCAAAGAATAAAAGACAAGACCACTAAACGAAGGGCGACGTGAACCGCGGTACCACCTTCATTCAATGAACTTGTCATTCTTATTTGTCTTTAATTGTGAACTTTGAGTAGCAAGTAACCAGATTCGTCCATGGCTCGCAGCGACCGCCATTTTTCTGTATCAGAAGCGATGATTACCAATCTCAAAGGGAAGGCTAAAAATGTCATGATATTAGAACTTTCAGCCACTCTCCATTTTAACGTGTTTTAGGTCTTAGGTCAAGCTGATAATAGCATTATCAACTCTATCTTGTGATTTATTTGCTAGAGCTTGATGATGAACTTGATGAAGCTCCAGAACCAGTCACATACTGGTCAAGAATTGCGCTAAAGGCCTTGTCTACAACTTTAACATTATATTTCTTAAGGACCTTAGCAATCACTGAGTTAGTGAAGTTAGTATCAGCTTTCTTACCATTGATGATAACCTTAGTCAAATCATCCTTATAGTTTTTCCAATCTGCATTTTTCTCAGATTTTGAAACAGTTTTGACGATATAGTAAGTTGCAGCACCAGTTGAGCTGTTTGAAACAGTCACTACGTCAGAAACGGCATTAGCATCTTGTTTGAAGGCTGCTGTCAAAACATCTGCTGGGAAGTCTTGAGAAGCTGAGTTAACTGTCTTAGAAGTCACTTCCAAGCTGTTATCTTTAGCTACTTGTGAGAAATCTGCTCCTTCTGCCTTAGCTTCAGAGTCTACTTTATCTGCAACTGCTTTATCAGTAGTTGAAACCACTTGTACCTCTGTATTTGGTGTGTAGTTATCATAGGCAGCCTTGTAATTTGCTTCCGTCAAATCTTTTTGTGCGGCTTGGTTAACAGCGTACTCAACCAATTTTTGTGTACGGATTTGAGTACGGTATGACTCTTCTGTTTGACCATAGGCTGCAAGTACTTGTGAGAATTGATCTCCGTATTGTTCTGAAGCTTGCTTATAAGCTTTGTCAACGTCTTCTTTGCTGACCTTGCTACCATATTCTTTTTCAAGAGCCTTTTGCAAAGTTGCACTCAAAACACTTTGTTGTGTTTGGCTGCTACCTTTAAGTGAATCAAAAACATCACCAACAGTAACAGTATCACCCTTCATAGATACCAAAGTTGTTTCTTCAGTTGTTTTGTTACCTAGAGAAACATACATAGCACCTGCACCAACGAGAGCTGAAACAGCTACAAGGGCAAGACCTCCAAGGAAGCGACCACCTGAGCTTGGTTTACCAGCATCACGTGTCTTTTTAGTTTTAGCACGTTTAGCTTTTTCTTTCGCTTTTTCACTGGCGAGGGCGATGCTTTCCTCTTCTTCTTTTTGGCGATCAAGATGCTCTTGTTCTGCGTCTTTGTCTGCTACAACCTCTTCAACAGTTTCTTCTGTTGACTCAAGGTTTTCATTTTCTTTAGCCATTCTATCTACTCCTTAAATTGTCAATATCTCTGCTATTATACCACACTTACTTAAATAATGCTTAATCTGGCAAGATAATATTTTCAGAATTTTTCCGAAGCATAAGAAGTCCGTCACTCATAGGGACCAAACTAGCAGTCAAACCAGGGTTATCTAAGGTCTCATCGAAAAGACGATGCAAGCCACGGTAAATCGTACGCTGACCACGACGAACCTCCATGATATCTTTGGCAATATCGCCCCCTTGGAAGATATCATCAAAGACGATGACACCACCTACCTTGAGACGTTTTAGGATTTCAGGCAGAAAGACGATATATTTAGACTTGGCTGAGTCCATAAAGACAAAATCATAGTCAGTGTCCAAATCTTGCAAAACTTCTGCTGCATCTCCTTCGACCAAGGTAATTTGTTTGCGACTGTCATACTTGGCTAGATTTTCCTTGGCAAAGCCAATCATTTCTTCATTACGATCAACCGT
>OGJS01001321.1_pt1 | contig 11069 bp, 7 predicted proteins | sample 1572241 | NCBI WGS metagenome assembly OGJS01 (sample SAMEA2582145, study PRJEB24529) | metagenome | biome: Human gut stool | place: China | collected 2011 | reverse complement strand
AGAGCATCTGCCTTACAAGCAGAGGGTCGGCGGTTCGAATCCGTCAACGCCCACTACCAAAAGAGAAGTCTTACGAAGAAATTCGTGAGACTTTTTTTATTTCTTACCTCTTTTATACAAACTTTCTTTGTCCTTTTGCCTTATAACTCAGGAAAAAGAGTTAATTTTGCAGTCTGATAATTATCTAAGAAAACGTATGGAACTTGATGTATTAACGGCCATATCTCCGATTGATGGTCGATATAGAGGCAAAACTAAAGCTTTGGCAGCTTATTTCTCTGAATTTGCACTGATTAAATACCGTGTACAGGTAGAGGTGGAATACTTTATCACCTTGTGCGAACTCCCTTTGCCGCAATTAAAAGGAATCGATAGCAATGTGTACGAAACTTTACGGAATATCTACCGTAACTTCTCTGAAGCAGACGCACAGCGCATTAAAGATATCGAGAGTGTAACTAACCACGACGTGAAAGCTGTAGAATACTTCCTGAAAGAAGAATTTGACAAGATGGGCGGAATGGATGACTACAAAGAGTTTATCCACTTCGGATTGACTTCTCAGGATATTAACAATACGTCTGTTCCTCTTTCTATCAAAGAAGCATTGGAACAGGTTTACTATCCGTTGATTGAAGAACTGATTGCACAGTTGAAGACTTATGCAACAGAATGGGCTAACATTCCAATGCTTGCCAAAACTCACGGTCAACCGGCTTCTCCTACTCGTTTAGGCAAGGAAGTGATGGTATTCGTTTACCGTCTCGAACGTCAGCTGGCTATGCTGAAGGCATGTCCGATTACCGCTAAGTTTGGTGGTGCTACCGGAAATTACAATGCGCATCATGTAGCTTATCCTCAATATGACTGGAAACAATTCGGTAATCGGTTTGTTGCAGAGAAACTGGGATTGGAGCGTGAAGAATATACTACACAGATTTCGAACTATGATAACCTTTCTGCTGTTTTTGATAGTATGAAGCGTATCAATACGATTATGGTCGATATGAATCGTGACTTCTGGCAGTACATCTCTATGGAGTACTTCAAGCAGAAGATCAAAGCCGGAGAAGTGGGTTCGAGTGCCATGCCGCATAAAGTGAATCCGATTGACTTTGAAAATGCGGAAGGTAATCTGGGTGTGGCAAGTGCCATTCTGGAACATTTGTCAGTGAAACTGCCTGTGTCCCGCTTACAACGTGACCTGACGGATTCTACTGTATTGCGTAACGTAGGCGTTCCGTTCGGACATATCGTAATTGCCATTCAGAGCTCATTGAAAGGTTTGCGTAAACTGTTGCTGAACGAAACGGCTATCTATCGCGATCTGGATAATTGCTGGAGTGTGGTAGCTGAGGCTATTCAGACAATTCTGCGCCGTGAAGCATATCCGCATCCGTACGAGGCGTTGAAGGCCTTAACCCGCACTAATCAGGCTATTACGGAAGCTTCTATAAAGGAATTTATTGAAGGTTTGAATGTAGATGAGGAAATAAAGAAAGAATTGCGTGCGATTACTCCTCATACATATACAGGAATCTAAGCTGGAAATATTAAATTTAGCTGTATAATGAAGCCAACATTTTAAATCCGGTGATTGTTAATATAGTATACATATATAATATAAGGTATAAGAGTGATAATAGAATGGCCGTGAGGCCAACGTTTAATTTTATTCGAATAAAACAATGAGTACAGAAAACGAAAATTGGCGTGACGATTCTTCCAGTGAGGAGAATTCAGGCAACAGATTTGAAAGAGAAAACAATTACAGCCGTCCGTCTTACAACCGTGAAGGTGGTGACCGACCCTATCGTCCGCGTTTTAACAGCGAGAGTGGCGAACGCCCACAGCGTGCTTACAGCAGTGATCGCCCGTATCGCCCGCGCTTTAACCCTAATGCTGAAGGTGGTGAACGTCCACAACGTTCTTATGGTGACCGCCCGTCTTACAATCGCGAGGGTGGTGATCGTCCGCAACGCTCGTATGGTGATCGTCCGTCCTATAATCGTGAAGGCGGCGATCGTCCGCAACGTCCTTCTTATGGAAACAACAGTGGTGGTGACCGTCCTTATCGTCCTCGCTATAATAGCGGTGATGGTGGTGATCGTCCACAACGTTCTTATGGTGGCTCTTCTTATGGAGGTTCTTCTTATGGCGACCGCCCGCAGCGTCCACGCTTCAATCCGGATGGCGGAAGAGGCGGATATGGTCGTCCCCAGCAGCGTCGTACGCCGGATTATGATCCGAATGCAAAGTACAGCCGTAAGAAACAGATAGAATATAAGGAACAGTTTACGGATCCTAATGAACCGATTCGTTTGAACAAGTTCCTGGCTAATGCAGGTGTCTGCTCTCGTCGTGAGGCGGATGAATTCATCACGGCAGGTGGGGTTTCAGTAAATGGAGTAGTGGTTACAGAGCTCGGAACTAAGATCAAACGTGCTGACGAAGTGAAGTTCCATGATCAGATGGTGAGCATTGAACGTAAGATTTATATCTTGCTGAATAAGCCGAAAGACACTGTGACTACCTCGGATGATCCGCAGGCACGTCGTACAGTAATGGATTTGGTGAAGGGTGCTTGCGATGAGCGTATTTATCCGGTAGGTCGTCTGGACCGTAACACTACAGGTGTGTTGTTGCTGACGAACGACGGTGACCTGGCTTCTAAACTGACACATCCGAAGTTCCTGAAGAAGAAGATTTATCACGTACATACAGATAAAAATGTGACGAAAGCTGATATGGATCAGATTGCAGCCGGTATTCAGTTGGATGACGGTGAAATCCATGCAGATGCTATCAGTTATACGGATGATGTTAGACGGGATGAAGTGGGTATTGAAATTCACTCAGGTAAGAACCGTATTGTTCGTCGTATATTTGAGTCACTGGGTTACAAGGTAGTCAAACTCGACCGCGTATTCTTTGCCGGACTGACTAAGAAAGGCTTACGTCGTGGTGAATGGCGCTATTTGAGCGAACAGGAAGTAAACTACCTGCGCATGGGCTCTTTTGAGTAATTATATAATATAGAGGTTTAACACAAATTTATGGAAAAGATTAGTAGAACAAAGATTGTTGACGTGTTGAAGCGCGAAGATTTCGGTGCTATGGTCAACGTGAAAGGCTGGGTTCGTACCCGCAGAGGTAGTAAACAAGTTAATTTTATCGCCCTGAATGACGGTTCTACAATAAATAATGTGCAGGTTGTAGTAGATTTGGCAAACTTTGATGAGGAGATGCTGAAAGATATTACCACCGGTGCCTGTCTGAGTGTGAACGGTGAATTGACGGAGTCAGTAGGTTCCGGTCAGAAAGCTGAGATTCAAGCTCGTGAGATTGAAGTGCTGGGTACTTGTGATAATACATATCCGTTGCAGAAGAAAGGTCATACGCTGGAATTCCTGCGTGAGATTGCTCACCTGCGTCCCCGTACGAATACTTTCGGTGCGGTGTTCCGCATCCGTCATAACATGGCGATAGCTATCCATACTTTCTTTCATCAGAAAGGCTTCGTTTATTTCCATACACCTATCATTACGGCATCTGACTGTGAAGGTGCCGGACAGATGTTTCAGGTAACGACGAAGAACCTCTATGATTTGAAGAAAGATGAAGCCGGTTCCATCATTTATGATGACGACTTCTTTGGTAAGCAAACCAGTCTGACGGTTTCCGGACAGTTGGAAGGTGAACTTGCTGCTACGGCACTGGGCGCTATTTATACTTTTGGCCCTACATTTCGTGCAGAAAACTCCAATACTCCACGCCATTTGGCTGAGTTCTGGATGGTGGAACCGGAAGTAGCGTTCAACGATATTACGGACAATATGGATCTGGCGGAAGAGTTTATCAAATTCTGTGTGAAGTGGGCTTTGGATAACTGTGCTGACGACGTGAAGTTCCTGAACGATATGTTTGACAAAGGCTTGATTGAACGTCTGCAAGGTGTATTGAAAGATGATTTCGTACGTTTGCCTTATACAGATGGTATCAAGATTCTTGAAGAAGCTGTTGCGAAAGGACATAAGTTCGAATTCCCGGTTTACTGGGGCGTGGACCTGGCTTCCGAACACGAACGTTTCTTAGTGGAAGAACACTTCAAACGTCCGGTGATTCTGACTGACTATCCGAAGGAAATCAAGGCCTTCTATATGAAGCAGAACGAAGACGGTAAGACAGTACGTGCCATGGACGTTCTTTTCCCGAAGATCGGTGAAATTATCGGTGGTTCCGAACGTGAAGCCGACTATAACAAGCTGATGACCCGTATTGAAGAAATGCATATCCCGATGAAGGATATGTGGTGGTATCTGGATACCCGTAAGTTCGGTACTTGTCCTCACTCCGGTTTCGGACTCGGTTTTGAACGTCTGTTGCTGTTTGTAACAGGTATGTCAAATATCCGTGACGTGATACCGTTCCCACGTACACCGAGAAATGCTGATTTCTAATATTTCGGTATATTTATGTAAAACTCGCATAATCTTCAGGTTATGCGAGTTTTTTTATGCTCTGAATTGCTGTATTCTCAAAATAAATCTTTATATTTGGAAATACGCATTCGAGAGTGTTAACTAAAATAATACAACAATGAAAAAGCTCTATTTCTTTACCATGCTTTCAATAATGTTGTTAGCGGTAACAGGTGCGACGGCCCAGAAGAAAACCAAATTCAAAGCGGCCGATTTGAAAGGTATTTGGCAGCTCTGCCATTATGTATCCGAGTCTCCCGATGTTCCGGGAGCGTTGAAACCCAGTAATACATTTAAAGTATTGAGTGATGACGGACAAATCGTTAACTTTACCATTATTCCCGGTGCGGATGCGATTATTACTGGATATGGTACTTATAAACAACTCACGGACGATTCTTATAAGGAAAGTATCGAGAAGAACATTCATCTCCCGATGCTGGACAATCAGGACAATATTTTGGAATTTGAGATTAAAGACAATGATTATCTCCATCTAAAATATTTTATCAAGAATGATTTGAATGGAAATGAGTTGAACACCTGGTATTATGAAACCTGGAAGAGGGTGGAGATGCCGGCTAAATTCCCGGAAGATATTGTGAGATAGAAGAGCGCGTACTTTTTGGTGGAGGCACGGATTTTGCAAAAGGCTGCATAGTTGTTTGGTTATGCCTGACAACAGCTTATTTGGTAAAATCCGTGCCTATTTTTCTATAAAAGATAAAAACAAAGCACTTTTGGACAAAATCAAAGTCCGTAGAAATAGAAACGAAAATGAAAAAATAGATTTGCAAAGGGGCTGTCCGCGACTTGCTCTAACTTTGTTGCCAGTAATAGAATACAGTAACAAAATAAAGTGGAACAATGAAAAACAAACTTTTACTGGCGGTAGGGAGTATGGCGCTCCTGACTGCTTGCGATGCTTCAAAAGGAAATGAGATGGAATGGTTCGACCATGCAGTGAAAACAGCGGGACATCAGTTGCTCTATATGGCAGAACAATTGAAGAATGAACCGGATACCGCCTGTTTTCCCCGTTCTATCAAAGAAGGAAAGTACAGACTGGAGCACCCCACAGATTGGACGAGTGGTTTCTATTCCGGTTCCATGTGGCTGGCATACGAGTTGACCGGTGATGAGGCTCTCGCAAAAGAGGCGCGTAAATATACGGACCGTCTGCAGGATATGCAATATTATACGGGTAATCACGATTTGGGTTTTATGATGTTTTGCAGTTATGGGCAGGGCATCCGTTTGAAACCGGAGCCAACGGACAGTTTGATTCTGATTCATTCTTCAGAAAGCTTGTGCTCCCGTTTTCGTCCGGAAGTCGGACTGATTCGTTCGTGGGATTTCGGTGATTGGAGTTATCCGGTGATTATTGATAATATGATGAACCTTGAAATGTTGTTCTGGGCTTCGGAGCAAACCAATAATCCGAAATATCGTGAAATAGCCATCTCTCATGCTAACAAAACGTTGAAGAATCACTTCCGGGAGGACATGACTTCCTATCATGTGGTAAGTTATCTGGCGGATAGCGGTGAAGTAGAGTCGAAAGGAACCTTTCAGGGATATGCCGATTCTTCCGCTTGGGCGCGTGGACAGGCTTGGGGAGTGTATGGATATACCATGTGTTATCGCTTCACCAAGCAGCAGAACTATCTGGATGCCGCTCATAAAATAGCGCGGTTCATTATCGATCACCGTCCGTCCGAAAATGACTATGTACCTTATTGGGATTATGATGCTCCTAATATTCCGAATGAACCGCGGGATGCTTCTGCGGCTGCCGTAACAGCTTCTGCATTACTGGAGTTGAGTGGTTATGGCGACAAGAAACAAGGGGAAGAATATTTCCGTTATGCGGAGCATATCCTGAAACAGTTATCCTCTGATGATTATTTGGCCCAAGAAGGAGAAAATCATGGTTTCGTCCTGTTACATTCGGTTGGTAGTTTCCCGCACGACAGTGAAATTGATACTCCGCTCAATTATGCCGATTATTATTATCTGGAAGCCTTGAAACGTTATAAAGATCTGAAAGAAAAATCAGAAAATCCGTCTTACTAACTTGAAGAGAAACCGTAAAAAAAATTAAAGTTCAGGGCAATTGCGTCTAAAATATGAATTCATAACTGTCGGACTTTGGCGCGGTTGTCCTGTTTTGAGCCGATACCGGTCCTTTATATGAGTTAAAAAACGGGATTCATTTATCAGATTGAATTGAAAATACTTATCTTTACGATAAATTCTTCAATATTAGCTCATGAAAGACCGGCATTTGCTATTTAAGTACCTATTCGGATTAACCGTTTGCATTTTATTTTTTCCTTTGGCGGTATCGGCCGCCGACAGCTTCATTCATTTTAAGCGATTATCCGTGGATGACGGGTTGTCGCAAAATACTGTGCTCGCTCTGACACAAGATCATAATAATAAGCTTTGGGTAGGCACCATAGACGGACTGAACTGGTATGAAGGTTCCCGCTTCGTTTCGTATTATAAAGCGCCGGATGATACGACCAGTCTGGCAAACAATCATGTCTATTCACTTCATACCGATTCGAAAGGTACGGTATGGGTAGGCACACAGGTCGGTTTATCCCGTTATAATATAGTAGGGAATAATTTCACCAATTATTCTTCACCGGACAATCAGCCGATGCAAGTATTGGCTATCGGAGAACCGGAGGAAGGCGACCGGCTTTTGCTTGCTACCAATATCGGTCTGGTGATTTTTGATAAAAAGACCGGGCGGATGAAAGTGCAGCCGGAACTTGCCGGAAAAACGATCTATTCTGTTTGCCGGATGAATGACGGTTTCCTGTTGGGAACTTCGGAAGGTGTCTATTTCTATTATGTACGCAACGAAAACGTGACCCGGCTTCTTCTCCAATTGAAAGGAGAAACCATCTCCGATATGCTCTATGACGACAAAACCGGCAACTGTTGGCTGGCTTCATTGACAAACGGGGTGTATTGTGTGGATAACAACTTTCAAATAAAACATCATTATAACAAGCAAAATACTCCTGCTTATTTCCTTACGAACTCGGTCAGGACATTGTCCGGAGATGATAAAGGAAGGGTTTGGATAGGAACCATGGAAGGTTTGCTTATCCTTGAACCGGAGACGGGAACTTTCCGTATCTGCCGTTTTTCTCCTGAAGATCCGACTACTTTGGGGCATAATTCTATCCGCTCTATCTTGAAAGATAATCAAGGGGGAATGTGGATCGGTACATTTTATGGCGGACTTAATTATTATCATCCTCTCGCTCCGTCATTCGGGCGCTTGCAACATTCCGCCTGGAGGAATTCGTTAAGTGATAACACGGTGAGCTGTATTGCCGAAGACCCGGATAATGGCAATCTCTGGATCGGCACGAACGACGGCGGATTAAATTATTATAACCGGAAAACCGGAGTCTTTTCATATTACCGGACGGGTACTTCCGCCAATGCTTTAAAGTCGGACAATATAAAATGTATATGGACGGACAAGGATGGAAGTGTCTATATCGGCACTCATGGAGGGGGAATGAGTCGTCTGTATCACCGGAGTGGCAGGATAGAAACATATTCCTTTCCCCATTCTACTTCCCTGACTAACAGTTGTTACTCCTTATTAGACGGAACGGATGGAACGCTTTGGGTAGGCGGCATGAGCGGGCTTTACCTTTTCGACAAACAGACCGGCGAACTTTCACAGCATCCGTTGGCTAAAAAGCATAAAAAGTTGGAGAATGTATTGATATATACCTTGTTTCGCGATTCAAAAGGAAGAATCTGGATTGGTACGGAAGAGAGCCTGTTTTTGTATGCCGGCGGGAAACTGGAAGAACTGCATCTTTCCTCTTCGGCTTATCTGCATGGGTTGATACAGGCTTTCTGTGTACAGGAGGATAGCCGTCATGAAATCTGGATCGGTTCTTCCACAGGATTATATTGCTATAAGGAAGGAGCACCGACTGCCTGGAAACACTATACGATGAAAGACGGTTTGCCAAACGACTTTATTTATAATATACTGGAAGATGAACGGGGGCGTTTATGGTTGACAACTAACAAGGGACTGGCTTGCTTCAATACGGAGGAGGGTACTTTCCTCAACTATACGAAGCAGGACGGATTGCCTCACGATCAGTTTAACTATTTCGGAGCTTGCAAAGCGCACGATGGTACATTCTTTCTGGGGTCTCTTGGGGGCGTTGCCTATTTCAAGCCATACGAATTGGGTGATAATCCATATTCCCCGGATGCGGTAGTGACAGGAGCCGTTGTCTTAAATCAGGTGATTACGGATATGAAAAGTGAACGGGTACGTTATTATCAGGACGAGCAAGGGCGGATGCTGGGTATGTCGTTCCCTTCCGATCAGAAACTTTTTAATATCCGGTTTGCTGTTATCAACTATTTGGCTGGCAAGCGGAACCAGTTCGTTTACAAATTGGAAGGCTTTGAAACCGAGTGGAACTACTCCCGTCATGTTTCCTTTGCACGGGCGAGTTATTCCAATCTCCCGCCCGGTGAGTATGTGTTTAAGGTGAAGGCATGTAACAACAATGGAAAGTGGAGCGAGGCGACCACTGAATTTTTTGTGCATATCATTCCGATGTGGTATCAGACCTGGTGGGCAAAGACACTTTTCATCTTCTTTTCTGTAGGGCTTCTCGTCTTTGTGATCTATTTCTTTATTGCCCGTGCCAAAATGAAGATGCAAGTCCGGATCGAACAGATAGAACGAAACAAGATAGAAGAAATCAGTCAGGAGAAAGTACGTTTTTACATGAATATGTCTCATGAGTTGCGTACTCCGTTGAGTCTGATACTGGCTCCGTTGGAGGAACTCTTGGGGCAGAGCAATCTGAAAGGTACTCCGGTACAACAGAAGCTGGATTACGTTTATAAGAACGGTCGTAAGTTGTTGCACATTGTCAACCAGTTGCTGGATTTCCGTAAAGCCGAAGCAGGTGCAATGCCCATTCATGTTGCACAGGTGAATGTAGAAGGACTGTTGCAAGATGCTTTTGCCCTGTTTAAAGAAAATGCGCAGAAGCGTGCTATCAGCTTTCATATAAAATCCGATCTGGAAGGACGATTGTTTCCGGCGGACCGGACGTATGTAGAGACTATCTTGATGAACCTGTTGTCTAACGCCTTTAAGTTTACACCGGACGGCGGAAGTATTTCGCTTTCCTTATGGACAGAGGGAGATACCTATGGCTTCACGGTAAGAGATAGTGGAATCGGTATGTCTCCGGAACAGCTAACCCGCATTTTCGAACGTTTCTATCAGGTAGACGGTCAGCGAAAAGGGACGGGTATCGGGCTGTCATTGGTGAAGATGCTTGTAGAAAAGCATCACGGCACTATTATGGTAGCAAGCGAACCTGCTCAATATACCGAATTTAAAGTTACGCTACCTGCTGATATGGCTGCCTTCACGGAGAAAGAGCGTGAATTGCCGGCACATGAAGTCGAAACATCTGCTTCTCTCCGGGAGCTTCCGGTGGCTGATGAATATTTCTCTGGTGATGCGTCGGCTATAGTTGCAGAAGAACTATCGGACGGTGATCAGATAGAAGCCGGCAGTGAGGAAGAACGGCCTACTATCTTGTTGGTAGATGACAATAAAGAGATGGTGGATTACCTGAAAGATAATTTCCGGCAGAACTATGTGACGCTGACCGCCGGAAACGGCGAAGAAGCATTGGCTATTATGAAAGAGCACCGTGTGGACATTGTCCTTTCCGACGTGATGATGCCGGGTATTGACGGTATCAAACTTTGCCAGCTTATTAAACGAAATCTGCAAACCTGCCATATTCCCGTCCTGCTGTTGTCTGCCAAAGGAAGTGTCGATGCACAGACGGAGGGTATTCAGGCTGGAGCGGATGATTACATTGCCAAACCGTTCTCGATTCATTTATTGAAAGGAAAAATAGCTAATCAACTGAAAGCACGCCAGCGGTTGAAACACTATTATTCGAATACAATTGATATAGATACTGCTAAAATGACTTCGAATAATCTGGATGAGGAATTCATGAGCAAAGCTATTCAGGTGGTAGAAGAAAATATCAGTAATGAAGACTTCACCTCTGATGAGTTGGCAAGCCAGCTTTGCATGAGCCGTTCGTCACTGTATCTCAAGATGAATTCCATATCCGGTGAACCGCCTGCCAACTTTATCCGGCGCATCCGTTTTAATAAAGCGTGTAAATTGTTGCTTGAAGGGCGCTACTCCATTTCGGAGATTAGCGGAATGGTAGGCTTCGGATCTTCTTCTTACTTCTCTACCAGTTTCAAGAAGTATGTCGGTTGTCTGCCATCGGAGTATGTGAAGCAGCATACTAAGTAATTGCTTTGCGGTTATGCATTTGTTCACCACAGAGGACGCGGAGGACACAGAGGTGAATATTGTTCAAGCAGGTGCAGAAATGAATGAGAGTTTTTTGTCTACTATAAAGTTGAAAAACATAAAAACATCTGCCACCTGCAACGAAACGCGTGTAATGCACTAATTGACAAATAGTTGGAGCGTTGCAGATACTGTGGCAGATAGGTTGCAGATAAAGT
>OGJS01001315.1_pt1 | contig 11147 bp, 5 predicted proteins | sample 1572241 | NCBI WGS metagenome assembly OGJS01 (sample SAMEA2582145, study PRJEB24529) | metagenome | biome: Human gut stool | place: China | collected 2011 | reverse complement strand
TACCTCTATATGGAGAAACTACGGAGTTGGTACGGAGCAAGTACGGCTCAGGTTATGCTGGATAGTCTTTTGATCTGTTCTTATTTCAGAGTATAAAGACGTTAAAAGTCCATACTCCTTTGCTTTATCTGTAATTTCTTTGGAACTTTGCATTGCATAAATGATGTAATGTAAAATATGTAATGAACCGGATGGAGACTCAGGAAATGAAACATACTATTAAAGTCATTGCTTTCGATGCAGACGATACTCTTTGGAGCAATGAACCTTTTTTTCAGGAGGTGGAACAAAAGTATACGGAGCTATTAAGTGAATATGGTAACGCAAAGGAGATTTCGGTAGAACTGTTTAAAACAGAAATGGAAAATCTGGAATGTTTGGGCTATGGTGCCAAAGCGTTCACTATTTCAATGGTTGAGACTGCTTTGCGGGTGAGTGAACGGAAGGTGTCAGCAGATAAGATACAACAGATTATTCTTTTAGGTAAATCTCTACTTCAGATGCCGATTGAGTTGCTGTCCGGTGTGGAAGAGACCTTGAAAGCTCTGAAGGAACAAGGCCGTTATCGTCTGGTAGTGGCTACGAAAGGTGACTTGTTGGATCAGGAACGTAAATTGCACCGCTCCGGGTTGACCTCTTATTTTGATCATATTGAAATAATGTCTGATAAGACGGAGAAAGAATATACCCGTCTGCTACAAATCCTTCAAGTCGCTCCGGAAGAATTCATGATGATTGGTAATTCCTTGAAATCCGATATTCAACCGGTACTGGCTATTGGAGGATATGGGGTACACATTCCTTTTGAGGTGATGTGGCAGCATGAGGTGGTGGATACATTCGCTCATCCCAGATTGAAACAGATGAAAAGTCTGGTGGAATTGATGGACTGGCTTTAATGATGCAGGTTAAATATTCGCATCTATTTGCTTTATCCGATATTTATTCCGTATTTTGTGTTACATAAAAAGTGTAACGTAAAATATGTAATGTTGCTTATGAAACCTCAGAAGATGCAACCCCGGAATCCTTTTTTAGTGTATGGTTATGCGAACCCTCGTTATTTTTGTGACCGTGAAGCTGAAACACGACAGATGTTGTCGGCTTTGGAGAATGAACGGAATCTGACATTGATAGCGCCTCGGCGTATGGGTAAGACGGGATTGATAAAAAATGTCTTCTATACCCTGCAAGAGGAGAAACCGGAAGTTGTCAGTTTCTATATGGATATTTTTGCAACGCGCGATTTAGCTTCTTTCGTTCGCCTGTTGGCAAAAACCGTACTAGGGCAGCTTGATACGCTCAGCGAAAGTGCTTTGCATAAGCTGACTTCTTTTTTTCGCTCTTGCCGACCGGTGATTAGTGCAGATGAGTTGACGGGAGTTCCTACAGTAACCTTAGACTTTGTTGTCGACAAGTCTGAACAGACATTGAAGGAAATCTTTGACTATATGGCTGCTTCCGGCAGGAATTGCTATCTGGCTATTGATGAGTTTCAGCAGATCACTTCTTATCCTGAAGAAGGTACAGAGGCTTTGCTTCGCTCTTATATCCAGTTTATCCCGAATGTCCGTTTCATCTTTGCAGGTAGCAGTCAGCATTTGATGCAGGAAATGTTTGTTTCCGCCAAGCGTCCTTTCTATCAGAGTACGCAATTGATGGTGCTGCGTGAGATTGATGAAGAATCTTATTATCGGTTTGCAAGGAACTTTTTTGAGTTGCGGGGGCAAGAGTTGGACAAATCTGTATTTCATTGGATATATACCCGTTTTGAGGGACATACCTGGTATATGCAGGCAATGTTGAATCGGTTGTATGAGCGAAATGAGTCGGTTGTAGATATCACTCAGGCAGAGCAAGTGCTGATGGGGCTTCTTGAAGAAAATACACCTGTCTATCAGAACCTGATTATTATGTTGACGGACAATCAGTTGGCACTGATGAAAGCCATTGCGCATGAAGGGAAAGTGACGGCACCCAACAGTGGAGATTTCATTTTGGGGCATGGGCTGAAAACTCCGAGCAGTGTCAATGCCGCTTTGAAGTCGTTGGTAGAGAAAGAACTTGTCTATAAATCGACCGGTGGATATATGGTTTATGACCGTTTTATGGGAATATGGCTATTGCGGAACTGATAGATTGGCTTTAATATTTGCGATCTACATGATACTCTATCCTGTAGATGTGATCGAAATGCTCTGTCCATTCATTCGGAGCAATGCCAATTTGTAGACCATAGAAGAGAGTACCCTTTTCCCGGTGTACGCTCATTTGTTTTAATAGCTCAGGTTTGCATTTGGGGATGCGGTAATCGCTGATAAGTAAGACATCAGCATTCATATAGCGGTTCTCGTCGAGCATTCTGAAAGTGTCTTTCAGCATTTGGGTGGCATCCGTATCACCGGTGAAGGGGTGGCTGAAGAATTCCATCAGTTTCAGCCGGTCGCGGCGTATGTCAATGGTTTTGGTGGATACGGAGAATGTGATGAGGAAACATTCCCTGTTTTGAAGTTCAGCTATTTCAATCAGTTTTATCAGCAAGGAATTGGCCATTCGCTCCGGTTTCCCCGTCATGCTGCCCGAAGTGTCGAGGCATACGATCATAGGCCCTTTCAGAGCTGCCGGTTTTGCTTCCAGACGTCTGGAAGGCTGCATGATTTCCGATTTATAACGGAAGGTCTGTAGCTTCTGCGTGAAGTATTTCAGCATGAAGACATCTTGCAGTTCGCTGTCTGCATAATATAGCAATTCCGAAGGAAGCAGGGCGTTCAGGTCGTTACCGATGGTGACACCCAGAATATCGCTCTTTTGGGAATGAGCCAGTTTGTAGACACTGCCTTCTGTTACATATACCTGTTTGCTGCCTTCATCGTCGGCTATTCTTCCCATGCGGTTGGCTACCTTCAGCAGTTCGGGGTATTCCTTTTGCAGTTTTACAATCTTCCGGATATTCTCAAAATCGATGGTATTCCACAATCCGTTCATCATGCTCCATGCCTGATAGAATTCCTCCTTGTCTACTTGGTGTTCTTCCAGGTATTCCGGTATCTTGTTCAGGCTGGTTTTCAGTTTCTTTTCCAGAAAGTCTTTCTTGGCATCCAGATTTTTCTCTTTCTGTTCCTGCTGCTTCTGCTGAAAAGAATCTTCCCAGTCTTTCAACATCTTCTCCCAAACGGTGGAATCATGTTGCTTGTCTTTGTCCCCGAACATATGTTCGTAGAATGGTTCATCGAAGGCATTCTCTTTATAGTCATCTTTGATTTTCCTCAGTAGGGCCTGCCATCCATCCCGTTTCTCTTTAATCCAGTTCAGGGCACTTTCCATTTCTCCAAGTTCGGATTGCGCTCTTTGCATCTGAAATTTCTCTTGTTCCAGAAACTGCCAGACAAATTGCGTGGTGATATCGTAGAATATGCGTGCACGGACCTCATCGCCCAGCACCAGAACCCTGATGGACGGATCGTTCATGATGGCCAGCAGATAGAGAAGCAGGGGATCTTCCGTTTCACCGTATAGCGTCTTGGCACATTCTCCCGTTTGTACGAACTTCTCGACTACCTTTACATAGAACTGGATATCATACTTCCTTTTGCTCAGCCCTGCCATAGTGCCGCAAGTTGAATTGTAACTTTTCCTCTTCGATTTCTACGTTCCGCAGTTTTTTCAGCACTTCGTCCGAGTAACGGGTGATTAACTCTTTGTCAGCGGGGCTGACGAACAGATTGTCCGTGCATAAGGAGTTGGTAAGGGTGAGAAGATGCTGAAAGAGCCGGTTCAGTTCATCCCGGTAATTGCGGGAGGTGATCTGGGGCAGTTTGTCGAACAGGTTTTGGGAAGTTTGTTCGGACTGGTGAGATGCTTTAGTCATTTTTTCTCCTTTCTTCCTTTGCGTCATCGGATATCGCACACCATCTATTAACAGGTATTCTGTTCCCTCTCTGTACAGGTTCACCCGTTGTTGAACTGCGCCTGAGGGTGCTCCACCCGGATAACAACGGATAATTGAGCGTCCCGGATTCAACGGATCGGGATAGATGACGGCTTGTCTCGGAGCATTCTCTCTCTTCTGCTCTTTCAGTGCCAGATAGTCTACGGCGAAGATATAGGTATGACCTGTGCCATGTTCTGCTACATGATAGTAGAAGTAATCCGTAATTTCAAGGTCATTCTTGGGCGAGCAATTGTTTTTAAAATCTTCCAGTGCCTGGCGTACCCGGCTGATTCGTATATCACTCTTAATCGCTTCGGTGATTTCTTCCATTTTTTCAAGGCAGGAAGTGAACAGTTCACGGAGAACTAATTGATGAATGGGCTCGCACTCGTCTATCTCGTTCCATAGGCAATGGTATAGAGGCGGCAAATCTGCCGAATTCACGGCTGTGCGTCCGTTGATGAAGGCTGAGGCTTTCAATAGTTGCACGATGTTCTTCCAACGTCGGTCACTTATGTATACGTTTCGAATTGTGTCTTCATCATCCAGCGGAAGACGTTTCAATTGATGGCGGATATTCGTAATATAATGTAGTATTTCGGTGGATAGTGAAACCTGGTTTATCTTTCTGCGCCAGTCTGCATATTCTTCTTCACTGATTTGCAGATCTGTGGGTATGTTTATTTCTTTATCATTATCATCGAGCAGCATGTTGTAGAAGGTCGCTTCATCTTTCACACAGGTGCAGATGATGCGTAACAGAAATCGGTCCCACAATGCTTCGAGTCCTTCGCCGTGCGCGGGCAACTCGTTACTTGCGGCAATCAGAAGTTTAAGCGGTAGTTTGATTTCTCTGTCTCCGTTCCGGTAAATTTTCTCATTGATGGCGGTGAGTAATGAATTCTGTATGGCAGGCCCTGCTTTCCATATCTCATCCAGGAATACTACACTTGCCGTAGGGAGATATCCTTCAATGGCACGTTCGTATTTATCGAATTCCTTGAGCCGGTTGATACTGATAGGGCCGAATATCTCGTCGGGAGTAGAAAAACGTGACATCAGATATTCGAAAGCCTTTGCTCCCTTGAAGGCAGCCTTCAGTCGGCGTGCCACCATGGATTTGGCAACCCCCGGAGGCCCCAGCAAAAGAACACTTTCGCCTGCCAGTGCAGCCAATAATGATAAGCCTAATTCCGTATCCTTCTCATAAACCCCTTGGTTGATGGCGGTTAATAGTTGTTGTATTCTGTTTCTGATGTCCATAATTCTGTTTCGTTATGTCCCCATTTTTAGAATGAGGCTTCAAATATATGAAATCTTTATACGGAATACTGACAATTATTTTGAATTGTTGCAATATCTCTTGTTCTGCCATTCAAAAAGACTGCTTACTTGACCCCCCCTTTCCCGATTACACTTCTATTTTTCTTTTCTTTTCCGATTGCAGGATTGCATAAAAGACGTATATTTGTCACATTGTATCCTGAACTTAAAGTGAACAGACTATGATAACAAACCAATTGCTTCGTCCTGCCAGTATTGTAGTGGTGGGAGCATCCAATAATGTGCACAAGCCGGGAGGCGCTATCCTGCGTAACCTTATTAATGGTGGTTATACCGGTGAACTTCGTGCCGGGAATCCGAAAGAGACAGAAGTACAAGGTGTAACAGCTTATGCTGATGTGAAGGACATTCCCGATACGGAACTTGCGATACTCGCTATTCCCGCACAGATGTGTCCTGATGCCGTGGAAGTGCTTGCAGCTGAGAAGCAGGTACGGGCGTTTATCATTCTCTCCGCCGGATTCGGTGAAGAGACACATGAGGGCGCTCTGCTGGAAGACCGTATTTTGGAAACGGTAAATAAGTACGGTGCCTCCCTGATAGGGCCGAACTGCATCGGACTGATGAATACCTGGCATCATAGTGTGTTCAGTCAACCCATTCCGCAATTGCATCCTCAAGGAGTCGATTTGATATCCAGCTCCGGTGCGACTGCCGTTTTCATTTTGGAAAGTGCCGTAACAAAAGGTTTGCAGTTCAATTCTGTCTGGTCTGTGGGGAATGCCAAGCAGATAGGTGTGGAAGATGTGCTGCAATATATGGACGAGAATTTCCAGGCAGATAAAGATTCTAAAATAAAACTGCTCTATATTGAAAGTATCGGTGACCCGGACCGTCTGTTGTTCCATGCATCCTCTCTGATAAAGAAAGGCTGTAAGATTGCTGCTATCAAGGCAGGTAGCAGTGAAAGTGGTAGTCGTGCGGCATCTTCACATACAGGTGCCATTGCCAGTTCGGACTCGGCAGTGGAAGCTTTGTTCCGTAAGGCTGGTATTGTACGTTGCTGTTCGCGCGAGGAACTGACGACGGTAGGTTGTATTTTCACTCTGCCGGAACTAAAAGGGAAGAATTTTGCCATCATTACCCATGCCGGAGGTCCGGGCGTTATGCTGACTGATGCGCTGAGTAAAGGCGGACTGAATGTGCCCAAGCTGGAAGGCCCGGTTGTGGACGAATTGAAAAGTAAACTCTTCCCCGGTGCAGCTGTAGGAAATCCGATTGATATCCTGGCTACGGTCTTTGCCTGGAATATTGTGAAGAGAAATTTGATAATATTGATGCTGTTCTGGCTATCTTCGGGACACCGGGACTGGTTACCATGTTCGAGATGTATGACGTGTTGCATGAGAAGATGCAGACATGCAGTAAACCGATCTTTCCCATTCTTCCCTCCATCAATACTGCCGGAGCGGAAGTTGCCGCTTTCCTTGCTAAAGGCCATGTGAATTTTGCTGACGAAGTGACATTGGGTACCGCATTGTCTCGCATTATGAATGCTTCCCGGCCTGCCGCCAATGAGATCGAACTCTTTGGTGTGGATGTGCCGCGTATTCGTCGTATTATAGACTCTATCCCCGAAGATGGATATATTCAGCCCCATTATGTACAGGCATTGCTGCATGCTGCCGGCATCCCCATAGTTGAGGAATTTGTGTCGGCCAATAAAGACGAGGTGCTGGCTTTTGTTCGTCGCACAGGTTTCCCTGTAGTGGCAAAGGTGGTGGGACCTGTTCATAAATCCGACGTAGGCGGTGTGGTGCTTAATATCAAGGGAGAAGAGCATCTGGCGTTTGAATTTGAACGTATGATGCAGATTCCCGAAGTGACAGGTATCCTGATACAACCGATGCTGACGGGTACGGAACTTTTCGTAGGCGCCAAGTATGAAGAGAAATTCGGGCATGTAGTGCTGTGTGGTTTGGGTGGTATCTTTGTGGAAGTGCTTAAGGACGTTTCTTCCGGTCTGGCACCGCTTTCGTATGAAGAGGCTTACTCCATGATTCATTCCCTTCGTGCTTACAAAATTATCAAGGGAACACGCGGACAAAAGGGGGTGAATGAAGATAAATTCGCCGAGATTATCGTACGCCTTTCTACTTTGTTGCGTTTTGCAACGGAGATCAAAGAAATGGATATCAACCCACTACTGGCAACGGAAAAATATGTGATTGCAGTAGACGCGCGTATCCGAATCGAAAAGAAATGAAACAACGTATTTTCCTTTTTCTCATCTGTCTGATACATGTTTTGGCGCTTTTTCCGAAAAGTGCGGATCGCTTTTTCAGCCAGTACAACTTTAAGTTTATCACTGAAAATGCAGGGCTGCCTTATAGCTTTGTAAGTGATATCTTTAAAGATTCCGGAGGGTACGTCTGGGTTGCCACACATTATGGTATAGGCAGATATGATGGTTATCAGTTCCTGAATTATGGTACACAAACGGAACCGATACGCTTAAAGAATGACTTTGTCCATAAGATTTGTGAAGATAACTTCCGGCGATTGTGGATTGCATCCGAAGGGGGGATAGATATCCTCGACCTGGATACTTATGCTTTGGTAAAACTCCCTGTTCCACCGGATAGTCCGCTGCAAAAGTTATTGAATGAAAACGTTAGTACCATTTATAAAGACAGACAGGGAGATTTATGGATTTCCGGCAATAAAGAACTGTGGTGTATTGATTTGGACGATCAGGGAGATATAAAGACCTGGTATCGTCTGAAGAGCGAATGCGAATCTCCCGTACATGCCATTCTTGATATAGGCTGGACAGTTTGTGCAGGTATTGATAACCAAGTATATCGTGTTGAGAAGCAACCGGATCATCTCTTAAAGGCAGATATCTTGTCCGATAGTTTGGTTTCTTTCAGTGAAGATTGGCGGATTTCCTGTATGCAGGCGGATGGGGATGCTTTGTGGATTGGCTCTAACCGTGGTCTATTCAGATATAATCATGCCGAACGAAGTCTGAAGAGGTATCGCTACTCCACTCATCGTCCCGGAATGTTGAGCCAAGCCTATATAACGGATATCAAACAGACGGAACGGGGATACCTGATCGTATCTACCCTGAATGGACTGAATGTGTATAACAAAGATACGGATACTTTTTCATTCATCCGTCAGACCAGTGACCGGGGTGGAGTAACCATTAACTGTAATGCCATCAACTGCCTGTTCACCGATGGAGAGACCATCTGGCTGGGTACTGAAACCGGAGGCATTAACCTGCTTTCCCCGAAGCGTTTGCAAACAGAATTATGGACATGCGGCACTTCTGTCACAGAAACAGATACTCCTACACCTGTTAATGCTGTAGGTGAAGATAAAGACGGCAATCTTTGGATTGGATTAGTAGAACGTGGACTGATGAAATGGAATCAGGAGGAAAAGACTTGTGCCCATCATCTTTTTTCTCCTAACAATATTACTTCCATCAGTAATAACACTATTACCGGACTGTTGATTGACTCCGATAATCGTTTGTGGGCATATACCTGGGGTGTGGGCATTAACGAACTGAACCTGAATATTCCCAATAACCGTACCTTTAAGCGCTATACCCGTGAGAATATTCCCGAATTGGAAGGTGACTTTATTAATAGTGCCTGTGAAGATGTGATCAATCACGGAATATGGTTCGGCTCTACACGTGGAGTGCATTTCTACGATAAGCGGAAAGATACTTTCATCCGTGTGTTATTCGATCAGTCGGATAATGAGTTCGAAGCGGTTCACGCCCTGTTGATTGATAGAAATAAACGTTTGTGGGTAGGAACCACGCAAGGTGTTTTCATTGTAGACCTTGCTTCTTTTGCTAAGTCGAACAAGCGCTTTGATTATAAATATCTTCGGTATAAACTGGATAATCCACAGTCAACACAACTGGAAAAGATTAATAGCATTTTGGAAGACAAGAATGGTACTATCTGGCTGGGTGGCAATGGAAGCGGACTGTATCAGTTGACGAGTGACAAGAATAATCATTTTGTCTTTAAAAACTATACCACACGTCACGGGTTGCCTAATAATACAATTATCGGTATGGCTGAAGACGGGAAGGGAAACTTGTGGTTGACTACGAATGATGGAGTGTCCCGTCTGAATATCCAGTCGATGACATTCAGTAACTACACGCAGGCTGATGGCCTGCCTGCTACTCAGTTCTACTGGAATGGCATCCATTATTCGTCAAAGCACGACTTTATCTATATGGCTACTATAGACGGACTGGTCATTATTCATTCTGATAATGAAACTTCGCCGTCTGCGGATTCGCATGTGAAACTCTCTTCACTGGCGATTGGAGGAAATATTATCTATCCTTCCAGTGGTGATTATCTGCAAAAGGATATCACCCTTGCCTCCGGTATTTTCCTGCATGAAAGGGAGAATCGTTTCTCCGTAGGATTTACCACACAGAATTATGGAAACAGCAGCCGTATTCGTTTTGCCTATCGTCTGGAGGGATACGAGGAAGAGTGGAATGAAACTCAACCGGGTGATTGTATGGCAAGATATGCAGCTGTCCCGCCGGGGAACTACACCCTGCAAGTGCGTGCGACGGATGAGTTGGGGCGTTGGTCGGATGAAATAACCGACATAGAAGTGGGGATCACTCCTTATTTTTATAAATCCATTGGATTCTATCTGCTTCTTGTCGTAGTTATTTGCCTTGCTATTTATTTATTCTATAAGCGGAAGATGCGGAGTTATCGTGAACAGAAAGCGCGATTGGAAAAAGAAGTGGAACTGCGCACGCAGGAACTGGCTGTCCAGAACAAACAGTTGGAAACCATGGCTCAACACGTAAAAGAGATTACGGAAGAGAAGATTGCTTTCTTTACGAACATCACTCATGAATTCCGTACTCCGGTTACACTGATTCATGGCCCCATTGAACATGCTTTAAAGGAGACGCAGGATGAGGCTGTAAAGGCACAGTTGCAGATAGCCGAGCGAAATTCACGGTATTTGCTTTCTCTAGTCAATGAACTGATGGACTTCCGGAAACTGGACATAGACAAGGTGGTGCTGGATAAGCGTTCCTCGAATTTTATCGAGTTTTTGTCTGAGTTGCTGATACCTTTCAGAGTCTTTGCCAAGGAAAGGCATATCGACATATGTACTTATTTCCGTTTGGAGAATCCCTTTCTGATGATCGATACGGGATATATGCGCAAGGTGTTGGTGAATCTGGTTTCGAATGCTATTAAGTTTACACCGGATAGCGGTCGTATTGACATATTTGTGGCATCTGTTAAAGGAAAGAACGGGGAGAAACTATTCTATATGAATGTATGCGATACGGGGCATGGCCTTGTGGCAGAAGATCTGGAAAAGATTTTCGACCGCTTTTACCAGTCTAAGAAGAGTACCAAATATCCGGTTTACGGGCAGAGCGGCACAGGAATCGGTCTTTTCCTGTGCAAGCGGATTGTATATTTGCATGGCGGAGAAATCTTTGCCCGCAATAATCACAGGCAGGGGGCTTCATTCCGTATGTTGATGCCGCTGATTCCCGGAGAACGGGTAGAGACGAATGGGGAGTGGGTACAGCCTGATAGTGTATATCTACCGGATACTTTGCAACCGGAGGATACCCAGAAGAAAGAGACTATCCTGATTGTGGAAGATAATAAAGATATGCGTTCGTATATCCGCACACTGCTTGTGGGGGATTATCGTTTGTTTGAGGCAGGTGACGGGCAGGAGGCCCTTGAAATCGTTCAGAAACATACCGTCGACTTAATAGTCAGTGATTTGATGATGCCTGTCATGGACGGAATCGAACTGTCCCGAAAGGTAAAGGAAACATTTGCCATTTCGCATATTCCTTTCCTGATGCTGACTGCCAAAACCTCACAAG
>OGJS01001311.1_pt1 | contig 11229 bp, 10 predicted proteins | sample 1572241 | NCBI WGS metagenome assembly OGJS01 (sample SAMEA2582145, study PRJEB24529) | metagenome | biome: Human gut stool | place: China | collected 2011 | reverse complement strand
TTAGATATATTTTTATGAAATGACAGGAGTAAAAAAGGACATAATGCCATAACTGTTAGTTTGGTTATAGAGATGAGCCCAAAATCTACCAATAAATAATGTGTATTAAACATTATCAATAACAAAGCAAGAAACCATCTCTTTACTTCCAATGCAGATGAAAAGTTTATACTAAACATTTTATTTCTCCTCATGAAATAAAATCTGCTCCAAATGTCTTGATATAGTATCTATGGAGTAATTTTTATTAATATATTCTGCTAAATTAGGTTGGAAACTTTTAGTATCCAGCGCTTTGCATATAGCTTTGCCTATTTCATCCACGTTATACGGGTTGATAACAGTTGCCATATTGCTATAATATTCTTTGGGACCTCCCAATTTCGTTATTACAATATCACACCCCATTGCGGCAGCTTCGAGTGCAACTATGCCTACACCTTCGTTTGTACTTGGAAGTGCAAAAACTTTTGCTTTGGTATATAACTCCATTTTTTCTTCGTGAGATACATATCCTCGATACTCAATATTGTCAGCACTATCAATCCAGGTATTCAATAACTTTTTTTCTTTTTGATTACGTAGTTTCCCTGCCAATACAAGTCGAAATCCGTATTTTTTTGATGCTTTAATGAGCCTTTTTACATTTTTTCGCTCATCGCATAATAAACTTATATGCAGGCAAAATTTTTCTTTCTCAAATAATTCTTTCGGTTTACTTATTCCACATGATAGGGGCACAATATGGCATTTTTCTTTTGGTATGCCAAATCCACCAATCAAATATGCCTTTTCGAAATTCGATCTTATTAAAAAAGCACGTACTTTGTCTTTGACTTGACGCAAAGAGTAATACGGATTAGTCAGTCTCAACTTTCGGTTTCCCCATCTCGAATAAATCTTTAAGGCAAGAATGCTATAATTTGGGTCAAGAATTGGAGCAACTAAAATATTTTTATGTACGGTAGATAGAATATTAATGAAATCACACGAATATACGCTAAATCCAAATATAACTATTGCATCGTATTGACACCATTGATTATCCTCCCACATATTAATCAATGCTACCTCATTATTGAGTTTTTCTAATCCATTTTTCCAACTTATGGCTTGACTTCTTATACCGTTTGTAGAAGAAAAAGCTGCGTAAGATAATATAAAACCTATTTTCATATTTAATATCTATAGTTTTTGTCAATTTCGAGTCTGTTGGTTGAATAGACTTAAATGGATGTTGTGAGAATAATATTAAGATATTTAATAATCAGCATGGGCTACCAAAACTAAAAACAGAGTCATGAGATGTAGTAGCTTTATGTTGGAATCCCTTATTTCAATAAGTGCTTGTTTATATTTCATTATAATCTATAGTATTGTCCGCCATATCTCTCCAAATGCCTGTTTTAATGAGTTTGGCAGGCCTTCCAGCATATAATCCTTTCTCTCCATTCAAATAATCTCTGTTCAAAACAGATCCCAATGCACAGACACTATATGGGGGAAATTTTGTTCCGGGAAGTATCACACATTGTGAGGAGATCCAACTATTTTCACCTATTTCTACAGCGTCATATCCTTTTCCTACCCAAGTGCCATCACTATTTTTTAACCGATGCAAATTTGAATCCATAATAATGACTCCCCATCCAAATTTCCCTCTTTTCCCAATGTTTATGCGATAGTGACAATCTATTTTCAGAGAAGAAGCGTTACTTACATTATCTCCAATTTCCAACACAGCACGAGGATGTCCTATTTTTATTACAGAACCGGAACCGGCGGCGAAGCTTCCATGAAAAATCACAGTCCCAGCCTCGTTCATCCATACAAACCCTTTTTCATTATTGATGCTTGCATTGAATAATCCTAAGCGAATCATACCGAAACGAACTTGAGGGGCATCTATGACAACCCTGCCTTTCAGAGACCAAAAATGTGGGGAATATAGTATGATGGGCATCTTTATAGCTTGTCGGAATGGTAAGTAATAGAAATTGAAAAATAGAGAATACGGGAGTGAAATCAAAAACGATAATTTTCTCCTAAATTGATACAGGCTCATTTTATCAGTAATTTTAAGATTGAACGTTGGATACAGAATGGTAAATATACCAATATAAATTTTATGGAATATCCTTGCATGGATATGGGGTGGTGATAAACTTGAATTCGTTTTCGTAGCTCAATGGTTGGCTTCAGATATTTCCTTTCATAATCTTTGTTTCTATAGCAAAGGATAATAGCGGAGATGTAGAGCCGTATAATAAAATTTTGAGCAAGAGGAAGATGTTCTTTATTTAGGTTGAATCTTTGTATAATGTTTTTTAGCATTTCTGATAATTGATAAAAAGCATTACATTTCAAGTCGGAAGGTATTGCCTTCTTCCGCGATAAAGTTTCTGTGCCATAATTCACATAATTATAACCGTAATTTCTTGTCAGTCTAATGTTATTTGTATGCAATAAGGTTTCATAAAAAAAAATATGGTCTTCGTGTAATGTAAAATTGACGGGAAAAATTATGTTGTTCTCTTTTATCAGTGAACTTTTGAACAATTTTCCCCACGGCGTTCCATAGAGCAAAACTTTGTCCCATATCTCTTGGCAATCGACATTGCTTTTAGATAGTACCATTTCTGGGAATAAGACTCCTGGAAACTCTTTCTTCTCAGACAATAGTACTTTGTTATATCCTCCAATAACCAATTCACAATCTGTAGTCTGCATCAGCAATCCGCTTAAATAGTATTCATATAGGTAGTCATCCGCATCCACAAAGGCTATCCATTCTCCTTTGCTTATTGATATGCCTAAATTTCTCGCTTTGCTTACCCCTTGATTGGACTGATGTCGGACAGTAATACGTGCGTCTTGTGACGCTAAAGAACGACATATGAATAAGGAGTTGTCTGTGCTTCCATCATCTATTAATATCAACTCAAGATTGGAAAAAGTCTGTGTTAAAATGCTCTTTGCACATTTTTCAATAGACAAGCCTGCATTATATACAGGTACTATAACAGAAATCAAAGGCTTCATTAAAATAATTGTTTGATTCGATGATATGCGGATTCATAAAACTTCATACACGGCATCCAATAAAAGCCAAAAGGAGTAATGTTTTTTAAGGTTCTGTTGAAGTGTCGTAAATGGTGGAGTGCCGTGGGAGCCTTACTATTCGGGGGCAATGTTCTTTGAGGAATATTGTTCTCAACTTCCACCAGAAGTTTTTCCCACTCTCTACATACGATGTTAAATGAAAATCTCTTTTGCAAAAACAAAAAAACTTCCTCATAATTATGTTGTTTGCATTTCAAAGCGTTCACAATACAATTTATAAGTTCTTTTTCCGAAACGAAAAGATTTCTTTCGTCAAATACGGTATCAAGCAATCCGCCTTTTTTACATGATACCACTTTTGCCCCATAAAGTTGCATCTCCACTGCTGATATGCAAAAGGTTTCATAACCTCCTGGGTTGGCTATACCGACTTTAGTCCTTTTCAAAATCTCATATTTCTCATTCCCTAATTTTCCCCAAAAAGTTACAGATTGGAGTATGTTTCCTTTTTCATCTAGTAAATGGGGCATAAAATAATTTTCATACTCATTTTGTGCGATTTGGTATTTTCCCAGAGCTTTGGAATTGTTGTATAAATTTCCTGATCCTATGACATTTAAATGTGCGTCAGGAACTTGCCTAATCACTTCTTTCCAGACTTTTGCCAATAAATGGAAGTGAGTATGGGGTACTATGCTTGCCAAGAATGTGACTTCATTCTCTCTTTCTTGAAAAGGAATTGTAAACGGTGTACTGGATGGTAAAGGGAAAGCATTAAAAATAACTGTGGATTTTTTGAAAGCCTTATGATCACAATAAAGTTCTAACTCTTCATTACCTACGCACACTATTCTTTTCACATTGGCAGACCGGGCATAAAGATTCCATTGCATTCTGGACATAAAACTATGTGCCCACATAACCAACTTTAATCCACCTAAATCCTCATTAAACAGTTTATTAGTTTCCTGTGAATTCTGAACAATGAGACATTCCACATTTTTCTGTTTACAGGCATACAAAGCCTCTATAACATCTTCCACCTTCACAATGCTGCAATGTTGTGGTAACTGAGTATCACGCTGCGCAAAAATTAAGATTTCATGTTTCTTCTGACAAATAGACAAATGATAAGCCAAAGCAATTATCATGTATTCTGTACCACCTATTCCCGGATTTCCTAAATCGACGTTTGAACAATCCGCATAGCAAAATTTATTGGGTAGGTAAAAAGCTACTTTCATTTTTTGAATAGTATATTATAAAAAGTCATTAAAAAAGACCGATTGAAGCAATAGTTTAAAATCAGATAGACCATTCCTCCTACTAAAATACCTACTACCAATTGTATGGCAGGGAGCACAAATAGTTTTTGTGCTAGACTACAAATAATTCCCATCATCAAAGAGGAAAAAAGGTTCATACTTATGGGAGCGAATAGTTTTGCATAAGAATCCCTTGTGATTTTTGTCACAAAATAGCTGCTGACAAAAACAGATATTATATTGGATAACATTTGTCCCCAACAAATAGCTTCCAATCCCATCGGGATAAGTATTACTAAAACTGTCATACTGACAATTTTTGATATTGTTTCAGATTTGAGTATATATCCTCCATATCCTTTTACCTCTAAAAAGTTCAGATTTTGCGTATAAACTGGATACCACATGAGTGCCAGACATATTATTTGCAGAAGTTTGGCTGAATAAATCCATTTTTTTGACAGCAACAACAATATCAATGGAGAGGCAACAGATGCTAGACCTACAATTAATGGGAAAATTATAAACGTCATAACGCGGTGTATCTTATAGAAATTAGCCTTAAGTCTTTCTTTTTCATCCTGTATCAATGCCATTGTAGGAAATGTCACTCCCTTGACAATATTCGTCATGTTTGAAGATGGGAATTGTGCAAACTGTTCAGCTCTTGAATAATAACCCAAACTAGATGCAGAAAAAGTTTTTCCGATTACAATGGAATAAAGATTGTTAAAGATAGAGTTTAATAAACCGGTTAAAAGCATTTTAGATCCGAAAGAGAATAATGAACAAAATGCTTTCCAGGAAAAGATTCCAATCGGTCGCCAATTGACAAATATCCATAGCAGAATGGTTCTTAATAAAGCATATACTGTTTGCTGGATAACTAGAGCCCAAACTCCTAATCCGGAATATGCGGAAATGATGCCAAGAGTTCCTGAAACAATTACAGAGAGAAGGGAAATCTTAGCTTTGGTTTTGAAATCAATGTTGATTGATAGAACGGCTTGTTGGATATTGGAAAAGGAAAATAGGAAAAAGATGATTCCCATGATTCTTACTATACTGCATAATTCATCTTCTTGATAAAATCGGGCTATATAAGGAGCTGCAAGATATAAAATCGCATAACACAATACGCCGATGATAATATTGGCATAAAAGGCTGTAGATAAGTCAACTGTTGTCCTGTCTTTTTTCCGGACAATTGCAGAAGAAAGTCCGCTGTCAATAAATGCTTGTGCAATGGATATGAATATACCTACCATAGCCACCAAACCATAGTCGTGAGGAGTGAGCAATCTGGCAATGACAATGCTTATCAAGAATGATATACCTTGAGATGAAAATCGATCAATGGCACTCCAAAACACGCCATTCAATGCTCTGTTTTTTAATGAAGATGTACTCATTATAATTACTTACATATTACTCTTTTGTATTACTTGTCAGAAAAGTATCTTGCCTTAAAAGGATTAAATTATTTGTATTGATAATCGCAGCTAAAATATAGATGATGTACCAAAGATTCATTAGTTTAAATGTGAAAAGTAAGGCATATGGAATATATTAAAACAATGCAAATAGCTTTTGCAATATCTAATGTTAAGTCCCTCTTTTGCCCCATTGCTTTCTCAATTATTCGTGGGAGCCTGTTACAAGTGTCTTCATCATTTATAAAGTTCCATCCCATACTCAAACGGACTCTCAAAATCCCTCAGCAACGGATGCTTCGTATCTTTCTCACTCAGTATCGCTTTATCAGTCGGTATTTTCCAGTCTATTCCTATGCCTTCATCCAAGATATTGATTCCACCATCGGCTTGTGGGGCATAATAGTTGTCACATTTGTACTGAAATACAGCCACTTCACTTAATACGGCAAAACCATGGGCAAAACCTCTGGGAATAAAGAACTGAAGATGGTTGTCTTCCGCCAATTCTACAGCCACATGCTCACCGTATGTGGGTGATCCTTTGCGAATATCTACCGCTACATCAAGTACGCTGCCTTTGACGCAACGAACCAGTTTACTTTGTGTAAAAGGAGGTAATTGAAAATGGAGTCCGCGCATTACTCCATACGATGACATACTCTCATTATCCTGTACGAAATTCACCTTGCGCACTTTTTCCTCAAATTCCCGTTGGGAGAAAGACTCGAAGAAGTAACCGCGTGCGTCTTTGAGAAGGCGTGGTTTAATGATGACCAAACCCTCTACATTTGTTTTTTGTATAAGCATTGTTTTTTATGAAATATGAGATTCTTGTTAGTGTCCAATTCAGAGCATACCCACTCTGTAAGGTATCTCTCGGGATGCCTCACAGAAAATGATTACTAAATTCAATCGGTCGGATTATTTAGAAATAGGATGACAATCTTTTATTCTATTCTCCTTCTATTTTCCATTCCCCCAGCGTCCTTCGTTCCCTGTCGAAGTTAATCCCTACCTTTACTATCGGCAGTCCGCACAGAGCGAAACGTTCGGGATAATTTTTCAGGTCAATCTGCTGCATAGCCGCATCAGCGCTCTTATCAAGTTTCAACTCAACAACATAGGGAGTCGTCCAACTGCGCATCACCATATCCACACGGCCACGGGGAGTACGTACTTCTACATCAACATAATATCCCAAAAGGTTAAGTATCATTTGTGATATATGAAGGAATCAGATTACGCATCAATCCAATACGAACTTCCTTATTAGGAATATCAAGCGTATATATGTCGAAAACACTGTCATAACCTTTTATTGTGATATAGCCGCTTTGATAGAGCAAGGGAGTAATATTGGTCATACGCTCCGTGGGAGCATCAAACTCCGCAGCAACAGCCTCTATTCCGCCTATTTCAGATGGAAGAACGCCAAATTTATTCAGCATCTCTATCAAATAAGTAGGAGTACCGCTGCCAAACCAATAGGAGTTAAATTTGCCATCGTTAAAAGCATTGAACAGACTAAAAGGATTGTAAATATCTGGTGAAGGCCAGGTAAAATGATAACCATCATAGTTCTCTTTCAATTTTGCCAGCACTTCATCACGCGTTATTTGCATTTTTTCCGCCAACAAACCCAGATCATAGCTCATTTGCTCCTTTATTTCTTCTTCCGTAATGCCGCAGATGGCAGCATAAGGTTCGTCCATACTGATGTTCTTGATATTATTCAGTTCACTGAAGATGCTCAGTTGGGAAAACTTCGTGATTCCGGTCAGAAACACATAGCGCAAATAAGGGTCACAGGCTTTCAGCGGACTGTAGAAGTTACGCATCACATTGCGAAGTATGGGCAGATTCTTATCCTCATGCATTACATCAAGAAGCGGAGCATCATATTCGTCAATCAAGACAACAACCTGTTTGCCGGTCTGCTGATAAGCACGCTGAATTAAACCCGTTAAACGATCATTCAACATTACTTCCCCATCCAGTCGACCATAGATTTCTTCGTATCTGTACAACTGAATATTCAACATACTCTCTAACCGTTCCCTATCCACGTGTTTTGCCAGACTCATATCAAAGTGAAAAACTGGATATGACATCCATTCCGTCTCCAATTTCTCGATAACAAGCCCTTTGAACAATTCCTTCCGACCTTCGAAATAGCTATGAAGCGTACTGGCCAGCAACGACTTGCCAAAACGGCGCGGTCGACTTAGAAACATATATTTAGAAGCGGAATGCGTCATGCGATAGACGTATCCCGTTTTGTCAATATACAAATAGTTCTTTCCTATAATTTCTGAGAAAGTCTGTATTCCTACCGGATAAAATTTCTGTTGTTGCTCCATATCAAACCTCCGTTTCTTTGATTACAAAGTTACAACAAAAGAACAGAACGACAAACAAACAGAATTATTTATCTTTTTTCGTCTTTTAATCTCTGCCTCACAGATTCTGTTTCGTACGATTTACCAACGACAAATGTAACCAGCCATAAATACCCAATATAATAACCAACAATGTCTGTATACCATGTACTATCAGGGCAAAAACTCCCGCATCAGTAGCATTGACACCGTATAGCATCATCATTGTAATGACAGCGAAATGCCACGGTCCCGCCCCATTAGGAGTAGGGACAATCACAGCAAAAGTGCCGCCTACAAACATCACCAGACCCGCCAGAAAGCTGAGATGTTCAGTAAAAGCAAAGCAATAGAAAGTGATATAAAAGTGATAAAAGTAACATCCCCATATCAACACCGTGTAAAGGAGGAAAAGCGGTATATTCTTCACACTCTTCAATGACATCACACCTTCCCATACATTCAGCACCACTCCTTTCACTTTCTCGAAGAAAGAAAGCATACGCAGAAGGAAATAGAGTAATACTAATACACCAATGATACTAAAAAGAACGACATAAAACCAGGGAGATGTCACCAGATGCACCAGCGAAGGGACTTTCGTACCTGTCTCTTCAAAAAAACGAAGGAAGACGGGCATCTGCATCAGAAAAGTAATCCCGGTAATCAAAAGAATGGTCAATGTATCTATCAAGCGTTCCGTTACCACTGTTCCAAGCGATTTGGCAAAAGAAACATCGTCATATTTGGCAAGCATACCGCAACGGGAAACTTCGCCTACACGGGGTAAAACAAGATTAGCGGCATAGGAAACAAAAATAGCATCCACACAATCGCTCGTCTTTGGATAAGCTCCGAGCGGCGCAAGCGTCTGTTTCCAACGCCAGCCACGGAAAACATGGCTCATCACACCAAAAAACAACGAAAACAGCATCCATCCCCAGTTCGTTCCATGCAGAAGTACCTCCTTGGCGCGTGCAAAATCAAAATCTCGATACACCCAATAAAGAATAAAACCGCCCAAAGCGACCGGTAAAAGGATCTTCAGTGTCTTTTTTAATAGTTTATTCATGCAGAATTCGTTATTCTTCGTCGAAAAGGATTACCTTTGTGGGCTGCAAATACAGCACTTTCCCAAAAGGACGGTCTCCGTTTGCGGTGCAAAAGTAACGATTTAGTTGATAAATGAAATTAGTAAAGCCTAAAAAGTTTCTCGGCCAGCATTTTCTGAAAGATCTGAAAGTGGCACAGGATATAGCCGATACGGTAGACGCATGTCCCGGCCTCCCCATTCTGGAAGTAGGTCCGGGCATGGGTGTATTGACCCAGTTTCTGGTGAGAAAAGAACGTCCGGTGAAGGTGGTGGAATTGGATTATGAGTCCGTAGCCTATCTGCGTGAAGAATATCCGTCGCTGGAAGACAACATCATTGAAGATGACTTCCTGAAAATGAATCTCCAACGCCTGTTCGACGGGCAACCTTTTGTACTGACAGGAAACTATCCTTATAATATATCCAGCCAGATATTCTTCAAGATGTTGGATAACAAAGAACTGATACCTTGTTGTACCGGTATGATACAGAAAGAAGTGGCCGAACGTATTGCCGCCGGACCGGGCAGTAAAACGTATGGCATCCTGAGCATATTGATACAGGCATGGTATCGTGTAGAATATCTTTTCACCGTACACGAGCATGTATTCAATCCGCCACCCAAAGTGAAAAGTGCAGTTATTCGCATGACGCGAAACGAAACGAAAGAGTTGGGTTGTGACGAGAAGCTGTTCAAACAAGTAGTGAAAACGACTTTTAATCAACGCCGCAAAACCCTGAGAAATTCGATAAAGCCGATACTCGGCAAAGATTGTCCGCTGACGGAAGACGTTTTGTTTAACAAACGGCCAGAACAACTATCAGTACAGGAATTTATCAGTCTGACCAACCGGGTTGAACAGGCCTTGAAAGAGATTAGAGAAACAAGTGATGAAACCAAGAAATGATAATTAAAGATTTTAGACGCGGATTGTGCGGATGAGCGCGTAGCTTTTAATCCGTGAAATCCGCGTAATCCGCACCTAAAATTATCACGGCTTAGCCCGCTAAATTATCATTTTAAAAAGAGGAGAAAGATTATGGAGATGGACGAAGAATACATTGACAATGTCAAAAACCTCATAGAACAAAAGGACGCTGAGAACGTCAAAGCACTCCTTATAGACCTGCACCCTGCGGATATTGCCGAACTATGCAATGACCTGAGTCCTGAGGAAGCACGTTTCGTATACCGCTTACTGGATAACGAAACGGCGGCAGACGTGTTGATGGAAATGGATGAGGATGTCCGTAAAGAATTCCTGGAAATACTCCCGTCGGAAACCATTGCCAAACGCTTTGTGGACTACATGGATACGGATGATGCCGTAGACCTGATGCGTGAGCTGGATGAAGAGAAACAGGAAGAAATTCTTTCTCACATTGAAGACATCGAACAGGCAGGAGACATCGTAGACCTGTTGAAGTACGACGAAGACACCGCCGGTGGTTTGATGGGTACTGAAATGGTGGTCGTAAACGAGAACTGGAGTATGCCGGAGTGCCTGAAAGAGATGCGCCAACAAGCAGAAGAACTGGATGAGATCTACTACGTATATGTAATAGACGATGACGAGCGACTACGTGGTATTTTCCCTTTGAAGAAGATGATCACTTCACCTTCCGTATCAAAAGTGAAACACGTGATGCAAAAAGATCCGATCTCCGTACATGTAGACACACCAATCGACGAAGTTGCCCAAATCATTGAAAAATATGACCTTGTAGCTATCCCGGTATTAGATAGTATCGGACGACTCGTCGGGCAGATCACCGTTGACGACGAAATGGATGAAGTACGTGAACAATCGGAACGTGATTATCAGTTAGCTTCCGGACTTTCACAAGACGTAGAAACAGATGATAACGTTCTCCGTCAAACCACTGCACGTCTCCCCTGGCTACTTATCGGTATGTTGGGTGGTATTGGCAATTCCATGATATTAGGAAACTTCGATGCAACTTTTGCTGCTCATCCTGAAATGGCTCTCTAT
>OGJS01001292.1_pt1 | contig 11392 bp, 12 predicted proteins | sample 1572241 | NCBI WGS metagenome assembly OGJS01 (sample SAMEA2582145, study PRJEB24529) | metagenome | biome: Human gut stool | place: China | collected 2011 | reverse complement strand
CGACTGGTTGCAACATTGCTCTTCAAAATGGCTAGTTGCTTCTCTTCAGCAGCACGCAACATTTCTTCTGGAATTTCTAAATTCCGTGCGACAATGATGACAGGTGTCTCTGGCTGGAACATCTTGCGCAAGACCTGATGACGGTTATGAGAGCTCATCTTCACCAGGTAGGACCATTCTTTCATTCCTACAAGCTGAATCCGCTCAGGTGTGTAATAGTCGAAATAGCCCGTCATTTCAAGACCTGGACGTGAAATGTCCGCAGTCGTAATTTCCTTGCTTAAGAGGCTATCATCCCCATAAACAACCGATAGACGAAGCTTTTCCTGTATATCGCGAACAGTAACTGCCATATCATTCTCCCTTTTCAAATTCTCTCTCTATTATAGCAGATTTTCTCTTCAGACGAGAGACTGAAGTGTCATTTGAAAGGTCCATTTTCAACTCCTTTTTAAGGCAAGCAAAAAGAGGCCAAGACAAAGGTCTCCAACCTCTAGGAAATGATGGGAACATATGAAGAATGCTCTAGCCTTGGCCTTGCAAGAAATCTTTGATCATGGATTTACTTCCAGTAGAGACCGCATAGACCACCGCATTTGAAGGAAATGCGATCAAGCCAAGCATAAAGGCGACAGGTCCTCCCCCCAACAAGGAGAAAACCAGATACAAAACCGGCAGAAATAAAATCGAAAACCGATAAATTTGTGACTTTCTAGCCATTTCTGTTGGCAGAAACAAGAGGTAGAAGAGACTATTCCAAATGCCCAGTGGAAAAAGGAGCATTCCGATCAAAACTGTTCCAACTCCTTCACCAAAAACACGATTTAAAATGAAAAACTGTCCTATAAAACTGAAGAAGAGATATAGAATAAAAGCAAGGGAATAGAACTTCTGCTTCACTCGGATCTCCTTTTAGAAAAATGGACTATCATTCTGATCATGGATGGGTTCAGCCTCTTTTCTTCGACGAGGTCGAGGGCCATCGTCAAACATTTCCTGCTCCTCCTCGTCCTTATAAGGCAAGGTCGTATCTAACAGTAAGTAGATAATCACACCGATAAAGGCATGAGAAACCGTGAAAAGAATAAACAAGAAGCGTAGGAGAGTTACACTCAGACCAAATTTATCAGCTAAGCCAGCTAGCACACCTGAAACCAGGCGATGTCGTTTTAATTTGTAAAATGATGCTGTCATTTGATTTTCCTCTTTCTAGTTAGACCTATTTTAGCAGAGTCGAACTGGAAAGAGATCCGCCTAAAGACCGATTCTTACTCTTGTCTCATTTCAAGGAATTGCAGGCGGCTGCGACAGCGACCACAAGCATATTTCTTCAGATCGATTTTTCGCTTTCGTCTATACTCTTGGCCACAATGGGGACATTGATAGAGATAGATCCGCTTGACTCGCCTAGTTCTATCTGGTAGAGGAGGTGTGAAACGAAGACCGTCCACTTGCTGGAGGAGTTGCTTAAAGGCTAGATCTTTGTGGCGATAGCCTTTACCTTGATCGTAAAGATGGTAATGGCAGAGCTCGTGGCGGACGATTTTGCGAAAGACCTCTAACCCGAAAACTTGGTATATTTTCGGGTTGAAATCAAGGTGTCGATCCTTGGGAAAGAAACGACCCCCAGTGGTTTGAAGACGTGAATTCCACTCTGCTCGATGACGGAATTCTCTCCCAAAATCTTCTAGGGATACTTGGCGCACATACTCAGTCAGATTCATTCGGAGCTACCAAACTGAGATTGACTTTTTCGCGTTCCACATCAATCTTCTTCACCCAGACGGTAACCAAATCACCTACTGAGACGACCTGGCTTGGATGCTTGATAAACTGCTTGCTCATATGGGAGATATGAATCAAGCCATCTTCGTGAATGCCAATATCGACAAAGGCTCCAAAGTCAACCACATTGCGCACAACCCCTTCTAATTTTTGGCCAATATGCAGGTCTTTAATATCCAAGACATCCTGACGGAGCACAGGTGCATCAAAGGAATCCCGCAAATCGCGACCTGGTTTTAGGAGATCGGCAATGATATCTTTCAGGGTTTCTGGTCCCAGATCCAGCTGAGTAGACATCTCCTTTATGTTCACAGCTTTTAATTTTTCCTGACCTGATGCATCGAGGTCGGTCATTTCAAGAAGTTGAAAAAGTTTTTCAACTTCCTTGTAACTTTCAGGGTGAACGCCGGTATTATCCAAGATGTTTTTACTTTCAGGAATGCGTAAGAATCCAGCAGCCTGCTCGAAAGCCTTGGCGCCGAGGCGAGGCACTTTTTTAATCTGTGCTCGTGAAAGAATCATTCCTTCTTCTTCCCGGTATTTCACAATATTTTCAGAGATGGTTTTATTGAGTCCTGCTACATGCGCTAAGAGAGAGGGACTAGCCGTATTGATATTGACCCCAACTTGGTTGACGACAGTATCTACTACGAAATCCAAGCTTTCTGTCAGTTTTTTCTGATTGACATCGTGCTGGTATTGACCCACACCGATAGATTTGGCATCGATTTTCACCAATTCTGCTAGCGGATCTTGCAAACGACGGGCAATGGAGATGGCCGATCGTTTTTCAACGGTTAGCTCTGGGAACTCATGACGAGCCAACTCACTAGCTGAGTAGACAGAAGCTCCGCTTTCATTAACAATAACATAGCGAACTCCTGGATGGTCATGAAGCACCTCTGCGACAAAGGCCTCACTTTCACGGCTGGCGGTTCCATTTCCAATCGCAATAATTTCTACTCCGAACTCCTTGATCCCGGAAGACAGATCTTTTTTAGCCTGCTCGATCTGAGCTGGTTTTGCAGGAGCAACTGGATAGATGACCTGGGTGGCAAGCATCTTTCCTGTCTCATCGACAACGGCTAGTTTAGCACCGGTCCGAAAGGCTGGGTCAAATCCAAGGACCACGCGCCCTTTTAATGGAGGAATGAGCAATAGATTCCGTAGATTCTCAGAGAACAATTGAATGGCTCCGTCTTCTGCCACCTCCGTCAACTCTGTCCGAATCCGACGTTCAATCGCAGGAACGATTTTTTTCTTAACCGCTTGTTGAATAACCTCATCCACATAGGCATTTTTGGTTTTAAAACGAGCCTCAAAGATACGAATGATCCGATCCAGTTGGTGCTCGAATCCGACTTTGAGAACGCCCAATTTTTCTCCACGATTGAGCGCCAGGGTCCGGTAGCCTTGCATATTCTTGATCTTCTCAGAAAAATCATAGTAGATTTCAAATGTTCTCTTAGGATCTAAGCTTTCATCCTTCAAGGTTGACGTCATGAGGGAATGCCCATGAATTTCTTGATAGGTGAGGGCCCGTAATTGGGTATCCTCTGAAATAGCTTCTACCAGAATATCCACTGCACCAGCTAAAGCTGCGGTTTCAGTTGGGAAGGCCTCACAGGTAAATTTCTGAGCCTCTGCTTCCAAGTCTGGACTATTTTGCAAAATGAGACGTGCCAAGGGGAAAAGTCCTGCTTCTCGTGCAATCGTCGCCTTGGTCCGCCGTTTTTCCTTATAAGGGAGATAGAGTTCTTCGACATCCGCTAATTTTTCAGCAGCCTCAATAGCCTGCTTGAGCGCCTCTGTCAGTTTGCCTTGTTCCTCAATCTTAGCAAGGACAGTTTCCTTTCGTTCGGCTAGAGTCGTTAACGATTTGTCCCGGTCAATAATGGCCTTGATCGCTACTTCATCTAAATTTCCCGTCATATCTTTTCGATAGCGGGCAATAAAAGGAATGGTTGAGCCTTCTGCAGTCAGACTCAATACGGTATCGATTTGTTTTAAGCTAACACCCAATTCTTGGGCTATTTTTTCATATTTATCCATAGCTCCTATTATAGCATATTTTCCTGCCATCAAAGGGGGAGTTCGCCTGTTCTGGTCTCTGTTTCAGGGATTTTTCATAGAATAATTTTGACCCTCATGTTCTTTCCTTTTATGCTCCATTTCCCCCTTGCTCTTTCCTTTTTGTTATAATGAAAGAAAATAAAAAGGAGGCCCAACAATGGCTATTAAATTCTCAAAAACAGATGATCTTGATAAAATGTTTGAAAACTTTGCAAGTTTTCCGGATGTAGAAAAGAAAGTAGAATTTCCTGAAGAAAAAAAGAAGGCAGAAACTGCTACAACTAAAGAAGCAAAGAAGGCTAAGTAATGACATTCTTTCAACACCTTCCCTCTAGCGTCTTGCAGGCTGGGGCTATTTTTCTCTCGATTATTATCGAGGCCCTACCTTTTGTCCTAATCGGAAGTATCATTTCAGGGATTATCGAGGTCTATATCACCCCCGAGAGGGTCTACCGCTTTCTTCCCAAGAATAAATTTGGGCGGATCTTCTTTGGGACCTTTATCGGCTTTATCTTTCCTTCCTGTGAATGTGGAATTGTTCCCATTATCAATCGCTTTCTAGAAAAGAAAGTCCCAAGTTATACTGCTGTTCCCTTTCTGGTGACAGCACCTGTCATCAATCCCATCGTTCTCTTTGCGACCTACTCAGCCTTTGGGAATTCTGTCAAGATGGCCCTCTACCGAGCCCTTGGTTCCCTACTGGTCGCAACGGTGCTAGGGATCTTTCTTGGTTTTATTCAGACAGATTCGATCCAAAAAGAACATCGTAAGGCTGTACATGAACATGATTTTAGGGACTTGAGCAAAGGTCAAAAGCTCTTCCAAGTCTTGGTGCAAGCCATTGATGAATTCTTTGATACAGGACGTTACCTGGTATTTGGTTGTCTCTTTGCCAGCCTCGTCCAAGTCTATGTCCCAACACGGATCCTCACTTCGATCAGTGCAACACCGGTTATTGCTATTCTCCTTCTCATGGTCTTGTCCTTTCTCCTCTCACTTTGTAGCGAGGCGGACGCCTTTGTTGGATCCTCTCTTCTGACGAGTTTTGGAGTAGCGCCTGTTCTTGCCTTTCTGGTGATTGGGCCTATGCTTGATGTCAAAAATCTCCTCATGATGAAAAATTATCTCAAGACCCGCTTTATCTGGCAATTTATCGGAATTGTGAGTGGAGTTGTGCTCCTTTATGCTTGGTTTGTGGGGGTAGTGCTATGATTCGTTTCTTGATATTAGCTGGCTATTTTGAGCTCACCATGTACCTGCAATTATCTGGTAAGCTCAATCAATACATCAACTTACACTATTCTTACTTGGCTTATATTTCCATGTTCTTGTCCTTTGTTTTAGCTCTTGTGCAGCTGATCATCTGGGTCAAGCAGATGAAGATTCACAGTCATCTCTCTGGCTTCTAGGCAAAAGTGGCGAGTATTTTCTTGCTCTGTATTCCTTTGTTTGTCGGGCTATTTTTCCCTACAGTGACACTGGATTCCCAAACAGTCTCTGCCAAAGGCTACCACTTCCCGGTTGCTGCTGGTTCTTCCAAGGAAATCCAGCAGGACGAAGGGACAACAACCCAGTATCTCAAACCAGATACTAGTAGCTATTTTACCAAGTCAGCCTATGAGTCAGAAATGAAGCAGGCGGCAAAGAAATATGTTGATAAAAAAGTGATCCAGGTAACCACTGAGAATTACATGGAAGTCATGGAAGTGATTTATGATTATCCTGACCAATTTGCAGGAAAGACAATCGAGCTGACCGGCTTTGTATACAATGACCCCAATAACAAGGATAGCCAATTCCTCTTTCGCTTTGGGATCATCCACTGTATCGCAGATTCCGGAGTCTACGGTCTCTTAACGACGGGGGCTCCGCAGCATTTCGAAAACAATACTTGGATCCATGCGAAAGGAACCTTGTCCATTGAATACCACAAGCAGCTCAAGCAAAGCTTGCCTGTCCTCCACATTAGCGATTGCCAGACCATTACGAAACCGGATAATCCTTATGTCTACCGCGTATTCTGATGGAGCTTCCGTTGTAGATCCAAACATCTTATAACTGTTCAAGCTAGAACCCACATTGGTTCTAGCTTTTTCTATGCTTTCCTCTCAAATCCTCTAATCCAAGCGGAAAATATTCGGAACAACGATTCCATCAAAGAAATCTTGTAGATTTTATGGTAAAATATGGTTAATAAAATAGGAAATAGGTACTTAAATGTCTTCAAAAGTTATTGTAACCATTTTCGGGGCTAGTGGAGATTTAGCCAAGCGCAAACTCTACCCATCCCTTTTTAGACTCTATAAATCAGGAAATCTATCTGAAAACTTTGCGGTTATCGGAACAGCCCGCAGACCATGGAGCAAGGAATACTTTGAATCAGTCGTGGTAGAATCCATCACAGATCTGGCCGATAGCCCTCAACAAGCTCAAGAATTCGCTAGTCATTTCTACTACCAAAGCCACGATGTCAATGATACCGAACATTACATCGCCCTGCGTGAATTGCAAAATAGCTTGGATGAAAAATACCAAACGGAACACAACAAGGTCTTCTTCTTGTCCATGGCTCCTCAATTTTTTGGAACCATTGCCAAACACCTCAAATCAGAAGGCATTGTGGATGGGCAAGGCTTTGAGCGCTTGATCGTTGAAAAACCTTTCGGTACAGACCTGGAAACAGCTAGTCAGCTCAACAAGGAATTGGAAGAAACCTTTGATGAAGAACAAATCTTCCGGATCGACCATTACCTTGGAAAAGAAATGATCCAAAATATCTTTGCCATTCGTTTTGGAAATCTTATTTTTGATAATCTTTGGAACCGAGATTTTATTGACAATATCCAAATTACTTTTGCTGAACGCTTGGGGGTTGAAGAACGCGGTGGCTACTATGATCACTCGGGGGCCCTTCGGGACATGGTGCAAAACCATACCCTTCAACTTTTGTCTTTGCTTGCCATGGATAAACCAGCTACCTTTACTAAGGATGCGATTCGGGCAGAAAAGGTTAAAGTTTTTGAGCAATTGCACAATCCAACAGATGACGAATTGAAGAAATTCTTTATCCGTGGTCAATACCATTCAGGTACGATCGAAGGGAAAAAAGATATCTCTTATCGCAGTGAGCCCAATGTCGACCCTGAATCTACTACAGAAACCTATGCTTCTGGTACGTTCTTTGTTGATAGCGATCGCTTCCGCGGAGTGCCTTTCTTCTTCCGTACCGGAAAACGCTTGACGCAAAAAGGAACCATGGTCAATGTGGTCTTCAAGCAAACCGACTCCATCTTTGGACATAGCTTGCAACCAAATATCTTGACCATTTATATCCAACCAAACGAAGGTTTCTCATTGAGCATCAACGGGAAAGAGGTCGGAGAAAAATTCAGCATCACACCAATTTCCTTTGACTACGAAACAGATGCGACCGCAACTGGAGCTTCACCAGAGCCTTATGAAAAATTAATTTTCGACGTTTTGAACAATGACTCAACCAACTACAGCCACTGGCACGAAGTTCGTGCTTCATGGCAATTGATTGACCGGATTGAAAAACTATGGACCGAAAATGGTGCACCGCTCTATGAATACAAGTCTGGATCCATGGGACCAACTGCATCCGATGATCTCCTTGCAGAATACGGAGCCGAATGGGTTTGGAAACCTGAACCTAAGAATTAAGGAAATCCACCTTCGGGTGGTTTTTTTGATAGCGCAAGGAAACAAAAAGACAAATTGTCCTTCCAACAATTTGTCTTTTTCTATTCGACTCTTAAATCAAGCCTTCCAAGAGGCCTCTCATGAAGTTTTCTGAGTGGAATGGTCCGATGTCATCAAGCTTTTCTCCGAAACCAATCAACTTCACTGGAATGTCCAACTCTTCGCGGATCGCAAGGACGACCCCACCTCGAGCTGTTCCATCGATCTTGGTCAATACAATTCCTGTCACAGGTGTAATTTTTGAAAATTCTTTAGCTTGCACCAAGGCATTTTGACCAGTTGATGCATCAAGGGCCAGCAAGGTTTCATGTGGTGCATCAGGTACCACACGTTTGATAATGCGGCCGATTTTTTCAAGCTCCGCCATGAGGTTGTCCTTGTTTTGCAGACGACCAGCTGTATCAATCATCAGAACATCGATGTTTTCAGCGATCGCGCGTTCCATTCCATCAAAGACGACGCTAGCAGGATCTGATTTTTCAGGACCTGTTACAACTGGAACATCTACGCGGCGTCCCCATTCTGCCAGTTGAGCCACTGCTCCTGCACGGAAAGTATCTGCTGCAACCAACATGACTTTCTTGCCCTCTTGTTTATATCGGTGGGCTAACTTCCCGATAGATGTGGTTTTACCAACTCCATTGACCCCAACAAAGAGCATGACCGTGAGACCATCTTGAAAACGAATGGCTTCATTAAATTGGCCATCCTTTTCATACAAGTCCACCAATTTTTCGATGATCACGCGCTTGAGAGCATCTGGTTTTTTGGCATTTTCCAAACGGGCTTCATAGCGCAACTCTTCGGTTAAATTAGAGGCCACTTGAACCCCAACGTCACTCATGATCAAGAGTTCTTCCAATTCTTCAAAGAATTCTTCATCGACTGAACGGAAATTAGCAAAGAAGGCATTGAGACGTGCTCCAAATCCAGTTCGTGTCTTTTTCAAGCTACGATCGTATTTTTCCTGAATGGTTTCTTGCTGAGGCTCAACCTTGTCTGGAATTGGCGCCTCTGCCTTTTCAACAATCCTTTCCTCAACGGCTGATGCTGCTTCTCCTTGAGGAAGTCTGGACTCGGCTTCTGCTACTTCTGAAGTTTCCTCTTCTGGGACAGCATCCTGAGCTTCTACTAGTTCTGGAGACTCCTCTTCTGTCGTGCTCCCTTGCACTAGCTCAGCTTCAGATGATGGAGAAGCAATCGGTGACTCTTCTTCCAGTTCTGAACCGTTAGCCCCATCTGCTTCCTCACCATTTTCAGTTTCTTCCGCTTCCATTTTCACTTCTTCAAGAGGCTCAGTCTCCGTTTCATCAGCTAGTGGTGAAACTTCTTCAGGACTTGCTTCTGTTTGAACAGGTTCAAAAACAACTGGAGACTCCTCTACTGGTACTTGGTCTTCATGAGTCTCTGATGTCACAATTTCTTCAACAAGAGGGTCCTCTGCCGGCTCTTCTTGAGCAACGGTTGAAACAGGTTGATGAGTGGCTGCAATTCGCGCTTTGAGCTCTTGGTAATAAGCTTCCATATCAGCGATTTTTTGCTCTTCCTTGTCATTTCGGGTAGCCGCCGGCTCCTCTTTGACAGTTTCTTCACCCTCAGTACTTTCCGTCACTTCTTCAGAAGACGGAAGCACTTTTTCAGTTTCTTCTTTTTTTCCAAATAAACGATCAAATAATCCCATTTATTCACTCTCCTTTAGCACATAATTTTCAATCGCCCATGCGACAGCATCTTGGTCATTGGTCACAGGGGCCACAAGCGCTGCAACTTCCTTCACTGCTGGAATCGCATTGCCCATGGCAACCCCCAGTCCAGCCCACTGGATCATAGACAGGTCATTGGCTTCATCTCCACAGGCCATGACTTGATCTGCCTTAAGACCCAAAACAGCTGCCAGTGCCTCTAAACCTGTCGCCTTGTGAACATTTTTAGGGCACCATTCCAGCAACATTTCCCGAGATTTAAATATTTCATAGTCTTGAAATAAGTCCGGCCTAATCTGCTTGATAGCTGCATCTAGAAAGTCTTGATCGACGGCTGTCACACACTTGTTGTAGGAAATCGTGGATGGCAGGTCTTTAAAATCTGTTTCAATAAAGTTCAGGTAGGGATTGTAAAGGGAATAGAGAGACTTTCGATCTGCATGAATCTCATAAACCGTTCCCTCACTGATAGCATCCAGCGGAAGTCCTAGACGGGCTGTTTCATCATGAATGGTTGCGACATCTTCTGGTGCCAAGACAACTTTTGAGAGGATTTCTCCATTATTTCGCTGCACTAGACCACCGTTGAAGGTAATCGTATACTCTTCTTCGAGGCCTGCTGTTCCCAATTCTTCCAAAAGAAAATCCATGGCTTTCAAGGGACGACCAGTGGTTAGAACCACCTTGACACCTTGGGCCTGTGCAGCAGCGAGGGCTGCTCTATTGCGAGGGGAGATCTTTTTTTCAGAATTGAGAAGGGTCCCATCTAAATCCAGCGCAATCAAGGAAATCTGACTCATACAATTTCCTCCATGTAGCGGAGGACAGAACCAGTCTCATGGTGACCAATGACTGTTTCAGCAATCGCCAAGATTTCAGGACGTGCATTTTCTGGCGCTACAGGATGGCCCACGACTTGCATCATATGGAGGTCATTTAAGTTATCCCCGAAAGCCATCACCTGATCCATCGAGATCCCTAGTTTATCCGCTAAGGCGGTAATGGCCACTCCCTTATCGACATAATCGAGGACAATATCAATTGACTCAAAACCTGTCGTCATCGCTTTGACACCGGGGATATTCTCAGTGACCCATTGTTCACCTTCAAGTACAAGAGCTGCATCAAAGTTGGTGGTCAATTTGAAAATTTCATCCTGAATATCTGCTAGGCTTTTCACTTTTTGAATGTTTTCATTGTAGTGCTGACTCAAGGCCAGATAGTCGGGATCTACTGTTTCTAAGACATAGCTCCCTTTTTTCCCAGTCAAAAGAAGCTTATTCGGGTCTGCATAAGGTGAGGATTTCAAAGCCTCAAAAACACCCAAATAAAAGTCTTTGGACATGGTCGCTTCGTAGAGATCTTCTCCATGAAATTCTACCACACTACCATTTTCAGCAATGAAAATCATCTGGTCTTCAAAGCCTTTAAAGAGAGATTTGAGAGAAAGAAGGGCACGGCCACTCGCAGCAGCAAAATAGATGCCTTTTTCTTTGCAGCTTGCTAATACCTTGCGTAAAAGGTCTTGATCATACTGATGTTGGTCATTTAGAAAAGTTCCATCCATATCCGTAGCGATCAATTTAATATCATTATTCTTCATTTTCTAAGTCTTTCAATTTTACTGAGACGATTTTAGAAACCCCAGATTCCTGCATGGTCACACCATAGATGGAATCTGCAGCTGACATGGTCCCCTTCCGGTGCGTCACGACAATAAACTGGCTTTCCTTATCAAAGCGGTTCAAATAATCCCCAAAGCGCTTAACATTGGCCTCATCTAGGGCTGCCTCTACCTCATCCAAAATGACAAATGGAATAGTCTTGACACGAATAATCGAGAACAAGAGAGCCAAGGCAGACAAGGCCTTTTCTCCACCACTCATGAGGTTTAAGGATTGGATCTTTTTACCAGGTGGCTGCACAGAAATCTCAACACCAGCTGTCAGAAGATCTGGCTCTGTCAGAATCAAATCAGCAGCCCCCCCACCAAACATTTGACGGAAAGTAACTTTAAAGGATTCACGAATGGCTTCAAAAGTTGATTTAAAGCGTTCCTTGACTTCGTCATTCCTGTCGTTGCCAGTAGACAGAAGCATGTTTTTCGA
>OGJS01001291.1_pt1 | contig 11399 bp, 10 predicted proteins | sample 1572241 | NCBI WGS metagenome assembly OGJS01 (sample SAMEA2582145, study PRJEB24529) | metagenome | biome: Human gut stool | place: China | collected 2011 | reverse complement strand
TCTACAAATAACATAGGAACTCCTTTATCTACATATAACATCAAGAATCATTATTTATATGTATAGTGTAGCAGATATATCGATTAATTTCAATTTATTGTTTTATATATCGTCCGTAGGAATAGCACCTGCTTAATTATCGCTTACGATAATCTTCGTCACCTTACTACCATTATGTTCAAAGAATATACCTCGAATGTTATCGCTATTATATCTGAGATATCCATAGAACCAACGGTTATTAAAATCGATAAAATCAGGGCGTCCATAGACGTCCTATAATCTTACTGATTATAAAGTGCTATTTTCTTCATATACCAAGGAATATAGACCGGATTTGCTTCTAACTGCTTCTTATAGTTTCTATGTACTCTCCATTGAGGTTCCTTTTGAAGTGTTCTTGTATTATCAAAGCCTACATATTCTATCATATCTCTCAGTTGTTTATGATTATATGAGGATATACTTTCATCATAAAGAATTCGATAACTATAAGCATATACTGAATCTTTTGTATAGTGTCTCAAGTATGAGTTACCTTTGTTTATTTGACGATCAATTAAGAATCCTGGCAAGCCGTTGTTCCATACGGTAGCATATTGTGTAGATAAATCAAGGTCGCCATATTTATCCAAAAACCACAGTATTTGAGGTGTGGCGCTAGAACGATCTATATGATCTTTCTTAAATACATGACGTATAACACGAATCGTGATTCCCTTATCTTCATAGGTTCGCACCTCATACCGACCTTCTTCTATAGTTTGACTAATCAATTTAGCGGTTTTGGGAATACGATACGTAAAATTACCCCAGCTTTCAGCCTTAGAATAAGAATCCAATCCCACTAGCGATTCAATAGACGGAATAATATAATTACTCATAACTACTTCAGCAGGTTGATTTTGGAATGGATCATTCTTCGTCACAGAACGGCCATATGTAATGCCATACGTATGGTTGGAATTAAACGGAGTGAATTCAGTATACATCACATGTTCTTTAGCATCAGCCACAAGTTTCCAAGAAGCCTGTTTTAAATTGTCATATGTATACTTTCCATGCTCATAACCCTTTATTTGCTTACTATGAGGAGGACCTACAAGCAAAAATCCAGTAAGGCTCCGAACAGCATATAATGGTCCTTTTTCTGTATTCGACGTAATTACATCACCTCGAATACTAACATCAGGCACAGAGAAACGAATCGCATTGGCTTTGTCATGCACCAAAACAACAGTAGATTGTGAAAACTCTGCTAATCTAACAGCTTTATCATATCCAGGTTTCTCTTGATTAATTTTTGCTATCAATGAATCTGAGGCTCTCGGATGAGACTTAACATACGCCACATATGCGTCTACCTCCTTAACAGCCGGCTCATTGATATGTGAATAATTTTCATAGGCATTTGCAGAAATTTTCCTGTCTGCACCAGGTACAGGAGGTTGTCCTACCGGTACCGCTATCTCTACGGCATTAACATTCGTAGTGAAAGCTACTGCCATCGCCATCATAAATAAACTACGCCGTATCATACTATACCCTCTTCTCTCAACATAAAATAAGCACAATACTTCTTAGTATAAGTATACTATACTAAGAAGCACTGTGCCTATTGTTTTATGGTTTATTCGTATTTGACGATATATATGCTCTTTTTATGCCCATACGCACGGTGTTTTCAGCAAGTTCTGAATCATATTGTGCCCTGCTATGACGGTCAAAACTGATGGAGGACAATAGGTAAATTCTGGGTCTGGCACAATCGTTTTGATGTAACAATCTTGTGTTTCCATAAATGATTTGTATGTATCGAGTGAAAAGAGCCCATAGTTACCGCACAGTTGCCATTTATCTTTAGCGAGAAGGGCCAAAAATTCATCGGCGTGTGGGTCATATGCAATGTTAGGTAAGGTGCTGGTTGTTAGCCCTGTATCACTATTTGTACATGGGGAAATATGATACATATACCCTCTTGGTGTGATACAAAGCATCCAAGTAATGGCTCTAGACATAAGGGTTCGTTTAAAAACGCCAAATACTTCTTGTAATCTTGATTTTCGCACATACAGAGCATAAAAGGTTTCCCTATATTCCGTTGGATCATCAGGCGTATCGAGATAGGTTTGTTCCACTATATCAACTGGTACATTGCATATATTAGCGAGGTCTTCAATTGAATGGCGCCATATTCCTCTACGTACTAACTCAATACGCGTTTTTGGGAATAGTAAAATATATTCACTGCCAATATAATCAGATAAAGCACCAAAATGAGTGCCATCTTGACGATTAAACTCAGGGAATTGCATACGCCGATAATCAGCGTCAATGCCCGTACAAGCATAGCTTTCACCTAAAACAGTGCTGCCATAGGTCTCAATCTGCTGAGGGTCCCAAGGCCCTAAATCATCGCCATACCGCATCTTACCATGATCATACCGAAGCATCTTGGTATGCCCCGTAGGCGACACGCATAGCACGCAAGAATACCCATATTGCTGCGTGTGCCAACCACCCACGCTGTGCCAATCTACAATCCTATTCTCAGGCCATGCAAACAAGGTCATCTCCACAGGCTGCTGTCCATGTACACCATTCACAGACGCCGTGCCATGAATCGTATGCTTATACCAATTTCGGCCAATCATATACTGCCATGCCAACGGTGGCGTCGGACCACTTTGGCCAACAGGATCACTAATCACAATGAGCAGACCCATCCGCGCTTTTCGATAGGGTCTAACGATATCATTAATTTGGCGCACTAAACCTTGATTCATAGGACATCCCCCTTTTTCCTTACTAATCTTGATGAAAGCTAACGCTGTTTACACCTTTAGTATAAATGACTATATGTGTAAAATTTAGTGCATAGAGGGATGCAAACTCATTACTGTTTAAACTATAGGAATATTATATAATTATACTTAATAAAGAGAATCTATGTATTGTTATAGCTCCTAAGTATAAACTACAGCAACATGTGGTGTTTCCAGAGAATCGCTGAGTAAAAAATTAAATACAACCAGTCTACTATCATAAGATACACAAACAACCAGTACCGCAATCGCAGTACTGGCTGTTTGTATGTGTAGTGATTACCCACAACAAGTTTATAAACTAATGCAGTTTTTGTAGTGCCATTTTAATTTCTTTTATTTCAGCACGTAAATCCGCATTATCAGCTTGTAAATCTTTAATTTGCTGTGCCATTTCAAAACGGCTCATTTTTAAACTAGGATCTTGATAGCCTAATTTAAAGGAAGCGCCAAGGTTGAATGTACTTTCACTACCTAATGCCACACCAAGATGAACCATAGTATTTTCATTTGGTTGATAGGAGGTACCAATAGCGCCAGCTGTTGTATTTTTATAATGTCCTACACTAGTTGCAAAGGACCATTTATCATTTGGATTATAGTCCAAATAATGCAATCCAGATAAAGCAGCCGTCGCAGCACCAGCCTTATTAATTTTATGATCTACATTAATCATAACATTACTAATTTGACTAGTAGCATCACGTAATTGACTCACATTGACAGCATCTGTATCCGCAACACCAGCAGCTACATCATGCATTTGCATATTCCCTGCATGAATACCAGCCTCACCATCATACGTCAGCATAAGGCCATTTGGTTGACCATCACTAACAGTTATGCCGGTAGGATTAACCTGTGTAGCATATATCTTCACAGTACTTGGATCTGGATTTGGATTTGTATCTGGATCTGGCGCCAGTGAACTAGCGGCCGCTCTATCAGAAATTACTAATCCACTACCGTCAAAACGCATACCCCTTTGTTGATTCGATACATCTAAACTACCAGGTGTAATAATTGTACGCTCATTACTATCATCTGGAAAATTCTCATTAAGCATAATTTGATTTGTTGAAATAGTGGTACCTTCAAATGATTGTGATGCGGGTTGTGTACCAACTCTAATCGTATCAGTGCCCACATCTACAGATGCACCCATAACATTGATACTCCAAATAGACATCATTGCCGCTAACACTAACAATCGCTTATTCATAATAACTCTCCCTCTAGCCCACACGGTCTCAGTCAAACACAACATATCTTTATAGATTTCCAGTTATGGACCTTTATGAATAGAGATACATCCTGACAAAACTATACAGTTATTATTATAAGAGCTACTTATTTTTACGTCAATGATATATTTTCATTTTGTTTTCATCTATTTTCCCTTACCTTGTTTTTCATGTTGTTCTACAAGAGCAAGGAATAGACAGGTGTTTTTGTGAAATACAAGAAATACTAACCTAGAGCAATAGCCACAATGGCTACAAGTACGGCAATGATAATCTTCTTTTTAGACATAAGGGTCTCCTCTCATGCGGACACAATAGTATGTAACTTACTTTCAATTTTACACTAAAACCCTACTATTTAGGAAATTAAATTCCATTTTATTCAAAAAAATGTATGATTTAAATTCTATTGCTAGACAAATAAGCACAACCTATTTCACAACTACATCATCAAATTGCAAGCCGTACACATGTTCATACAAACGGTTCGCCAAGAGGTATCCTGCAAAACCAAAATCTACAGGGGCCGTTGCCATCCGTCTATCTCGCGCTTCGCTTTGTGTATCATACCGGTTCCCATCTATATGATACTCTTTAAAATCAATAATAGTAGATGAAATCCCTGAATTCTTTTGTTTAGACAACCATAGATCTTTATATGATTCTAACTGATTGGTCCCGAGCTTCTTTATGAGATTCGCAAAAGAATACTTTGTATCAAAGGTGTATAGAACCTGCTTTTCCTGAATTATATCTCCAGCAGGCATGAGCACATACTGTGTGAGGGCAATTTGCTTAGTTCCATTCAGTCCGTTAGAGGCCTTGATGGAGTCCTTATCTATAAAGGTGCCATCACCATTGCCGCTTTCACCAAAACCATGAAGCATTTCGAAGCGGCTCGTGTTTTGTAATTCTTGCATGGACATGCTATGCGCGGGCACCACACAAGACAGCGCCAACGCCATTGCTATATATAGTACTTTCATCATAGGCCTCATTTCACTACCACATCCTCAAAATGCATATGATACGCTTCATAGAATAATGTATCTGCTATATCATAGCGTGTTGTATTAGGCGCCATGCGCACAATAGCACGAGTCGAGGCTTTCACCTGAACCGGCAGGGACTGTCCGTCAAAAGAGAATTTCCCCAATGGTTCCTCAGTGCCCGTCATACCGGTTTTCGTCTGTGCCGCATCAATAACTGTCGTCAACGAAGCACCCGCTTGTTTCGCGCGATATACCTGACTTGCTAGCGACAAACGAGTATCATAGGACACAATCCAAGAATCACTAAAAATGACATGTTTCCGCGGCGATTGGTACGCATTATATACCGTGGCTTTAATTTTATACATAGGTGGCGCATACTCTAATACCTCTATGGATTTCGTATCTAAATACCACGTAGTATGCTCATCTGCATTAGGACCATCAGGCGTTACCTCATACATCACCTTAAACTGCGGTGATGACTTGAGTTCCTGTATCGATATCGCTTGGCTAGGTATGGTGAAAGCTAGCGCTACTGCTAACATTATAAAAATACGTTTTAACATAAAAAGCTCCTAAAACTTCATACACTATAACAAATAAGGTAATAAGTTATATTCTTTTACATCGCTTAATACATTACTATTACCATGTCGATCATGTTGGTACCGAATCAATACGACTTGATTTGTATACTTATTGAACACAAAAGATAAGCCTTCATTGTGATAACCTACGTATTCGCCCACATAGTACCCTGTATATGTATCATATCCAGGATAGATGTCTCCATATGGTTCGGCTGGTCGTCCCCATTCAGTATCCTCAAGAAGCGGTCCGTAAAGGGATTCTACTTTGCTTCTCGTCATCCCTACCATGGCCCCTTTATTGGTTTCATATCCTGATTTTGTAATATATATCATACTCGGTGGTGTACTATAATCCCATAATGAAATAATAACGGATTGGTCAGAAGAGATATACATATCATGATGAGAATAACGATGATCCGCTAGCCATAAGGAATAATGGTAATAATTCAAATAAGAATACATATCCGAATTAGATTCTAATCCGGCTAAGACACCTGCATCATCAGTTTTGGCAAACGCAGTTTGTCCCATACAACCAATGATAAGGATAGAACTTAATAAGAGTTTTACAAGCATATGTTTCAATAGACTCACCTCATAAACTAATAACATGTAGAAATGGCCTTTTCGTTTATCTAGCTACCAAGCGGTAACGGAAGGCTATTTTTTCTTATGTATTAAGTTTTGATGCATTGTATCTCTTAGCATCTTAGCATTCCCAAAGTCCAAATATTCCATCATATCGCGTAGTTCGATATGGTTATAATTTGCTTTTCCATCTTCATAGGTAAGATACATATTATATTCATACTGATCATCCTGTATCAATTGAATCATACGAGATTGTTTACCAGAATTATATTGGTCCATAAGATAAGATGGAACCCCATTATTCCACACCACTGCAGACTGAATTGGTACATCTTGTAATAGAAGTGATGGAGACGCGTAAAGATAGTCATGTAGAACACGATTACAATATGCCAAGATTGGGCTTTCAGTATCAATAACAGGCCCTCTTTCAATAACGAATTCCATTCCATGCCCCTGATACACACGCTTATTTGAATTGGAATGATTCGTATCATTTGTTTTCAACACCATTCCCTTTGGCACACGATACGTAATATTTTCCCATGTAACAAGGTCACTGACACTATCCAATGTGTCCAACGATTGCATAGAAGGAATCACAATATTCGCCATTGCTGACTCTAAGTTCTTTACAACATCCGATTGACCAAACTTACTCAGCATAGCTATGTATGTGTGATTTGGTTGGTCATCGAATATAACATGGGCAAGCATCGTAGGATTATTATCGTTCTTTGATGAATCTGTTATTATCCAAGTTCCTGCTCGTATACCAGGATATGTGAAAGCGCCTTTACGTCCAGCGCTACTTTCATTAAAAGCTTGTTCCGGCGTTTCCGTAGTACCAGAAAGCGAAGCCATTGCATAACGATCTATGGCAAATGACGTAATACCCTCACTTTTTAAAGGAGTCACTATCCCCTCCACAGTCCTAATCGGAGCTGTCAGTTTAGCATTATATCCCTTTTCATGTAATAAAATGACCGTTGAGTCATGGGAAAGCAAGTCCATATATCTAATATTGGCTTCTTTCAATGCATTGGTGTTGACTTGGCTCATTTCAGGCTCACGAGCAATCTCGTCTATCTCTTTAAAGCTGAGTTTTAGAGATTCCTTAATCTCAAAGTCAGGTACTTTACTAGTATCACCATACCGATAATTCTGATATGCATTCTCTGGAATACTTGCATCTGCACCTGGCACAGGCAGTTGCCCCTCGAGCACCGTATATTGCGCCGCATTAATAGGCATGGTAAAAGCTAACGCCATAGATACACCTAGCAACATCGTTTTTGGTTTCATACAACACCTCTCAAACAACAATAGACACGTTCTCTTATTGGTATAAGTATACTATATCCACGAGAACGTGCCTATTTTATATTCTATATGTCAATGTAACGATGCTAATGGAACACATAACTCATCCAAGACACCAATGCCTTCTTATATTCTTCAATGGTAGAGAATTTCGGTGTATAGTTTGTTAACCATTCGGTTAGTGTAGGTTGCGCTGCCTCTGGGTCAACGGCGATTGGTAAATCCCAGATGTTACCATGTTTGCCTTCAAAGTAGCGCCATTTATCTTGGGCAAAGCTCACCAAGGCATAGGCCTTATCGTATTGTTCCTTCGCAAGGTCTAGTTTGCCTAGGCTTTCATTAATCTGAGCCATAATACTATAATCCGATGCATTCCATGGATATCCTAATGCAGTACCGGCCCAGCCAAATTTATACTCCTCATCGATAAGGATTTGTAGATTGCGCTTGTACATCTCGGCCCGACGGGTATCGCCAAAATGGACAGCCAATTTCACCATGTATTTGACGCATTCAAGGTACGCGTAATGATCCTGCGTATGGCGTGCATAGTTTGGATTGTCATAGGTTGCGTCCCACAAGGCGCCAAGCTCGTCCCAACAGGCTTGGTCCATATGATCTAGGTGAAAGTGCCATACGGCCTTAACCCACAATAGGAATACTGCATTCGTATAGTTCCAATAGTGATTGCCCTGTGTATACTCGTCTTCCGCCTCATGTCCATTCTCATTTAAGAGCACATGCATCTGGCTAATCCAGTCAAAACGCATGGAGAAAAGCGGTGGATACACGGTTTCAATATAGCGCTCATAGCCTATGCGATTGTCCGTTTCTACATAAAAATGCAACAACGCTAGCTGTAAATACTTAAGATCAAAGGCACTCGATGGATTTGCCAAGTTATAAATAAATGCATCCGAACAACGTTCATACTCTAACGGATCTTTTTCCTGAGCCTGAATCAACTCTTTGAATAGACTTTCAGCCTCACTACGGCCTGTGAAAGCATAGGCAAGCGCCCGATACCACTTGGATAGACGCCCTACTTTCAACATATACTCGTACTGCCACGAATCCGGCGAAGGAATGTCCGCATGAGCGACCAAATCGTCAAGGAAATTCACGATAGGAATCACATTATGGTACATGCGCTCGCCTCGAATGGCACGCTGACACGCATCCAGCGCACAATACACGTGGCAACATAATTCCACATCCACCAGCGGCATATCATCCGCTTTATTCATGCCAAAGGGGTCATCAAAACTAAAGGAATCTTCCGTATCAATAAAACCTTCTAGGTCAAATGAAGTATCCCTGCCAAACGGACGATTCATATTGAACGGATTCGAGTCATCCATTACAGACAAGAGCTCGTCACCCACCCCGACATACCGCTTGCGATACAATTCCTCCACGCGGTCTACATAGGGAACGAGAACATCTAAATACTGCTTATACTGATGCACCTTCGGATGCAATTCGACGCCTAGATTCTCTGTTGAAAGTTCCCGAATTATGTGTGCCACAAGAGGAAATACCTGCTGTTCTTTCACAAAACCGAGCACGCCATCATCATAAGTAGGCACCTGATTTAAGGTACGACGAACCATCGTATATTGGATATTCCAACATTGCCGAATCAATGGATTCAGCCAGCGTTCACACTCATCATAGACGCCAATAGCTGCCTCTTCAGAAGGCCCCATGTACATTTTATACATGGACTCACAAATATTTTGTAACAATCTATCCCTCGACAAGGTCTTGAGCGCGTCCGATTCTGTTTCTCCGTCCATAGCTTGCACCATATAGGCACCAAGCGCATCGGCAAGGAGTAAAAATTCAGAATGGACCTGTGTGGGCTCGGTCATTACGTAGTGATTCGGAACCGAAAAGGCATCAACACCTTCACTGAATATATCCTCGTCCGCAGCCTTTATGCCCTCTAAGGACTGTTGCAACACGCCAAGGGATATAGGCGTTTCTATATACACAACGTCTGCTAAATAACCATACGTACCCTCATCGGAAAACAAGGTCGTTACGAAATGACGTAGCATATTGTCGAATACATATTGCACTTCATCCTTAGGTGGACGGCCCTTTTGAAATAATAACTTGCGACCTCTATGGCTTTTATACAATACATACACCTCATACTCACCTGTACGAGGCTTTTCTAATAGAGGTTGCCCGTTATACGTACCATAGCGGATAAATTCTGGCAAGGAAAACAAAAACGCACTGCGACACTCCTCAAAGGCCTTGCCCATCTCCTCACATACGGCCTTAACGAATGCGCGAACCCGCTGCCGCTCTAGCTCAATATAAGGACCATTGGCAACTACATCGTCTTGCTCCTCATCATAAAATGGACTGATCTCGCCCGCATGAAAATCTAATCCGAGCAAAAACGTCGTCGTTTCCTTGCCCTCTATCGGCGGGAACAAAGACGGCCGGATAGCATTAAATATGCCCGTTGTGCTAATCGTAATGTGACGCATAATACCTCCTATAAACAAACTATATAACAAAACTCTATTAACTTATTATTGTAATCTATTTGTGCCGGTTAGTCTGTAATGCCCAAATGATACCAAAGCATGAAACTCAAATTAATCGCAATATACTGTTTACCTATGCGGCCATAACGGATACACCGTAGTCCAGTAGTCGCTGAATAACAGCAGGGTCATCATCATAAAAACATAAATCCTGTGGCCCACATTGAAATAGCGAGCAAAAATCTTGAATGGCGTGCACCACATCTCCAGCGGATTTATCGCTAAACCGAATGGCCTTGTAATCTGTTACATTGTGAAAGTTCAACAATAACCGCACACGTTCTGGATCTGCGGCAGTCCACAACGCGCAATGTTCGCTGCCTTCGGTGATCAACAAATGAGCCATTTCAAGATTAAGCGTAGTTTGCTCCATATGGGTACGCACATAGGCTTGCTTATGGGATGTGATGCGACCTAATTCTTGGCCTGTAAGCTCTGGATACCACCTACGCACCACATTCCGGGTAATGCGGTCCGGTATAGCAGTACGTGGTTCTAGTCCCACCTGGGCTAAGGCGTACACATAACCGGCTGTATTTAATTGATTGGTAAACACTAATGTGTTGTCTACATCGACGATGTGAAACATAGAACCTCCTCTATCAAAACTATACCTATTGTCTCTAACTATACTGTAATGGCACTATAACTACAGAGGATACCTAGCACAGAACTTAAAATAATGTGTCTGCCAGTTCCAATGATGGGTTCACGAGCTGAACGATATCCTCGACAGTGACTGCCAATGTATCTGCTTTTCCCTTCGCCACCACAAGTTGTCGCGCTTGTTGCGATGCTAGTAAGCTACGATTTAACTTCATATCCCGTGCATTGTCATCGGTGGCAGCATTATACATGGCACATGCCATATGACCATATTTGCTAGCCTTTGCCATAGCATGACGGGAACCGCTATCTCCATCACGGCCTTCATAACTAGCAATGAGGATGACCGCCTTCGCAAATAAGGCTTGCAATCGATCTCGTTCCACAAAGCGGTTGATGGCTTCATGACGGCTATGCGTTTCGTCGCAATACTCGGTAATGATGAGGCCCCCCGTTTCAACGATGCGCTGCGCCATATCACGATGAGCAGCCGGGAATATGGAATTCAAAGGTGATGGCAAAATGGCAATAGTTTTTCCACCACAATCCATGCATACCGTATGGGCAATGCCATCGCAGCCCTTGGCGAGACCGCTCACGATATGTTGGTTATAATGGACGAGTTGCTCAACAATCTTGCTTTCACGGGCCACCT
>OGJS01001284.1_pt1 | contig 11463 bp, 9 predicted proteins | sample 1572241 | NCBI WGS metagenome assembly OGJS01 (sample SAMEA2582145, study PRJEB24529) | metagenome | biome: Human gut stool | place: China | collected 2011 | reverse complement strand
AAATAATTAACAAATTTATAAGATAATTAATACAATAAAAAACGGATAGCTAATCTCAATGGACTAACTATCCGCTTATATACTGAGGTTGTTATGAATAATCTGTTTATATTGTACAGCTATCTGAGTATCTCAATATTATCTGTTATTTAATTTTTGTACGAGCATATCTACTGTTTCTTGTAACTTTTTGTTTTGAGCTTCTAAAGTATCAACCCGTTGTTCGAGAGCGTTATAAGAAGCAGGAGAGATTTTTTGTAGCGTTTTGTTTTCACCGAATTTATAGGATACGCCAAGATTGGCCATGATGCGGTCACTAACGGTAGCACCTGCTGTGAGGAGCAAGTTTTCCTTTGGATAGTAACCCACACCGAGGGCTAAGGCATTGGCATCTTTATAGTGACCAATACCGCCCATCACTTGTACACGATTATCTGGATCAAATTGCATTGGATGTAATGCAGCAAGTGCCGCGGCACGAGCATCGCCTTTATTGGCATCTTTTCCAATGTTGCTAATTTTGTTATACAGATTATCGATTTGTTGGTTCGCACCGTATAATTGGGAACCATTGATGGCATCTGTAGAGTCCGCACTAACGCGGCCTGCTGCTACATGGGTGATAGTCCGTTCTTGACCGGTAGTACCTATAGACACGGTGGATACTGGCGCCGTACCAGCAAAGTTCACGGTACCGCCTGCATAGGTGTAGCTTGGTGTGCTCACCACATCTGTGCTTTCAGCAGTGGAATGACTGCCTAGAACTACGGCATTATCTAAAGTTGTCGTTACATGATCACCTAGTACATAGGTATTATTCGCCGTCACATGATTGTAGGCACCCACCACAGCATTGCTTTCACCTTTTAACTCTGCATTATGGCCTATACCATAGTTAAAATTACCATCCACTGTAGAGTTAGAGCCAATCAACACCGTATTGTTACCTGTGCTGCCACCCGCTTGGCCAGCGCCAAGCCATACGTTTTTATTACCTGTAGCATTGGAGCCAGCGAAAGCTCCAATAGCAATTGTATTGGATATGGTAGATTTGAAACCTGCCGCAAAATTACCGAGGAAATTATAGTCACCTTTCCCCTCTAAAAATGTCTTGCCCCCCAAAGCAACATTACCACCACCACTAGAGCCATTCAAAGAAATACGTCCAATGGCGATATTATTTCCCGTTGCATTAGGATCACCACCAGGTTTTAGATATGAATTGCCATTAGTAGTCCCCGCTTGTCCACCAAGGGATACATTGTCCGAATAAGTAAACTTAGAATCTCCTGGTATGCCAATATTATAAGCCACACCACCAGTTGAAACGATAGGTGTATCAGCGGCTTGAACCAACCCGATAGAAGAATACACCAAGCAAACTAACCATTGTTATCATACGTAATTTTGTTGCGTAATTCATATTACGTCCCTCCCAGACTCTCTAAATATGTGTTGTTATACTCCCGCTAATGTTCTCGATGCGCCATAGATTTCAGCCACCACATAAGGGTTACCGCAGGTACTCAATTTAGCAAGCATCCGTTTCGTATAATCTAAATGCTCTAACATAGCATCCCGTAATTTGCGTTGCACGTGGTCAGGGGAATGAAATACGAGTATAGGATCAAAGTCTCCTATGATGATATACGTTGTATGTGGTTCTGGTCCTGGCTCAATATGGTATTGAAATGGAATGATAACGTTGAATAAACCATACACCACATCGCGCGCAATTGGTTTCCGTGCTTTAAGACAAGCAAATGTCATGTTAGGACCTAACGTTCGTGGATCCGTATACATAGGCTTTGACCGTCTCGTTGATTGAATGCCGTTTGCTAGAACACCCTCGTGTCGTGCTATCTCTCGCAATACCGTTTTAATGGATTTGTGAATGATATCACACCGACCATCTACATAGTAACAGGCGGTGCAGTCACCACCATCTATGTAAACAGGGATTAAGCAACATATATGGTGATCTACATCGCCATATATTGTATTTGGATTACAAGAAATTGATTCTTTATTACTTACCTTTTGATACGCTGTATTATGCATCATTATAACCTTTCTTAAGATTAATGAGTAATAAAACTAAGGAATTCCTCTTGTAAAATTGTATAAATAACACGTGTTATATAAATGTGCTTTAGCAGCACTTATGAGTTAATTGTATACCTATAATTACAAGCTGTAAATATATAAATTAAAAAATATTTTATTTCTTTTAACTCTGCTTATAACTATTCATATTTTGCATATCTTTTATATTGAATTGTTTGTTATCCGCTACCATCATATAGTACCGCAATTGGTCGATGGCCTTTTGATGGCGTTGTTGCACAGCCTGTCTAGACTGATGTGTTTCACAGCCTATGTCTACGCAGCTCTTGCCATCTCGATATAGGGCATACAATAACTGTTGTTGCTGCCGTGGCAGTTTTTTAAAAGCAGACCACAGACGATTGCGCAATTCGTCTTCTGTCACCATACCGACAATATCTCGTTCAAGATCCACATCGCTAGGGAACTGATCCATCGCTGGCTCTGATACATCATCACCGGTGCATAGAGGCAAGGTCAACTCGTGGCGCCACTGATGAGCTGATTGTTTATAAAAATTAAGATAACCATAATGAATGGCTGCTTTCACATAGCCTGAAAATGGTACCTTTCCCGATGTGTGAAAGCTATAGATGGATTCGATAAAGATAATCCACAGAAATGATTCGACGTCATCCGTCATCATAGCCGTACTACATCGAGTTGCATACCGCATGATAAGCGGCCGATAGCGTCGGCATAGCTCGATTTGTGCCGCATCGATAGTCAATTCCTCGATAGGCCACACGGCTCGTTCCGTACTGAGCACCGATACACGACGTTCTTGGCAGACGCGCACTAAACTAAGGTCTGTCACCGCTTGCAACACCTTTTGGGGACAAACCACATGTTTCACGTTCATATTCGTTCCTTTCTGCCTAGGCTTACTTGGAATATACACCCAAATGAGTATTTAGACAAACGAGAAATTCCGCCATAAATGCATAGATTTACAGCGGAATTTTTGTTGTTACATATGTATTTGTGTATAATTACAAACCTATTTCAGAAAAGTACGTCAATTTAGATCAATTTTACATAGCTGTATGAATTTGAATCGATTGTTGTACAATGAGCGAGTTCGAATCAATTATAAGTCGCACGAATTCGAATTCATTTCACTAAAACGATTGTATTAAGCAAGTGTATCTAGCGCAGGTTTTGCAATGGTATCGTAAATATATTGCCCTTGACCGCAATTAATTTCCTCAAGATTTGGGAACACGAACTGGTACCAAAATTGGAACATAGTATTCACAAAATGGTAATCTGCGTAGCGCAATGGACCACGGCTACCACCTTGAATACGTCCAATAATTTCCATATCTAAGAGGTCGGCCATACGGGTTGCAAAGGTACCACTCTTAAGCTCACTGGCATGACATAATTCTGTATAGAACGGCTTATCCAGTTGTGCCAACGCATAGAGAATCGCATTAGCGGCGCCTACATTACGAATGTAGCGCATAAGCAATCGTTGTGGTTCCGTACATAATATGCCTTGTGGTCTGAAGAATAGACGCACAATATTTTCATCTACCGATAAGGCTGGATCTATATGCACAAGGTTCCCCGGCATACCACCTGTTACATGGTATAGCTTAACAAGATCTTCGTCCGTATAGTCCCAACCTAATGCTCTCACATCATCAAGTGTGAACTGATTGACCTTGAAATAACTATGAATGTAGGCTGCAATCAAACTTGATTCGCCGATGATGCGACCTTTCAACTCCTCTACATGGGTTCCCATGAGAAGTACGAATACTTTGCCATGGTCGCGATAGGTTTCCATCAAGTCACGCAATATGATAGGCGCTTGTGGAACCGTATCCACAAATGAAGGATAATCATCTATGATGAGCATGATCCGCTTGTCAAGACTTGCTTGAAAAACGCCACGCAATGCATCCTCTAAAGTCTTAAAAGACCCTGATGGCACCTTTAGTTCTCTCTCAATTGATCGAATATGAATGGACTCATTCGCCAAGCGACCAAGCAGATATATTGTATGATCTTTGCCTAATCGAGCCTGTAACGCTCTAGCGATATACGTTTTACCAACGCTGTAAGGACCGTGTACAACACTCATTTCCATGCGGCCCTGATTGTATTGTTCCATTATGGCGTCAATGACCGCCTCATGGTTACTACATTTCATATAAGATCTCACCTCCCTTAAAATAGTTCTCAGGAGTTTATTATATCATATTTTAAATAAACTATAAAATATATCTTGTAAATTTTAACAAATAGATAATAAATTCATTTTTTACACATAAAAAACTCTTTTCCCATTATGCTATGTACCTCTTTTACTGTTTGTCCAGTAAAGAGGGTACATTATTACAAGAAAAGAGTTTCTATGCCTAGTTTTACATTCTTATTATTAAAGCTTACAGTTGTAAGCCATATCTATCGGTCATTGCTAAATTTCATGAGCATGATGCGGCGCACCGATTCATCAAGGCGTGCTTCGGAAATAGTTCCATCTGCTACAGCCTGTGTTAACGCGTCGTGAACGGCCTTAATGTGCTTGGCATGCTTACAAAGGATAACCATGTCGCTGCCTGCATTGATGGTGCGCACCGCATAATCCTCTATGGACATACCAGCAACAGCAGCGCCAACCTCGATATCATCGGTCATCACAACGCCCTCAAAGCCCAGTTCATTCCGTAGCCAATCTGTAATGATCGGTTTAGATAGACTCACCGGATGATTCGCATCGATGGAGGGTACTTTCACAGCATTCACCATAATCATAGGATGTTCGTCACGCGTCGCATCGATGAGCTGAGCAAAAACGCGGCCATCATCGTCCATGAGGCTCGCCTTCGACGCATCTAATTTCATGCCCGGTACCGTGTAATCCCCGCCACCCGGAAAATATTGATACCCTGTAAACACGCGATTTGCCGCATAGTGTTTAGTAATGGTCTCACCAATGCGCGCCGCCCGGTCCACATCGCTCGTGTACGAGTAAAACGAGTGGGTATTCACCATGACACCCAAATTGAGATTGAACCCAAGGTCGCGCATCTCAATGGCCGTGCGCGTCGCTAGACTCGACACCGCATCAAGCCCCTGCTTCGATAATAGCTTGGGCTCCGTCCAAGGCAGCATCAGGCTAGGTCTGTACTGCATGCGTTCCCGATTCATGGCGATGAACGGCATCATGAGGCTCGACGTATTCGCCGTGTCTCGTATGCCTTTTGTGAAAGCCCGCACTTGTTCCTTAGATTCCATATTATCATTATCTAATACAATACCACCTACGCGATATTTACGTACTAATTCTTTTTGTGACTCGTCAAATGTAGTGCCTTCTAGACCGATACACATTAACTGACCAATCTTATCCTCTTGTGACATCGTGCGCACACTGCGGTCCGCCTTTTCCGCAGCCGACGCATTCATGGCGGCAATCGCCTTATACCCTACGGGCGCACGGTCAGAACTTGCCGTCGTACTCGGCGTCTCTCGACTACACCCTACAAGGATGCCTATCATGGCTATTGTCAATACACCGCAAGCCAGCCTCTTTACGAACTGCTCCATATCTCTCTACCCTCTATTGACAGCTCAAATACAATCAAGTTACGGTTAGACCTCTGTCCTCTCAGCCATCAGTCTATTGTTAACACTTTATACATTCTATTATATACCATCTATTTCATTAACGCCTCATTAAAAGACCACAATTTTCAACCTGCTGATTCCGCATATTGATAAAAAGGAATGCATACAGATTACAAGTTAGAAATTTCTTCAGACAGCCTCATATATACAAAATAAAAACTGCAACCTAGTCATATATACTGTAACTGATACATTCTCAGTATACATAAGACTAAATTGCAGTTTTTAGGATTACTTACGAGTACGATTAGCCTCTGTTTCATCGGATTCAGATGTCGTACCTGTCGTTTGTTTCGATGTATTATGGAAGGTCATCACCGTTTTAGCCGCCACCTTTTTCACTGGGCCTGTTGGTAATACAATAGGTATTTGAGTGTTTACTTTCACAGGACCATTAGCAGGTACAGGGGCTTGAACCGGTGTCGATAAAGCCTTGACGATATTTGGTTGCGGTGCCGTTGGCGCTACAGATTGAGCCGCCGTTTGAGCTACTATCGATTGAGATGCTGTTTGCTGTGCTACCACTGGTTTTGGTGCTTGTTTAGGCGCATCCGGTTGTTGACGTGCCACACGAGCCGCCGCCAAGATACCTGGGTTGCGATATAATAACTGACCACCTTCGGTAGATAATTTTTGATCGTAATAATATACATCAGCGTTGTAATACTCACTGCCACTCGCCACATCATAACGCAAGCCAATCATGGTATACACCGTAAAATGTAGCAACCCATCCGGTTTACTGCGATCAATCGAATCACGGTCCACGTACCAGTTATTGCCATTATAGGTGAAAGCATAAATATCTTGCCGAGCATCAGCATTAGGTATAATAGATATAAACAGCGCTGCTATAAACATAGCCACTGCGCATATACGTTGAAACATGAGGCCTCCTCAATAATGATTGTATACGATTTAACAACTTATTATACCACATTTTCTGAGATTGCGTTTCTGTGACATACCTGCTTGGAATTAGTACAGGCCTGTAGTAATTTCCGGACCTTCGTACATACCCTTTTAAAATTAGAACAGGCCTGTAGTATTGGTAGGCCCCTTTGATACTGCTCCTAAAAATTAGAACAGGCCTGTTCTAATTCTAGAGACACCATATAATTGATTAAGTTTATTTTGATTTGACGAGATATATAATTTTCCTTATAATAAAAGAAGATAGCCAAGCGAGTAGTTCCGTCAGGCTCATCTCAAGAATAAAAAACGTGATGAAATGGCCTTTCAGTTATCTAGTTACCTTAGGATAACGAAGGGCTATTTGTCTTTTCCAAGACAAATAAGAGCCACAAGTGCACCAAAGGCAATAACAACAGTCATCACCTCTAGAATTATCATGATTAACTCATAATCACTCATAGAGCACCCCTCCCTCCATTAACGAAGAGAGGCCCAACCTCGCCGACTATCTTAGGTCAATTATAATGCGAACATATGAGTTAAGCAATAAGCATCTATAAATACAGATATATGAATTAAAGGAAAATAAGAGTCTTGATGATAAAGACTCATTTGTAACTAAATTACGTGGACTTAAAGGTAAGTTAGTAACTGCAAACAATCCTCTTGATGAGTACTTGGTACTCTTATCAAGGGGATTTTAAATTAGTACAGGCCTGTAGTAATTTTATTTCTCTCATATTTACAAATAATAAACTATAAATTATAATTTAAGATAATTTATAGTTTATTTATACTATGTGAGTGAGAGGACTATTATGAGACATGTAAGTAAAGCAAAGCTATCGTTAGCTGTGGCACTGGCGATTGCTGGCGCGATTATTCCTAATGCTATGGCTATGGATGACGATGGTGTAATTCGTGCTGATAATTTTTATGTTATGAACCTAGGTGAAGTACCGGGAGTTACTAAAGGTATCGAGGCAGATCATAGAGCGATTATTGTTATGGATCGTGTACATGCTCGTGCAACAGATGATAGACCTGCTATTATAGTGGCTAAGAATGATAGTTCCATTACCATTAGAGAAGGATTAATTCAAGTAGGGAATGTAAGTGGACCTGCAGTAATTTCTAATGGTGGAGTTGTAAATCTTGGTGTTGATGGTTCTCATGGAAAAATACAAGGCTATGATATCAATCTTGACGGTGATGTGCGCATTGACGGCCATGAGGAGACTTCCTCTATAATCAATATTGGTTTAGATCAGAAAGATGCATTATGGGTTGGTTTTGCTCTTAATTTAGCAGATAAAAATTCTCCTCATGATAATCATATCAATGTATTCCTTGGTGAACAGGGTTATTGGGATCATTTTTATCAAGGTGGTTTATCTGGTACAAGCTATTCTACTATGACTACACCGAGTCATGTACATCGTTTAGTAGGTGCTAAGAACCGTAATTTTAATAATGGTGTTACACAATCTGAGCATAATGAAATCCATATAGATAAACTCGAAGGCCATGTGAATTTTATTTATGATCCTAATGATGAATATGGTGATACAGAAGATCCAGAATATACACCGCCTACTAATATTGTAAATGGACTGACTGCAGATTCTTTCTGGGGTGGGGATATTCATATCACAAGTGCAGCCCCTAATGCTGCCGCTCATCTATACACTAGCCGCAAAGGACTAGACTTGTCTACTGAGGATAATGTAAACAAGGTTTTAGATAATCTTGCACATAAGGTGTATTACCATAACTATGTGACTGGTGAAAGAAACCTTGAAGGCACAGTAGCCATTGCTTCTGAAGGTGCTGAATCTGGACGTTTTAAGGTATTAACGTCTGGTTATGCTAAAGAAGGTGCTATTACATGGCAAGCCGATCAAAATGGTCAAGGTAAATATGTATATGGTAATACAACAGTAACGCCTACACCGCAACCGGCACCAACGCCAACACCAGCACCGCAACCGGCACCGCAACCGGCACCACAACCGGTACCAGCGCCAACACCGGCGCCACAACCAGCACCAACGCCGGCTCCAACACCGCAACCGGTGCCAATCCCATCACCTGCTCAAACAACGGCATATGATACTCCGCATATGCGTGGTGCTCGCTCCGCGATTATGAGTAATATTAATGGCTGGCGCACATTAACAAATACGTACCGTCCTCGTGCATTGCAACAAGGCGCAACAACAGGTATTTGGGTCCATATCGGTGGCGGTCAATACAGCTATGATGCACAAGGTATTGATACTGATACAACCTATACACGTATCCAAGGTGGTTACGATGCTAAAACTAGTAGCGGCTGGACTGTAGGCGGTCAAGTATCTTACCTTCGTGGTCACGATGATTATGTGTTCAATGGCTCTGGCAAAGAAAAGGCCTTTGCTGTTGGTGCCTATGGTTTGAAAGACCTCGGCCGCGATCAATACATTCAACTTGAAACCCAAGTTGGTCGCGTAACGAATACTTTCACAGCTCGTAATGAAATTGGTGAAAGCCTATCTGGCGAAACGAAGGCTAATGCATACACTATCGGCGCTCGCTATGGTAAAACTGTGAAATTACAAAATGGTGTATACATCGAACCGCAAGCACAATTGAGCTATACTCACTTTGGTGGAGATAGCTTTAATGCAGGCACCATGCATGTAGACCAAGCTGGTGTAAGCAGCACTGCTGGCGGTCTTGGCCTTGAAATTGGTAAGACATTTGGCTCAGGGAGTATCTATACTCGTGTCGGCGTTAACCATGCCTTCTCTGGCTCGGTAAAAACTACATACACAAGTGGTTCTACTGTGAAATCAACAGAACAAGACCTTAAAGGGACATGGACTGACCTTGCATTCGGTGGCCGCTATGGCATCAATGCTAACAACAGCCTTTATGCTGATATTAGCACCGGATTATCTGGCGACTATAAAGCAGGCTGGTCTGTAAACGCTGGATTTACACATAAATTCTAAGATATGTTTACCTAAAATAATCTGAGGATATAGTCGATATATAAATAGCCCCAGAGTACTAATAGCTGTATATATTAGCTGTTAGTACTTTGGGGCTTTTATAAATACAGTGTCTTTAGAATTAGAACAGGCGTGTTCTAATTTTAAAAGGGTATGTACGAAGGTTCGGAAATTACTACAGGCCTGTACTAATTTCTAAGAAGGGTTATCAAGGTGTGCTTCATTGATACTACATTCTATATTCATGAAAATACTATGAAAAATATTTTATATATGATACACTTACAATGTATAAATATTTTGATGATAATAACCTGTATGTAATGACTTATGTTGGTTATTAATTGTTAATTTTAATCGTGTATAGTTAGTGTTTTGTGGGGTAAGATTATGAAAAAACAAATTACCGCAATGTTAGCAGCAACTGCTGTATTGGGCGCAACAACTGCATTTGCTAACAATCCATTTTCTGATGTGAGCACAGATTCTTGGGCTTATCAAGCTGTATCCCAATTGGCTGCAGCAGGTGTTGTGAATGGCTATCCAGATGGGACTTTCAAAGGGCAAAAAGAAATTACTCGTTTTGAAATGGCTCAAATGATTGCAAAAGGTATGGCTAATCAAGACCGTGCTAATGCGGAACAACAAGCGATGATTAATCGTTTGGCTGACGAATTCTCTAACGAATTGAATAATTTAGGAGTTCGCGTTGGTCGTTTGGAAGATCGCGTAGGTAATGTGAAAGTGACAGGCGATATGCGTCTTCGTTATTTGGGGGCACAAGAAAAGAATGGTCACTATGTAACTGATAGAACTAATCTTGATTCCCGTGATTATAGTCAACGTTCTTTATTTGATGCTCGTGCTCGCGTTCAATTCAATGCAAAGGTTAATGATCGTACAGAAGCAGTAGTTCGTATGACTTCTGGTAATATTGAATTTGGTGATGCACATACTCCATCTGGTGTAGGCGCTATTGGTTTGAAACCTGGTACTGTAACTATTGATCGTGCGTATGTAAATCACAAATTTGGTGAAAGAGTATCCGCTAAGGTTGGTCGTTTCCAACAAACATTTGGCAATGGTTTAATCTATGACGATACATTTGATGGTGCTCAATTTAATGCGGGGAATGATAAAGTCCAATTCCAAGCAGCGTATGGTTATGCTGTTGAAGGTGGCTATGCAACCGATGAATATGGCGAACGTACAATTAATAGAGATAAAAACTTCACCATTACCTATGCTGGTTTGAAAGGTGAATTGAATAAACATGTAGCCCTTGGTGCATTCTATGCTCGTTACAACAAGGAAAAATCATCTAACAATGATATCCGTAACATGTATGGCTTCAGCACGGACATGAACTTTGATAAAGTTTGGGTTGGTGGTGAATGGGTGAAAGCTCCTGGTGTATCTCATGGTTACGGCTGGACTGCTGGCCTTGGTTACGGTGCGTATAATCAAGCTAAACGTGGTACATGGGATGTGAAAGCACAATATTTCAACTTTGGTGAAAACATGACTGCTCAATCCTCCACATGGCAAATTGGCTATGATGATACTACTAGATACCTTGATAACACATCTACATTTGTAACTAAATTACGTGGCTTCAAAGGTTGGTTAGCAACTGCAAACTATGCATTAGAAGACAATGTAGGCTTAACTGCATACTACGGCTTCAATAACAAGACAAACAAATCTACTGGTGATAATGAAAAACTTTCTGATTACTACCGTATAGATCTTAACTACCAATTCTAATGTGATGATTGGTATCGTTCATAACTAAAATAATCCC
>OGJS01001277.1_pt1 | contig 11548 bp, 9 predicted proteins | sample 1572241 | NCBI WGS metagenome assembly OGJS01 (sample SAMEA2582145, study PRJEB24529) | metagenome | biome: Human gut stool | place: China | collected 2011 | reverse complement strand
TGGTGTAAGATAAATGTATAAAAGATTAAGGAAAGAGTATAATGCGTTTTCCCTGCCGCACCAAAGATAAGGTTTAATTAGGAGATAAACAAGAAATAATAAGGTAAAACGCCAAGTTCATTTTTATAAAAATGAAGGGATTAAAAAGTTGTAAATCCCATATTCCGGATATTATATTCGCATCCATTAAATACTAAAAACGAAATTTTATGGACAAGAAAAGTGTGCTGCTTTCATTATGGCAGAAGTTTGTAAACCGCTTTTATAAAAGCGGAGAGTGTGAAGGATTAATGGAAGACGTATCAAAGTCTTCGGTTAGTTGTTATGAAGAGCTTAAAGAGAGAAAGGAGATAAAAGAGAGGGATTCGCTTTCTAAAACGAAACAGTTGACTGAAAGTGTAGACCTTTTCTTGAAATCTCATTATGATTTTCGTTATAATGTTCTGACGGAAGAAACTGAATTTCGTTTGTTGGAACGGATGAACGAGGGATTTCGGCCTGTCAATCAACGTGTGTTGAATACTATCTGTCTGGAAGCGCATGAGGCCGGTATTGGGTGCTGGGATCGTGATTTGTCGCGGTGTATTTATTCCACCCGCATAGCAGAATATCATCCTTTCAGGCTGTATCTGGATGAATTGCCGGAATGGGATGGCATAGACCGTGTGTCCGCATTGGCTCGACGGGTTTCGGAAAGCCCGTTGTGGGAAAAAGGATTTCGCATTTGGATGTTGGGGATGACGGCACAATGGATGGGGGTAATGGGAGATCATGCGAATAGTGTAGCTCCCTTGCTCATTAGTACAGAACAGGGATATTTTAAATCTACTTTTTGTAAGTCTTTACTCCCTCCTGTACTTCGCCGTTATTATATGGATAAGGTAGATTTAACAAGTCAGGGGAATGTGGAACGTAGACTGGCGGAGATGGGACTTCTCAATTTGGATGAATTTGACAAGTTTTCTCCTGCAAAAATGCCTTTGTTGAAGAATCTGATGCAAATGGCTTCATTGAGTTTGTGTAAAGCTTATCAGAAGAACTATCGTGCCTTACCGCGAATAGCTTCTTTTATCGGAACATCCAATCGAAAGGACTTGCTGACAGACCCAACAGGTAGCCGAAGGTTTATGTGCGTGGAACTGGAACACCCCATCGATTGTGAGGCGATTGATCATGAACAGATCTATACACAATTAAAAGCTGAAATTTTATCAGGTAAACGCTATTGGTTTACAAAAGAAGAAGAACGGGAGCTGCAAGAGAATAATATGAAATTTTACCGTCAAGGGCCAGTGGAAGATGTGTTGCGTGCTTGTTATCGGTCGGCGGAAAGAAGAGAGGAGTGTGATCTTCTTTCTGCGGCTGATATATTTCAATGTTTAAAAAGGAGGAATCCTGCAGCTATGCGTGGTGCAAATCCGGCAAGTTTGGCGCAAATATTGATAGCGGTGGGGATAGAACGTAAGCATACTAAGTTTGGAAATGTGTATCGGGTAGTAAAAATTGGGTAAGAGAGAACCGGTTTGGGTGATGCCTTGAGTGACGGCTTGGGTGAAGGGGGAGACCTTCACCCGCTTTAGCCTATGGATAGGGTTCTGTAGCGAAAAGGTGAAGGGCTTATAAAAATTACTTGGAATGTGAGAATGTCACTCGAAAATAATGTTTATCTTTGAATAATTATTAAATGAAGAATAACTATGGATAGTGTGATACGCAAATTTCCTATTGGTATACAGAATTTCGAGAGTTTGATAAACGACGGTTATGTATATGTAGACAAGACAGCGTTGGTGTATAGGATGGCGACTACCGGTCGTTATTATTTCCTTAGCCGTCCCCGCCGTTTCGGGAAGAGTCTGCTGTTATCTACCATTGAAGCTTATTTGAGCGGAAAGAAAGAACTCTTCAAAGGGCTTGCCATTGAGAAGCTGGAACAGAAATGGGAAGAACATCCTATCCTGCATCTGGATCTGAATACGGAGAACTACAAAGAACCGGATAGCTTGCGAAGACGGCTGGACAGTACTCTTTCTTATTGGGAGCAACTTTATGGTACAAGGGCGGTGGAGACTTCTTTGCCGTTGCGCTTTGAAGGGATTGTAAGACGTGCTTGCGAGAAAACAGGGCATCGTGTGGTTATCTTGGTGGACGAATACGATAAGCCTATGCTGCAGGCTATCGGTAACGAGACATTACAGGCGGAATATCGTAATCTGTTGAAAGCTTTTTATTCCGTACTCAAGTCGCAGGATAGATATATAAAGCTGGCTTTCCTAACCGGTGTGACGAAATTCGGCAAGGTGAGCGTATTCAGTGATTTGAACAATCTGAATGATATATCGATGGACTATCGTTACATGGATATTTGCGGCATTACGGATAAGGAACTTCATGAAAACTTTGATGGCGATGTGGCATTATTGGGTGAAAGGAACGGCTTGACGAAAGAGGAATGTTACGTCAAGTTGAAAGAACAGTATGACGGTTATCATTTCGATTATGATACCGTAGGACTTTACAATCCATTCAGTATCTTTAATACGTTGTCTAAGCTGAAGTTCTCTGATTATTGGTTTGAGACAGGTACTCCGTCTTTCTTGGTTTATCTGCTGAAACATTCTAACTATAGGTTGGATAGGATTACCGAGGAGCAGGTTTCGGGTGATTTACTGAATAGTATCGACTCTATGTCGCGCAATCCCATTCCTGTTATTTACCAAAGCGGATATTTGACAATAAAAGGATATGATAAAGAGTTTGGTATTTATCGATTAGGCTTTCCAAATAAGGAAGTTGAGAATGGTTTTATTAAGTATCTGTTACCTTTTTATACGCCTGTGACAGAACAGGAATCCAGTTTTATTATTACCAGCTTTGTTATGGATATACGTCAAGGTAATGTGGATAGTTTCATGCAGCGTCTGCAATCTATGTTTGCCGATACCGACTATAAGATAGTGGGGAAGATGGAACTTTATTTTCAGAATGCGATGTACTTGGTATTTAAGATGATGGGATTTTATACCGATGTGGAACGTACTACCAGCAATGGTCGTATCGATGTTGTGCTGCAAACCAAAGACTATATCTATGTGATGGAACTGAAATTGGATGGTAGCGCTGACGAGGCTTTACGTCAAATAGAGGAAAAAGGGTATGCTTTGCCTTTCGCCAAGGATTCTCGTAAATTATATAAGATCGGTGTGAACTTTTCTTCCGAGATACGTGGAATTGTGGAATGGAAAATAGTGGAAGATAATTCTTAAGATGCCAAGTGCTATTGATATCGAATAGCCGCATACACTAATCTTTGACAGTTTAGGTATGCGGCTTACTTATATGTTGGGGATGTGTCTTAGTCTTGACACATCCCCTTTAATTTATAGCGTATGAGCAACTGTTTATGAAGGAAGATTCAGGCATGATTTATTTTTGTCCCTCTTTGAATGATTATCGGACTTTTTATAAAGCCGTATATTAAAGATTTGGAACTTTTTGAATGATTAGAGTACCCGTTTCTCTATTATTTTTAAGAACTTTGCCATTGTGAATTAGTTCGATGACTTACGTTGGCTATAAATTTAAAGTTAATAATAAAAAAAGAATAGACATGAATTACACAAAAATGAAATTTGGTTTAAAGAAAGGGATAGTGGGTGTATGCATCTTGGGAGCAATACTATTGTTTACTACCCCGCTTTCGGCACAAACGAATGGTAAATCCGGTAAAGGGCTGTACGAACTGTTTAGTACTAAACTGCCGGATGGGGCACAATGGGTAAAAGATAATAAGTATGTTCGGAAAGGGGGGTACTCAAAAAAGACAGAAAACTATATATATGTAGGAGCTGCTAAAAGTCCTGCAGAAATGACAGGTTTATCCATCCCTATCCGAGAAAACCCGGGACCGGGTGAATATCGTTATATTACTTTTGCCTGGGTGAAATGGGGGGGAGAACAGATTGGAATGAAATTTCATGTTTCCGAAAAGTCAGCCAGTCAAAAAGGAAAGAAATATGATTTTACTTATATCGCCGGAGAACCAAAAGATTTGATAAACCAGTTGAAAGGTCTGGATCTTGGTGACAAGCCTGGACACTGGATGGTGATGACACGCGACCTTTGGAAGGATTTCGGTAATATTACGTTAACCGGAATGTCATTTATTTGTCCTGAAAGGCGTGATGCTGGTTTTGATGAAATCTTTTTGGCAAAAACACAGGATGATATAAAAAATGCTCCGAAAGTACTTCCGAGTGAGGTTGCTACTGTTGTTCCGGCAGTGGAGGAAGATGATGAGTTGATGTATGATGAGGCTGTATCAGATAGTATTGCTGCTGATCAGGGGGTGCACATCGATTGGGGAGCACAGATTAAGGCAGGTGGTACAATGATGTATCCATTGTATTTGTTGGGATTGATAGCTCTTGTAATTGCAATTCAGAGACTGATAACTTCGCGTCAAGGTCGCCTGGCTCCGAAACCTTTGTGCAAAAGTGTCAACGAATGTTTGGCAAATGGAGATTTGAAAGGAGCATTGGCTGCTTGTGACAAATATCCTTCTACACTAGCCAACTCACTACGTTTTATTTTTGAGCATGTGAAAGCCGGGCGTGAGGCTGTTAGCCAGACGGCAGGTGACATGGCTGCACGTGATATTCGTACACATTTGGCACGTATATATCCTCTTTCTGTTATCGCTTCACTGGCTCCGTTAATAGGTTTGTTAGGTACTGTGGTCGGTATGATCGAGGCGTTTGGCCTGGTTGCTTTATATGGTGATGAAGGTGGTGCCTCTATTTTGTCTGATTCTATTTCTAAAGCATTGATAACAACTGCTGCCGGTTTGATTATAGCTGCTCCTGCCATTGCTTTATACTTTATTATCAAGAATCGTATCATGCGTATGGCTTCACTGGTAGAGGTAAAAGTGGAAGAAGTGATTACCAAATTGTATCTGGACAACAAGGAGGAAAAGAATGAGACTGAATTATGATGACGATGATAAGGTAGAAGTGCAAATGTCTCCTTTGATAGACTGTGTGTTCTTGCTGCTCATTTTCTTTTTAGTAACTACGATGATGAAAAAATGGGAAATGCAGATTCCGTTAACGCTTCCTACAATGACTTCAAGCCTTTCCACTACACGGGCAGGCGAGGAAGCGGTGATTATCGCAGTAGACGAAAAGAAGAATGTGTATCAGGTAGTAGGGCATGATGCCTATTCAGGGGAAAGTACTTACTTGCCTGTAAAAGATTTAAGCGCTTTTCTTTCTGAATTACGCAATAGTCGGGGAGTGGAAACAAATATCGATGTGACGGCCTATCGCACTGTACCGGTAAGCACAGTAATAGAGATATTCGACCAATGTCAAATACAGGGGTTTACACATACACGTGTACGCCTTGGAAGCAAACCCTATTAAGCCTATGAGACTATCATTATTTAATAACGAGGACGAACCGGAAGTTTCTATGTCTCCTTTAATCGACTGTGTGTTTCTTCTGCTTATTTTCTTTCTGGTATCTACCATGACGAAAGTGAAAAATAGGGATATTCCCGTTGATCTGCCAACTTCACAATCGGCCGTTAAATTGAAGCCGGATGATAAGCAGGCTATTGTAGGATTGGATGCCGATGGTAATTTTTATTGGGATGGGCAACCTTGTTCTACTAATTTTATGATGGAACAGTTACGACAGACATGTATCACTGACCCGGGAAAGCGTATTCGCATTGATATGGACAGGCATACTCCGTTCGGACGTTTTGTAGAAGTGATGGATGCTTGCCAGTTTTATAACTTAACTAATATAGGAATCAGGACGTATGACGAAAACTACAACAGGGAGTAGCCGTCTGACGGTTATACTATCATGGATGATAGCATTGATTTGTTTTGTGGGTGGAGCACTCTATATTTGGAAGATGCCGTCTCCGGATCAGGAGGCGATGGATTTGCAAATGAAACAGCAGAAAAATCAAAAGTCCAGGAAGAGTTTGACGGAAAAGGTAAAACAGGAACAGGCACAACGGGCACTACCTGCTAATTATGCCAGACAGTTGGTAGAACAGTCGGAAGTTTTGGTAAAGAAGAATCTGGAAGAGCAGGTGAAGAAGTTTCAAACGATGGCTGAAACAATGAGACGGCGTAAAGACGATATGTTGGCGAAAGTGGAGAAAAGAAAACTGCCGTGGGGAGCACCTGCTGATGCGAATGATACATCGAAAGCACGGGCTATTCCTCGAGCAGGAAATCCGTCAGCCAATGCTTCTGTAGAAGAACTTTATGCTGTATTACGTGACTATGAGGCTGAAATTCAACAAAGTCATTTGGCCGTGAGTGCTGCTAAACAGTCTTTATCCAAGGGACAGTCGTTTCCTGAAGTGTATAGTTCTTTGAAAGCGGGTAATTCACGTATGCCGAGTTTTGATGAATTGATAAGAATGCAGTCAAGGGATAGTGAGTGGGCAAATTCGGCAGGCCGTCATGCTAGTGGAGGATTGGAAATAAAGAGCACTGCTGATTTGAATAATTATCGTGGGTTGCTCGGACAAGCTACTCGTCAGGCAGGGTTGGCACAATCTCGTTTGGAAGGGTTGTTCGGGGCAGTTCGTCAGGCTGGTAATCCTGGGAGCGGAATGGGACAAGGTACTGGCAGTCCGGGGAATGGAGGTCCCGGAGGCAATGGTAGCGGTAATGGGAACGGAACTGGCATGGGGATGGGAGGCAGTGGAGAGGTTTCTGCTTCCGGAGGCGGAAAGGGAACATTCAGTGCTTATTCAGGATCGAAGTTGAGCAAGGAAATGGTGAAAGCACAAGCGTTGCCCGGACGGCGTTTCTCTAAAGATGCAGAACGTAAGGGATGGCTCTATATCAATACATGGTATATGATTGGACCGTGGGAGAGCTTCGGTCGAGAGGATTTTTCCATCGTTCATCCACCTGAAGTTTCTATTGACTTTGATGCTGTATATACTGATGGACAGATAGGAACAGGAATTGCGGAAACGGATTCCGATCCGTTAAAAGTTATCGGAGACGAGGTACAGCTTGACGGGACGCTACGTTGGAAGTTTATGCAGAGTGAATCGATGCACAATGTCCCACCTGTGACTACCGGACATTCAACTTACTATGCTTATACCGAGCTTTACTTTGATGAGGCTACGACGATGCTGGTAGCTATCGGTACGGATGACAGCGGGCGTGTATGGATTAACGGCAAGGATGTATGGCGTGACTATGGAACTAGTTGGTATAATATTGATGAACATATCGCTCCTTTTCAGTTTCGACAGGGGTGGAATAAAGTTTTGGTCCGGCTGGAAAATGGAGGTGGCGGGCCGTGTGGGTTTAGTTTTTTGATTATTCCCCAAAGTAAATAGATAGATGTGTGTTTAGTTTTAATAGAAAGATTGTTTAAGGATTAATTATTGGTAGAAGTTATGTGAAGGCTTTATGTGCCTTCCATAACTTTCTTTTTATGTATATTGAATGATATTTGTACGGTTTTGAATCATATTAGGACCTTTTCGTTTAAAAAAGTTTGCACCTTTGCCATTATAATAATAACCACGAAAAACTGTATAATAAATGAATTTTAGAAAACTTTCTTTTTTAGTATTAGGCTGTACTTGCGGTATTAGTATAGCAGGTTGTAAATCGGGTAAGAATAGCAGTCAGGGAGATGCGCTTGTTGATAGTGTATGGACAAAGTCAAACGTTATTGAGACTATTAAGAAGGTAAATGATTATTGGCAGGCGGAGAATCCGGAACCGGCATTTGCCTTTTGGCATCCGGCTGCTTATCATACCGGAAATATTGCAGCTTATAAAATAACCGGTAATGAGACTTACAAGAAGTATTCGGAAGCATGGGCTGAAAAGAACCAATGGAAGGGGGCTACTTCTGATGATAAATCCAAGTGGAAATATAATTATGGTGAAACGATGGAACATGTTCTCTTCGGAGATTGGCAGATTTGTTTCCAGACTTATATTGACTTGTATAACATGGACCGTGAGCCGGCAGAGTATAAAATAGCCCGTGCCAAGGAAGTGATGGAATATGAGATGTCAACTCCCAATAATGACTATTGGTGGTGGGCAGACGGATTGTATATGGTAATGCCGGTGATGACCAAACTTTATAAGGTTACAGGTAATCAGCAATATTTGGATAAACTCTATGAGTACTTTACTTATGCTAAAAACCTCATGTATGATGAGGAAAGTGCTCTGTTTTATCGGGATGGAAAATACATCTACCCGAAACATAAGACAAATCAAGGGTTGAAAGACTTTTGGTCTAGGGGTAATGGTTGGGTGTTTGCAGGTTTGGCTAAAGTTTTGCAGGACCTACCCGAAAATGATGCACATCGTGCTGAATATATTACCATATACCAAGCTATGGCTAAATCATTGGCTGCTGCACAACAGGAAGAAGGATACTGGACCCGTAGTTTGTTGGATCCGGTGCAGGCTCCGGGACGTGAAACAAGTGGGACAGCTTTCTTTACCTATGGGTATCTTTGGGGGGTGAATAATGGATTTTTGGATAAATCAACTTATGAACCTGTTATAAAACAAGGTTGGAAATACTTGACTGAAATAGCCTTGCAACCCAATGGAAAGATAGGCTATGTACAACCAATCGGTGAAAGAGCAGACCAACATAAGAATGTAGGACCGGAGACGACTGCGGACTTTGGGGTAGGAGCTTTCCTGTTGGCGGGTTCTGAAATGGTGAAATATCTGAATAATTAAAATTGTTTTTTATATTTGAATGTAATGATGAAAAATAAAAATATCCTGGTCTTCATTTTATTGTGTGTGTTCAGTACAGTAACTTATGCTAAAAAGGGGAAGGTAGAAAAGGAAATCAGTGACCGTGAATATTGGGCACAGATGGCATATAAGATTGCTGCTCCTGTATTGAGTAATATGAGCAAAGGGGAGTTGAAGAAAAATATGCAGGTGGAAATCAGTCCGACATGGGATGGACGCAGTAAGGATGTGACTTACATGGAGTGTTTCGGGCGTCTGATGTCCGGTATTGCTCCCTGGCTTTCCTTGCCCGACGATGATACGGAAGAGGGTAAAATGCGTAAGCAATTGCGGGAATGGGCTTTGAAGAGCTACGCACATGCTGTTGACCCGGATAGCCCTGATTATCTCTTATGGAGAAATGAAGGACAGCCTTTGGTAGATGCAGCTTACATTGCCAGTAGCTTTCTTCGTGCTAAAAAGCAGCTTTGGGAACCATTGGATGAAGTGACAAAACAACGTTATATTAAAGAATTTCAGTTATTGCGTCGGATTGATCCGCCATACACAAATTGGCTATTGTTTTCAGCTATGATTGAATCTTTTTTGATGGAAGCCGATGCACAATACGATTTGTTCCGCATTCATACAGCTGTTCGAAAAGCAGAAGAGTGGTATGTAGGTGATGGCTGGTATTCGGATGGAGAAACTTTTGCATTCGATTACTATAATAGTTATGTGATTCAACCTATGTTTGTACAAGTAATGCAGACTGTCAACGATCATAAAGTAATGTTGCATGACCGTAGTTTGGAGATGCAAAAGAAAACAGAAGATTTGGCTAAGAAACGCATGCAGCGTTTCGGAATGATTTTGGAACGTTTTATATCTCCTGAAGCATCTTTTCCGGTATTCGGTCGTTCGATGACTTATCGTTTGGGAGTTTTTCAGCCATTGTCAATGCTTTGCTGGAAAGAAATGCTGCCCGAAGAACTTCCGGAAGGCCAGGTACGTAATGCTTTAACTTGCGTCATGAAACGTTTGTTTGCTGTTGATGGTAATTTCAATGAGAAAGGATTTTTGCAATTAGGCTTTGCCGGGCATCAGACCGGGCTAGCGGATTGGTATAGTAATAATGGAAGTATGTATATTACATCAGAAGTATTTCTACCATTAGGACTTCCTGCCAATCATTCTTTTTGGACTTCAAAACCTCAAGACTGGACCTCTAAAAAGGCGTGGAGTGGACATGAATTTCCCAAGGATCATGCAATACATTATTAAATGAAGAAATTTTTATTTACTATAGGACTGTTGGCTGTCTCTTTTGCAACTCTGTGGGGACAATTCAAATATGTGAAAGTGGATGCGCCATTTTCAATGAAGCCAATAAAAGAGTTTATATATCCTGATCAAGATTTCTCCATTGTAAATTATGGTGCTGTAAAAGGAGGAGAGGCGGATGTTTCTGATGCAATTGCGGGTGCTATAGCTGCTTGTAATCAGGCAGGAGGCGGGAGAGTAGTTATACCTGAAGGAGAATGGTTGACCGGACCAATCCATCTCAAGAGTAATGTAAACTTGTATTTGGCTGAAGGGGCGGTACTACGTTTTACGGATAATCCTTCTCATTATTTGCCAGCCGTAATGACGTCTTGGGAGGGGATGGAATGTTATAACTATTCACCTTTGATTTATGCTCTTGAGTGCAAGAATGTGGCTATTACAGGAACAGGTCTGTTAAGTCCGAAGATGGATTGTTGGAAGAAGTGGTTTGCCCGTCCTAAGGCTCACATGGATGCACTTAGAAAGTTGTATACGATGGCATCCAAAGATGTACCTGTTGAAAAACGACAGATGGCGGTAGGTGAGAACCATCTTCGTCCGCATCTGATACATTTTAATCGTTGCGAGAATGTACTGCTTGATAGTTTTAAGATTCGTGAAAGCCCCTTTTGGACGATTCATATGTATATGTGCAATGGCGGGATAGTACGTAATCTGGATGTTAAAGCGCATGGACACAATAATGACGGTATTGATTTGGAGATGACTCGTAATTTTTTAGTGGAGGATTGTACCTTTGACCAAGGTGATGATGCGGTGGTGATTAAGGCCGGTCGTAATCGTGACGCCTGGAGATTAAACACTCCGACTGAAAATATTGTAATTCGTAATTGTAATATTTTGGAAGGGCATACTTTATTAGGAATTGGCAGTGAAATTTCAGGTGGTATTCGTAATGTGTATATGCATGATTGTAAAGCACCACAATCTGTACGACGACTTTTCTTTGTGAAGACAAATCATAGACGAGGAGCGTTTATTGAAAATATTCACATGGAAAATATAAGAACCGGACATGTACAACGTGTGCTGGAAATAGATACAGATGTGCTCTATCAGTGGAGGGAGCTTGTTCCTACTTATGAAGAACGTATTACTCGTATTGATGGCATTTATTTGAAAAATGTGATTTGTGATTCCGCTGATGCGATATATGAGTTAAAGGGGGACGCAAAATTGCCTGTCAAAAATGTAGTTATTCAAGACGTACATGTGGATAAGGTGAACGATTTTGTGAAAAAAGTCCATAACGTTAAGAACGTAAAGGAGGATAATGTGACATACGGTTCATTGAGGGAATGAATGGCCTATTGTATTATAATGACAGATTTAAAAAATAAGTTTAGAACATCAATGTTACTTATAACACATGACTTAGGAGTTGTTGCACAAGTTTGTGATAAGGTAGCAATTATGTATGCTGGAGAAAT
>OGJS01001272.1_pt1 | contig 11578 bp, 12 predicted proteins | sample 1572241 | NCBI WGS metagenome assembly OGJS01 (sample SAMEA2582145, study PRJEB24529) | metagenome | biome: Human gut stool | place: China | collected 2011 | reverse complement strand
TTAAAATACTATTTTTTAAAATAAAAAAGCCTTTGAAACATTTATTTCATAGGCTTTTCTAATCTCAATTATTTCACTTCTGTAAAAATAAAATAATACGCCTATAAAACCTATTATACCAGACTTTAAGACCATTTCTAAGAAAAAGGTAGTGAAAAAGGTAGTGATGAAATTAAGTTTTTAGTTCATCCATTTTATTTTGAAAAATTTCAACAGCTTCAAATTTTTTCTTAGGCGCTAACTCTGCGTAAGTATCCATCGTAGTAGTAATTGACTTATGCCCCATCCTGTGTTGTAACTCTTTCCAATTAGTACCTGAATTTAACATCATTGAAGCATGTGTATGTCGGAAGAGATGAAAACCATAGTCTGGTAATCCTAAAGCTGATAAACGTTTTTTTAGTGTTGCTCTTTCATTCCTATCACACATATAATTTCCATAAATTGTTGGAAAGATGAGTGTAGAACTAGGTAGATCATATTTTTTAAAATAGTTTTCCATTTCTTCATGGAAATTTTTTAGTTCCTCAATAATAGAAGATGGAACTGCAACTTTGCGATTTCCAGCATCCGTTTTAGGTGTTGGTTTGCATATCATTTGTCCTTTTATACCGAGTTTCCGATTTGCGCTTTTCCACATAAGAGTTTTATTTACTATTATTTCATTTGTGTCAAAATCTAAATCAGTGATTTCTAATGCAAGCAGTTCATTAATGCGTAGTGCAGATGCTAAAAGTGCATTGCAAATAACTTTGAATCGCCTATTTGCTCTTGTATTTGGTAAGGTTTCAAGATAGGCCAACCATTGTTTTAAATCGTCATCGTGAAGTACCATAACACGCTGTTTATTAGCCTTAGGTTTGGGTGGGATTTTGATTGCCTTAGCAGGATTGTTAGCTAATCCACAATTTGTAATTCCAAAATCAAAAATATCACTAACCTTATGAGCAATGGCTCCAAAGTTCTTTGCACTACCCTTTTTTGCTCGTTTCACACCAGAATCAACTGATTTTTTTGCTCTTCTAGCTAGCTTGTTTACCCAAAGTTGAACATCAGCAGGCTCAATTTGATCAGGTTTGTAATCGCCAAACTGAGGAATAATGTAGGTATCAAGATAGCCACGTACTCGATTAATAGTATTTTGTGATGATACCCAAGTTTTGAAATTTGAAAACCATACCTCAGCTAGATTTTCAAAGTTGTCAATTGAGATTGTTTCTTTTATTGTTGAGCCAGATTTTTCAAATTGAATTTTAGTCTCAATAATTTTTCTATCGAGGCTTTTCAATGTTTTAGCAGTAATTGTTTTTGTGATTCTTTTTCCAGTTTTGATATCAGTCCCAATGTAAACACCTTTTATTGAATAACTGACATCTCCGTTCTTTTTGGTGACCTTAATTACCCTCTTATTATTGTGTCGTATAATTTCTTTACTCATATAGCCTCTTTGGTTTGTTAATATAAAAGGCTAAAATAAGACCTTCATTTTTTAAAAGATGATTTTATTTTAGCATATTTTAGAAGAATAAACTCAAATATAGAGATTATTTGGATTCTATTCTAATTAGTCAAAAATTTTAGAATGTCATCACGTTTATAATATACTGTTAGAGTTCCTTCTATTGGAGGTTCCAAACGAGGTAGCCCTTTTCGCTCCCAACTTTTAAGTGTGTTTGGAGAAATACTAAGTTCTTTGAGAACCTCTTTTTGTGTCATGATTTCTAATTGATTTATTTTTGCCTTCTTATCAAGAAGATTCACTAGTAGTTGCAATAGATTTTCAATTTTGTCCAGTTTAACTTGTTGAAGTGTATCCATATTTTTCTCCTTTCTATTTTCCAATTACATAAGTAAATTGTTTTGCTGTCTCTGCATCAAAAGTTCTATAAGATATGATTCCAAGACCCTTATAGTTACTTTCAGAGATTAAAATGGAACCGTCTGATTTGACTTGTTCCACAAAGGCTACGTGTCCATATACTGGGTCTGCGCCAGCTTGACTCGATGAGAAGGATAAGGCAGAGTGTTCGGTTGGTGTATTTGTAGTTGAATAACCTGGTTTTTCCATCCATTGATTACCATTCCCCATATAAGGGTCAAAGTTGACACCAACTTCTTTTCCACGGTTATAGACAAACCAAGTACATTGGCCCCATGGATAAGAACTTGCGATATAGTTAGTAGTATCAATAGCTTGGGTAAGACTGTAGCCGTCTGGAATATCGCTTGAAGTGACACCACCGCCGTCTCTTGTTTTGCCTGCAGTTTGTTTAGGTGCTTTTGGGGTTCCTCCGTTTTCATCAATGTAAGTATCTAGCTTTTGCATGGTTTCAGCTCTTCTTTTTCCTGAACCAGAAGTGTCAGTAAAGTAGACACCTCCATCAACGGCAGTGTTCAAAGTACCAGAAGCGAACTTCTTTGCCTTGTCGTCTTGGATTTTGAAGGTTTGATTTTTATTACCAATGATGGTTTGTTGGGTAAGAGCGACTACGGCAACCTCATCATTGAAATTATTGGCATTTTCAGGATTGGAGTCAAAAGCTCCGTATCCAAACATATTAGATCCTGGATTTGTCGCAACCCCAGCAGTTCCCAGTGAACTTTCATTCAATGCAATCGCAAGTATCGCTCGAACATCCAGATTTGACTTAGCTTCCCACTCTAGTAATTTTGTCCCATTGATACGACTTGAATCATAGTTGATTCCTAAAGTTTTTAAGAAACCATCTAATTGTGAAGCCTTGATTCCGTAACGATGAACCAATAGATTATGGGTGTAGGCGTCTCCGCTTGACCAGTGTTCTGAATAGGTAACTCCATTTTGACTGTTGGAATTTCCACCAATTGACCCCCCAGCCATGGCAGAGGCAAGAATGAGAATAACAAGAATCGGCATGAGCAGAGGGAGGAGACCAAGTATGAGAAACCATTTGATTTTTTTCATAAACCCTCCTGTTCTTAATAGCGAATGTAGGCAGTAAAGAGAACTGTTCCAAAGCGCCATTTGGCATCTAAGACAATTGCATGGGCTTTTACTTGGGAGATAATCATTTCTCTTTCAGTATCCTTTACTGGAAATAAAAGAAGGAAATCGACTGAGCGTTTTCCTTCTTGATAGGCTTGATAGAGCGTATCTTCTAGAACTCTTGGAAATGCGGTTCTAGAACGAATTTTTGTGTTCATTTTCTTCACCTCTTAATTGGTTTAGTCTCTCGGTTAGTCTGTTTCTGCGTTCAATATTAGCTTTGATTTTATCATCCCTTGTCATAGTTTTTCTGTATGCACGGGTAAAGGCGTTTGAACCTTGCGCTTTAAACATGGATTGAGGATCTTTGTAATCTTCTAGTTTTGCCTCTATACGATTTATACGGTATTGCTTGATAGGAGAAATCCATTCTTCCTTGAGAGTTTTAAATTCTTCTTCTGAGGTGACTTTTTCATTGTTTGGTTGCAAAACTGGTTCAAAGTTAGATGAAGGTGTTGTTTCTTGTTGCGTCGTGCTATGCTGAACCCTAGGATATAATTTAGCCGCATCTTCTTGTACTTGCTCTGTTTCTACAGGTGGTAAAGGCTCTTCCTCATCAGGTTGCTTGCTAGCAAAGAATGATCCAAATTGTTGGAATTGGCTCCGTGCATTCATGACCGCACCAGCTCCATATCCAGCGCTTGAAAGGACAAAATTTCCTAATCCTTGTGCAGATGAAAGTGCCCTAGTTGGTACTTGTGAAGCTAATTCCTTTGTTTGTCCAACCGTTTGCGTGACCTTGTTTCCAATATCATTTGCTACCATGCGAGCTTTAGAACCAAGAATAAACTGAATAATTTCTGCCTTGTATTTCCAAAGGAGGAAAAAGATCATAGCTTTAGAAGCAACAGAAACTAAGAGTTTAAAGACGAGCCCAAAAAGCAGAAGAGAAGGGAGAGTCTTCAAAACACCATCAAAGCCAGACGTTATCAAGTTTTCAACTAATTGCTCAATGTAAAAGATGAATAGTGTTAAGAGGCTAGTAATCGCTGGAAAGGCTAAACCTGAAAACATGACTTTAAGAACTCCAAAAATCAAATCCTGCATACGAGGAATAAAGGAAACAAGAAGAGCAATTGGGAATAGTAAAATCATCATGAGAACTAGAACTTGAGCGAGGATATTTAGAATTTGAATCAATATGACTGGGATAGCTAAAACAATGGCTTCCACAATTTTAAAGATGATATAAAACATACGAATAAAGATGAAGTCAGGCATTGCAGAGACCCAGCGATTCTTTTCGCCATCTTCATTAGCACCATTTCCTATTTTATCTAGATAGTCAGAGCGCTCTTTCGCTTTTACTGCTGTAAAGTTTCCGTTTGAATCAGAAGTACCTAATACTTTACTATTATCAAATTCCTCTTCTTTTCCATCCTGACTATTCCTGTATTTGCCGTTTTCTTGCCCAGTGTTCACAAAGATATAGGCTTTATAGGAAGTTTCAGCAATATAGCTATCAGCCATTGAATCGCCAATTTTGATAAACTTATCTTTATCATAGTTGACTTCAATTTTGGAAATTTTTGAGGAGACATCTTTTGAAACATTGTGGATGGTATCAAGCAGATAAAGTCCGCCTGAAGTTCCTGCGATTGTTCCAAAGTAGCTAAATCCTAAGAGAATTACTAAACAGACATGAAGTACCGTTCTTGAGAAACTCCCTTTAGAAAAGAAGTATTGATAAAATAGATAAATCCCAAGAATAAGTAGGGACATTGAAATGAGGGAATCTTTTCCAACTCCGTTAGTGGTTGAAGCCGTGAATCCCTCCCAGATAGAACTTGCACCGTTAAAGACATAGGTCTTGTAGGCGGAGTAGAGATCTAATTGTTCTAAGATACGAATTAGAAGAGAGAAGAAACCGACAATGGCATTGAGCAGGAAAAAGAAAAAATTGACGAAGATTTCATTAATCATTACCCATGCACCGTTAAAGGAACCGAACCCAGTTGGCTCCATATAGGACTTGAGCGAGAAAATATCAACGCCTTTTAATTTCTCAAAAGCTTCTTGCATGGTTTCACCTCCTAACTAGCGTATTTATTTTCAAGACTTGAAGAAACTGTTGCTTTCATAGGTTTTAGTAGCATATCAATATCTTCAAAAAGATTGTGAACAGAAATCATGTTGAGGTTGCCATAGACGTCATAGTAGAGGCATTGCCCTGAAATCATGTTATCAATCCATTCTAGGTTTTGTTCGTTGACTTCTAAGTTGACATGACGAAGAATATCTTCTCTTTCTGACTTTTCGTAAAAAGCAAATATGGTTCCAAATCCCGTCGTATCATCGTCATTTTCAGCATCATGTACAGATTGAGTAATGAGTGCAAGGGTATTATTTTTTGAACGCCCAATACGTCTCATGTTTTTTATAACGGCTTTTCCTTCTGCGGATTTCATCAGAATCCATGCTTCATCGAAAAATTCGATGGTATCCTCATTTTCATTGCGCTCTCCAAAGTGGGTACAAAAGGCACCTAGTGCAAACATGAGAGCAATAGAATTTCTTTCGTGGTCTGAAATCTTTGTGGAATTATCTTTAGGCAGTTTAAGGTTGTTAACTTCTAGAATGGTGACTCGGGAATCATAGTTGAGTCCTTGAGTGGTTCCATCTGAAAAGGCAAGTTCTAAGATGGAATTCGTGACAATAGAAGTTAGATAACGTCCAACAGAAGCAATGTCGTCCTTTTCGTCCATTTTTAAGCGTTCTAAGACCTGTTTAAATCCAACAGCTTGACCTTGTTCTCTTTTCTCTGCAATGATGTTTATAGCCTCTGTAATGGCTGTCTTTTGATCCATGGTAACATCATCTACGGCTTGCAGGAGAAATTCCAACATATTTTTTGCGACTTCGACTGCCTGTTCTTTCTCAAGAACGACGATAGGATCCAAAACACCATGGTTAGAAGGTAGCGAACTATCAAGAGTGACAAAGTTAAATGCTTCAATCTGTTTCTTACGTTCAGGGTAGAGCTTTGCAAATTCAGGTGAGTGAATCACTTGTTGGTAGTGATTTCTGAGCTCTCGTTTCGGGTCAATGTAGAGGGTTTTGACATTTTGCAGGGCAACGCTCAAGAAAATAATCTGAGCCAAGAAGGATTTCCCTTGTCCTGTGGCACCTGTGATGATGATGTGTGGGTTCTTGGTGATTTTACCAGCGATATCCTCTTTGTTTCCGACAGTGGCATTATATAGAACAATGTTTTTAGAGGATTCGACAGCTTTTTCAATCGAATCCCAACGCCCTGTCCAGTTGTCTACTCTTCCGATATACCAGCCAATCCGATTTCCTGAAGAACTATTAGTAAAGGGCATCAGTTCTGAGAAACCACGAGAAGTTACCATATGAGTCCAAGTTCTCGTTTTCTTTTGAAGATGCTGACCATAGAGGAGGGCTTGAAAAAGGTAGGGTGCATCTTGGCTAGCTTCACTGATTTCAACGCCCATATCATCAAAGTAATTGAGAACTACTTGTCTACGTTGTCGTAGTTGTCCAATACTGGAGGCAGATACAATAAGATAAGCTCCGTATTCGATGATATTTTCCTTATTTCCTACCTTCTTCATTAAATCTTTCAGAGAAAGCGACCCCATGATGATTTCATCTTGTTGGACAGTATCAGTATTTTCTGCCTCTTCCATAATATTGCGATAGCGGGTATTGGATCGTCCCATTTTCCCTTTGATTTTATTGTTATCAATAAATTCTGCCTTAATACGCAATTCAACAGGGAAGTTAAGCCGTTGGACAAATTCTCCTAGATGAAAGCCGTTAAACTGAATGGGGAATTTTCCAACAGGAAGAATGGTTACAAAAGAAGAACCATAAGGACTTTCTAGTTTTAAAAAGCCTCCCTTGGTGACTTTGATTAGAGTATCCGTGATGTTAAATTGGGAACGATTGGCGAGGACTTCCTTTTTGTAGTGGGGAATGTAGCGGAGATATTGCATCCGTTGGTAGTAGAACAATTCCTCATCCGATAAGGCTTTTGCTCGTAAGGGAGCTAGGGCTTGGTAAATAGTAAACTCATCTGCACGGTAGTCCTCATACCAGTTTTCAGCGAGTTCATATTCGTAGCCAAAGCCCTGAGCGATTTTTTCGGAAAAATCAGTGAGGCTTTCAAGGGCTAATTCTTTGATTGTTTGCCCATGATTTTGTTTTCTTAGGTTAACTCCAATTACCCAATCAAATTGATAAGGAATTTCCATTTCATTTGTTAAATGGTCAACGGTGTAGAGGAGGAGATCTTCACCGAGCTCTCTACTATCATCCGCTAGCGCTTCTGAGAAGTCCTTTAATTTTTCCTCTAGAAGATAATCCTTAGGAATGAGGGAAACCTCAAAATATTGATTTTTTTGAAGTTTCTTCATCATTTGTGCAACGGTTAATTTGTGCTTATTTTTTCGTCCGTCATCCGTTATGGTGATTGGGGTATTTGGAATACGGTAGTAGGCCATTACTGACCGATCCCGTTTCAAGACAAGATTATCATGAGTTTGTAGGATGGGATAAGTTAGTGTTAAAGACATAGATCCTCCTTTCTAGAGGTTTGTTTTTTCAAAGACGATTTCTTCAACCGGTTCAATACGATTTTCATGATAGATTGCTTTTTTGTTAAGTTTAAAATCCCAACAGTAGATTAGGTAATCTGCTAGAAAGAGATGCATTTTCTTTCCATGTGGTTCGTATTCTGTATAAAACTTTGCTAGCTTATAAGGGATAAACCAGTAGAGAATTAACGAAATCGAGTGGGTGGCTTTGGCTAGAGGTACAAGAATAAAACCACCAAAGAATAGCATGGTAACAAAGATGAAGATAAAGACTATAAAAAAGGATAGTTGCACGGGTGTAGCAAAGTACCAAATGCGAGTGCCCTTTTTAGTTTTTATCTCTTGAATCCAATAAGGAGCGTTAAGCCCCTTGGCGTAATCATATAGTTTTTCATCTTTCATGGTTAGAGTCCTGTTTCAATTCCAAAGAGGCGAAGGAACCAGCCAAAAGCTTTTAGAATGTCTTGTCCTTTAGTTAGTGAGACAATGACAGCATAAAAACAAACTACTGAAAAAAGTTGAATCCAGGAGCTGTTGCGCCAAGCTTTAACTGCAAGTAGGACGGCAATTGCTCCTAGTACCCAAACAGCATCTCCTTGTAGGAAGGCTCGTAGATTTTCTGTGTTCATGTTGTTCTCCTTTATTTTTCTTGTTTTGCGTAGTTAATAGGGATGGTGTGAGCTAACTCATCTACAAAGTAAGTCCCGTTATTTTGAGTAAGAGTGAGAGTGAAATTCTCTGAATGAGTTGAAGCCCCTACTTCAAAAGTAACTTGAACAGTTGCGATGAGCTTTTCCCCATCTTCTTTTAGATAGGTGTAGTCAATACTTTTAAAGGTAGTATTTGCGACTACAGAAACACCTTTAGCAATCAAATTCAGATTGTCTTGATTTGTAGTGTAGTTGGTGAAAAAGATAGTTAAAAACTTGTCTACTTTCTTGTGTTCATCCTCCGATAGACGATCGGTTGCTGACAGGGTCAATTGCTCGTCTTTTGAAGATGGAGTTGCTTGTGAGGAGTCAAGACTTGAAAACCAAGGTAGACCAGCAATACGATATTTACCATTAACTTCCTCAAAAGGAATATTAAATCCTGTTGTGATTTCCTTTTTCTCGGTGTTGTTGTCCTTTTTAATCCATTCCTTGTATTTGACACGGTAAGTTGCCACTTTATCTGTTACAGTGACGAGTTGCGAATAAATCACCTCGCTAGGGTTTCGGACTTGCCCTTGTGACTTGGTGTCAGGAAGGGCACCATAAAAGGAATTCAGATGATTAATTTGTTCGGTTTGCTTATTATTTTCTTGTGAGAGGGTAAAGTAAGCATAAACAAAATCATTTAGATAGTATTGTAGACGGTAGTCATATTGCCTAGTAGTTGAAGGGGCGTCTGATTTTTCCTTTTCAAAGTTTTCAATGCTTGTTTTTAGCCTTGAAACCTGATTGGATAGAGTGATAGCTCGAATGGAACCCATGAGCCCAACAAAGAGAAGGCAGCAAGTTCCGCCAACTACGGCAAGATTAACATGTTTTTTGGTGAGGGTTTTAAGTTTTGGAGGTTTCTTTTTCTGTTCAACCTTTTTAAATTGTTCTAGAAATTGCCTCACCTTTAAGAGATAGGATTTTAAATTGTCCATAGTTCCTCCTGTTACACTTGGGCTAACTCAATAAGTTTGGTTCCTTTTGCATAGAATCGTTTATTAAGTTTTTCCATTTCTGAATTGATAAAGTAATAGCCTTTTAGCTCGTATTGGAGTTGTTCCAGTAATTGGGGAGCTAAAGTCTTTGCTTCCTCTTTTTTCGGCAAGCTGTTTAATTCACCTGCTTTCGTCCAAGATTCTTTATAATCTTTCTTTTTGAGAGATTCGCCTAATTCATTAGCGACTTGTTCTACTTGTCGGGTGAAGGTTGTTTTTGTTGCCATTTCGATTTCCTTTCTAAATTGTTCTTGGTTTTGCTTGATGGTTTGTTGGATGTAAGCAATCAGTGAGGGACGCATCTTTTGATTGAGGGAAAGGACTTGTCCCTCTAAGGTGAAGCAAGCATGTTCGTAGCTATAGAGGCCTTTAGAATTTGGTTCTTTTTCGGTGCATCTTCCAGCACATTCATAGTAGAACTCCTTTCCTTTTCTTAAAAGAATGTAGAAATGCCAAAACTCTTTGTCAGGTAAGAGAAAGAAGTCTGCTTGATAGATTTTCTTAAGCAATTTAAGAAGCCTCTAAAAGATCATCATAGCCAAGTGCTTGGAAGATAAAATCAGAATCAAACCAGAGCCAATCATTGATTTGAGTTTCCGTTGGGGTATCCCCACAGAAGATATCTTCACAAATAATGTTGAGGGTATCCAATCCTCCACGTTCACGAACAGTGTTTAGAGTTGTTAATCCGCCTGACCAAGCTTTAAAGTTTTCTAGTGAATTAATCTCAACTTTGTATTCCATAGGTTGTTTTCCTTTCTAATGTTCATAATGTTTACTAGCTTTGAGTAGTTTTAACATTGCCTTCCCACGATCTGTAATTTCCCCGCTATTTTGTATCATCTTCATGTATTCGGTCTGCATGATACGATCAGCTTCTGAAACTAAAGCAAGAGAGTTCGCTACTTGATAGGTCAGCCAGCGAATAGTTCGTTCAATAGAGTAGGGTTGGGGACTGGTTGAGAGTTTCAAGGGTTCTACCCCACCAAAAAGTTGTTGCCATTTTTGGTCAGGCTTATAGGCTCCAAATTGATTGATTCCATCATAGACTTGCATTTCATGATTGATAACCCCACGGGCGATTTCCCCAAGGTCTACACCGTTGATGTATTCCTCAATAGCTCCTTGTGCTTTCTGGTCTGAAAAGCGAAGTTCGTAGCGATTCCAGATACTAAAAATCTCCAAGGATTCTTCCAAGGAGATATTTTCTTGACGGGCTAGTTCATAGCGTTTCTCGTAAAAGTTAAAGTAGAGTTGGCTTTGCCTTGAGCCAAAGTAGAGAGATAAACCGTGATTGGCTTCCATATCCTCATTATCAATAAAAGAGCCACCCCCTGTTACATTCCATTTCCGAAAGGTATTAAGAACTATTTCTTTAGCGTAGAGTTTCTCAATTAACTTAGGGATATGAATCTGTTGGTCTTCTTTTCCAAAGCCCTTGTAGAGCTCATCTAGAGCGATATCTAACCTCTTAATTCGGCAATTCTCATAAGCATAGAAGAGATTTTGAAGGAAGGCCTGCCAAGTGATTCCCTTGTATTCTAGGAGTACTTCCAACTCACGGCACCCTTGCCCTGATAGTTGAAGACAGGATTGGTAGTCTTTGGTTTCTGCTTTATCAAAGAAATCAAAAATCCAGATATTGCCTCGTTGCCAAAGATGGGTGTAGTTCATGAGCCGTGTTTCCTGAGCGCTAAATTCGCTCAGATGACAAAAGAGAAAGTTTTCACAGAAAGACTCTAAGTCACGTAGAGCAGGAAAAGAGATTCGCAAGTAGTCAATCCGAGCACGCAAACTTTGTTTTTCATGCTCTCTATGAAAGCCTAGTTTGGCTTTTAGGTCACGGAACTTTTCAATGCTCAATCCTCTTTCGCCAGCTTCGTAGGAGCGATAGGTTCTAGTAGGTAGGTCAACCGCTTCTGCAAATTGTTTTTGGCTCATGCCTGTTTCTTGACGGAATTTCTTAAGATTGAATGGGCTTATTTTATCCATTCATGGGGACACCTCCTTTTTAATGAGTGACACACTTTTTTTGTCAAAGTGACACACTTTCTAAAATTCGCAATCCCAACTCTCACAAGGAATGAGGAGGGTTGGACTTTGCCATTTTGCCAAATGTAACCCCCCTATTAGAAATAGTGGGAAAAATTTAAAAAAAGCCCTTTAAAATAAGGCTTTTTAGATACTTTTATATCTTTTGGTAGCTCTTTTGGTAGCTAAGTAGACTTAATCAATAAAATCATTTGATATGAGATTGAGTTTATCAGTTAATTCGGTATCTGCGTTGGGGTATAAATG
>OGJS01001270.1_pt1 | contig 11587 bp, 9 predicted proteins | sample 1572241 | NCBI WGS metagenome assembly OGJS01 (sample SAMEA2582145, study PRJEB24529) | metagenome | biome: Human gut stool | place: China | collected 2011 | reverse complement strand
GCCATCATCGGCTTGGACAGAGAATACCGTGCCAAAGAAGCAGGATACCGTACTCACTTTTTAGTATCGTTGGGTAGTGCTCTCATCATGATTGTTTCCCAATATGGCTTTCAGGACATTATCAAAGAAAACAGCGTCTCGCTGGACCCGAGCCGTGTAGCGGCCCAGGTAGTCAGCGGTATCGGTTTTATCGGTGCCGGTACCATCATATTACAAAAACAAATAGTCAGGGGGCTGACTACTGCTGCCGGAATATGGGCTACAGCAGGCATCGGTCTGGCGGTTGGAGCCGGAATGTATGTAATAAGTATAGCCGCTACCCTGCTCACTCTGGCTGGATTGGAACTGCTCAGCATCCTGTTCAAAAGTGTAGGGATGAAAAGCTCCATGATAACATTCTCTACCGAAAATAAGGATATCCTTAAGGAAGTATCCGATCGCTTTAACTCCCGAAATTATATGTTAGTCTCCTACAAAATGGAAAGATTAGGTTCCGGAGATACAGAAAGATATATAGTGACTATGGTTATCAAATCCAAGCGGAGTAATGACGAAGGGCACATGCTGTCACTGATGCAGGAATGGCCGGATGTAACAGTAGAACAGATAGAATGATCTTGTTACTGCTTCTCTGTCATGTGTTTCCAGTAACGTACAGGCATATCTTGTTTATGCTTCCGCGGATTTAGCCGTTCTTTGATACAGATGGCTTTAAAGTATGTCTTCCAGAGTTGCTGAAAAAGTTTCTCGTCTTTATCCATCAAGCTTTCGTCCAGCATACCCGTGACCAGATGTCCCTCACGTGAACCTTCTTCAAAGGTAACCTGACGTACTTCTTTCAAATCATAATAGAAGCCATACGCCCGTTTTATGTCGTATATCAGCCAGGGCTGATCGGCAAAACGATCCTTAAAATGATCAATAGCCAGTGGTAGAGCATTCTTTTCCGGCTCTACCGCAGCAAAGAAGGCATCCATGTCGATATGTATAATCTTTCTCTGCGTCATTGTTAGGATTAGCAGAGCAAACTTACTACAAATTCCCGAATAATTCCTGTTTATCGGTTCAAGAAATAATGCGCTTATGATTTTTATAGAGATAAATCAAAAAACATTCAATATCCTGTCAAAGATAGTTCTTATAATATTATATTTGCATATCGTCTATTCAAAGCATAGATGTACCTGATAAGTTTACACTATCCTACAACTCTTTAAGATTATGAGAAACGCACTATTTTACTTATTAATACTTTTCAGTGTTCCGATATTCGCTCAAAATGGAATCACTTTTAAGGTCGAAAAGCTTTCAAAGCCTGAAGAATTACTTAATCTACACTCCCCGAATGAAATTTATGAGAGTCTTATATTATCGGATATGGACATAGAGCCTTATGAGATAAAAGAGAAGAATATCAAGGTTCCTTATCATATCATTGCAAAGAGCGAATCTCCCGACAGTCTCGTTTCTTTTGGTCCTAATTCTTTTTTCAACGGTATGTATCAGGCTTATGCGGATCACAGGCCATTCGTATTGTCCCCGGACATGATTTGGCTATTAATCAGCCAAGGATTTGCACGCCATATCAATGCCAATCAGGAATCTATGAGAAATGATCTTGTTGATTTCTCCGGCAAACTATCCTTAATTGTGAGAGAAGATAAAAAGCTGGAAGACCCTACTCTTTCATGGGAGGAAATCTTTCCGCAATTTACAAAACAAATATCCCAATACGCAGGCAATCATCTGACTGAACTGCTCACTTGCAATTTTTCAACGACCACCTCCTTAGAGAAAGTTGCTTCCGAAATAACAATCATGGAAGCTGTGAAACCTTACTTTGAGTTTATAATCATACGCATTGTCTGTGGAATACCTAAAATAACTCTCGAAGGAACACCGGAGGACTGGGAAAAACTACTGCACAAAGCCAGAGGCTTGAAAGAATACAAACTCGATTGGTGGATTTCAGAACTGGAACCTCTTTTGGAAGAATTTGTCAAAGCATCCAAAGGAGAAGTTAATAAGGACTTTTGGCGCAATATGTTTAAATATCATTCACAGAAAAAGTATGGAGCACCCAATATCATTGATGGATGGATCGTGAAGTTTTTCCCTTATGATAAGGAAGGAAAAAGAAATAATCTGCAACAGCTTGAAGGCAGAAATTGTCTTCCTGATGAGATAGTGAAGGTAGATGTAAAGTATCAGGAAGTATATACCGATGGCGTCAAAGAAACTCCATTAGAATTTTGGGCGGGTTTCATCGGATTAGAGCAAAACAGCAAGACTTTTGCTCTACGACCGCAAATTGGTTGGATGGTCAGGAAGAAAGATGTTAATAAGGATGGATTAAAAAGTAAATTAAGTGCTGATGCTCAAAAGGATGGCTGGGGAAGTGGCATCAATATCAGAGTAAAAGAATTTCCGGCTGTACTGTTAGAACTCAAAGAAATAAAAAGACTGGATATCCAATTTATCGACACAATTGATATACCTGATGAAATATCAAAGATTAAAATCGGATCGTTGAGTTTATATGGAAAGATAACCAAAGAGGGAATAGAACGTATCAAAAGATTATTGCCTGATACTGATATAAAAATAAACGGTTCACGAGAGGTAATAAAACTCCATTGATAGCTCCATAATAGTAAAGAACACTCAATGTTGCAAAAGCAGCAATGAGTGCTCTTTTTATATATACTAATTATTTAGAAATGGTTGATATACCAAACTACTTCTTATATTTCGTCCAAAAGCCAACTAGCTGGTGATTCCCAATTATAGCCCCGATTATAGAAGTATATAGACGCAATAACTAGTTTGCCCTATACACACAGCGTATACGATTTATATTCGTTCTTAATTGTTTACCCGGATCATCGACAGGAGTGACCGGATTAATCTCCTCACGAGGATTTCCCCAAGTAACTGCCTCAAATATCGATGGTCTTCTGAAATTGAATTTTATCAAATAATCACTCATACCGCTTTTTACAGTATTGTATACAGAACTCTGATAATCTATCTTGGTAGCTCTGGCACTATATAAATTGTCGTTGAAAAAGTTACCATCTCCCGAGTTGAGTCCTCCAAGCCCTCTATAATGATAGGTATAGTAATCATAAGCAGGTTGAGACGACCAGTAATACTTATTCTGAAAATCTGTAAAAGTACCATAAGCCCCCATAACGATATCTTCTATTTCGTCTATGGCGGGAAGATACCATTTTATTTCGGATACTATCCCTGCAGCATTACGCTTGTTCTTGTTATAACAATATTCAACGGCACTTCCTGCTGTTTCATTCAGCTTTAAAGGTCCGATACCTGCCGTAGCAACAATGTCACTTGTAAATGCATGTCCGGCACGCTCGTTTATTGTAACTCCATTGGTTCCCACTGTCGCTTCATCACGAGGTGTATAAAAGTCATAAAGATAAAATTGTGGATCAAGTTCTCTCAATAAACTTTTTATATTATTGGTAATAGAGTTAGATAAGATACCATCATACTTGAAAGCATCTCTCCGGTGAGAAAGTTGCATGCCATCGAGGCCCCAAAACATTCCGTCTGTCTTATTATTGAAAGGATCGTTGGGGTCGAAGTTATGGAGATACTCTTCATGAAATTCGATGTAATAAGTATGTCCATTGTAAGCCACCTCAAACAGACCTTTCTGCAAGAAAGTATAGGTAAGCACTGTCTGGTCACCCGTTGCTGTCTCAATGTAGGTGAATATGATTTTACCTATTCTATCCGACGTAGAAGTATTCTCATCAAAATAGGCCCATACCCGAAAATCGGAAGTGAAAGGCCCATAACTTTTAGGCAAGGTTGAAATCAGGTTTGTAGTGAAATAATCCCGTTTGACAACCTTACCATCAGCTATTGTTTCCCTATCCAAGCCTATCCAACTCTGTGCCGCAGGATCTACTGCAACATTCACCGTATAACCGGGAGTTATATAAATATCCAGCGGACGAACTTCATAATGGCAATCAAGTTGTGTATCCCGCTTGACCGAAACAACTACTGGGCCGGAATTTACTGTGACGCGGGCATCAAACGAAATAGTCGATTCATCATAGCCACTGTTACTGGTCACTCCTTTGATTGTTATATTATTGTTATACTGATTATCACGCAGGATATAGAAATCATCCACGGCGTTGGCGCCGAGATACAGCTTGTAAGTGGTCTCGTGCGTGACAAGCTGATGATCGACATATATTCCGTTAATAATCATATAGGCAGCATCCGTATCTTCGTTCACAAACTTTGGTTTGAAACGCTGTTTGGACATTTCGTCGATACCTTCCGGATAATTCACGGTGTTCAACTTATTGCGCTTGTGCTCCAACATATAAAAGGTATAGGACAGGGATTGGGAGACTCCCACCGGGTTGGAACCGGAGTATAATCCCGAAGGACTGGAAGGTATCTTATCACCATGCGAAGGTGCGGTTTCATCGGTAGCATCGGGCGCACCGAGAGTTGCATAGCGCGGAGCGTTCACGACCTCCCAGCTAATCATCCGAAAGCTCTGGTCGTTTCCGGGCAAATGTTCCTCCGGACGTATTTGCAAATTCACAACGACTTTAGCATAGATGCTCACCATGAATATATCCTGAATATTATTACTCGTGGAAGGACGCGCCAAGCTCAAGTCGACCTTTTCCTGTGTTTGTCCAATCATAACCAATCCCTTAAATGAAGGATCGGCATCCGGATGAATCGTTGTCGCTTCGACTTCGAAATTATAGAGTTCCGTAAGACTCCGTATACCGGCAAGATCTCCATTATTCAAATTACCCACCAAAAAAATATCACACTGTCGAAGCGCCTGCTGATCGTGATTGACAAAAGACGGACTATGTGTATCTATCAAGAAATCAGGCACACCACTGGCTATAAATTGCGGAACATCTACCAACTGCCCATTGGCATCAAAGATGAGCATATATAAGGTAGAGAGTTTAGTCTCGAACTCATTCTTTCCCGAACGAGTCGAAACTTCCACTTCAGAGAATCCTTTGGGATACCCGTTTATACGTATATACCGGCTTTCGGCCTGTCTTTTCTGTTCCACAATGTCGCTATTGCATCCAAACAGTACACCAACCGACAAAACGAGTATCAACAAGCGTGTATAGCTAATTATTCTTATCATTAAATCAAACTTTCCTTAATCAAATTCTATTTCACTATTATTATCATTCCACTCATTATTTCGAATGATTCTGAGATGAATGGCATCTCCTACGAAATAGAGCGTGAATGTATACCTATATCCTGCGCGATACTCCGTGTCGGGGTCGTTGAATTCAACCACTTTCGTAGTCGTTTGTCCGCCCTGAGTGACATTGAAAGAAATAGTCCCCTGCAAACCTCGCTGCGGAATCAGCATTAAGAACCGATCGGCATCCGTGATATTCATCGCCCCTGTTGCCGATGTATTGGATACATTCACGCTGCTTGCCATCAGGTAAGACGCATTGGTGATGGTTCCGCCGGTATCCGGTTCGCTTTTATCCATCTTTATCCTATATGTGCTGTATAAAGGGGATGTAAACCGACATATCACATTATCCAACCGGATGGCCTCATCACGATAATTATTCACTGCGATATTGATGCAGAAAAGTATATGCGAAAATTGCATCCTGACCTGACCGGTATTCAATGCCGTACAGTCGAATGTTGACGCAACCATGACATCCTGATGTTGCGTCGGGTCATTGGCCGACAGACGATACTCTATGTAAGGTGTCGATTCGTGATTTGCATCGGAAACAGTTACACCGGGGGTATTATACGGATAATAACCGAAAAATGTGTAGTATTTGTTATCCAGCCATGACTGGATAGGGGCATACGTACAGACTCCCGAATCACTACAGTCAATCCTCACATTATTCCAATCAGTGTCCGGCTTTGCATTATATCCTGCTGCAGCCCATAGGTTATCCAGTATATAAGCCTTCACACCAAAGCTCTCGCCACGCAATTGAGTGACAGGCAGAGCACGCGTAGCCGTCCCCAAACTGAAAGTGACGGAACGTTCGGGAATAATCTCTATTTCTTCATCCGGATTATCAGGGATTATATTACTGCCGTTACACGCCGCCAACAATATGGCAATCATGAAGTTACCGGATAATAACCATATATATTTTAAAATAATAGATTCTTTCATACTCCATAGTTTAATTTACAATGATGGTGCCACCTCCTGATGGACTGTCAATCCACGGTTCCACGATAGGTTCACCTATTTCAATATAATTTTCGGGTTTAAGTGTCAATACATAGGTTATTTGTTGACCGGGTTGCCAGTCTGCTCCGGGCAGAGTTATATTATCCTTATCATACGAATAGGTCAGGTCATTGTGCCGACGTGTATAGCTCAAATATACTGTGATGCCGGAAATCTGTTGAGGTACCATCAAAGTACCATCTTCCCAGGCAATAAATGCTTCGTATGAAACTTCCTGAGGGTTTGTAAATCCTGTACTGTATCCAAAGGTATTTATTGGGGCGGATGATGTGTCCCAAATGATCCGGTTGCCGTTATGGGTACAATTACCGGATGATTTCAGGTTATACATACGCAATACGTTTAAGTGAAGCGCATCAGTCAAGGAAGATTCTTTCTTTATTCTAAAATTAATTCTTGCCAGCGCCGGGTCGAATGTAAATACCACCGGGGACATATCCAAGCCACCTGCTCTTACCTCCCGGTCAACCGGATGCGAAAGCAAGAGAGATTCCTGATTGTCAACATTCTGACTTACCATGAAACCTGTTATCATCGGAAATCCTTCCGGATTGAATGAGAAATTCCGGGAGGAATTATAAGGAGCATAAGCTCCGAACTTGTGATCGGCTTGTGTATTCCAATATTTCAATGGGGAATAAACCCAGAGGGTACTCTCGTTATTATACTCTATCTTCTGATTATTGAAAACGACCGAAGTATTGTCGGCATCTGTTGCGATTCCGTAAAGAGCAAAGGTACTCGATACAGTATTTAGGGATGCACGTGTCCGGGCACCGTCAAAAGAAATGGAAGCTTTTCCGGCAGGAGTGTCGGGAAGCTCCATAAAGCGGTCATCACTTCCACTATTGCAGGCGGTCAATAATGATATTAAACCTATAATGAAAGCTGTTTTTTTCATTATACTATCCATTCTTCTTTTCTATTGTTCAAATAATACATCTTAATCAGTATATAACGGAGTATCTGTCATTCTGGGCGTGACCGAAGATTCTCTTTTCCGTGTATTCATGCCAGAGAAGGAACCGCCCGGAGAGCACAGAATGACAGGGATTAATATTCTCTCATCATTAATTGATAGAAGGAACTTCTACATCCGGGATTGTTGTTGTCCAATCTTCTACTGTAGGATCACCGAATTCTATCGCATTGGCACTGATAATGAAATTATACGTTATTTTCTGGTTCTGTCCCCACGCAGCCGGATTGTATGTTCTGTCCGAAGCGTCATAACTAAGGTCCAGCGTCCTTGTAAACGGCTGTTCAGCTCCTGATTCACCAAGATTGTAAGTGACATCCACTTTCACACTGTTCGTATTCTGCGGAATGAACAGCATATCGTTAAACGTTACTGCTGTAGCAACATCAAGTACATTGTCACTTGCCAGGTTCTCCAGATTTGAATCGCTTGCTCCTACAAAATCAGTATCGGATATAGCCCATTCAGGTACCTGCGACTGAACAAAAGTACCTTTTTTACTCATCCCGTAAATCTTCACTGTCTTCAATGTAACCTTGGTTTCAGCAATGCCAACATCTTTCTTAAAGGAAAGATTGATATTCGACAGTAAATGATTAAAGTTAAAAGTAACCTGATTGACAGGAGCATTGGCCAATCGTGTCACTTTGTCTGCAAGCATCAAGTCTACGTGATTGGCAACTAAAGGTTCTACGGTGAAATCTGTAACGGTGATGTTTTTATTATCATCAATAGTCACTCCACTGGCTTTATAAGGATAATAAGCATAGAACTCATAGGACGAACGCGTATCCCAGTATTTCAAAGGCGAATATTCCCATGCACTTGTAGTTCCATTATACTTCACTTCCTGATTCAGGAATACATCAGTATCCACGGTTTCAAAAGTAGAATACCCCCAGACTCCGAATGCTTTCCCATCAGTCTTGAGCGTGCTGCCCGTTTCAGCTGCACGTGTGTTCTTGTTGGCAAAAACAGAAAAGTCCAGCACTTTCTGCTCTGGCATTGCCACATCTTCGATATTGGTGCATGCGGTAAACGTCAATGCAACAACTGCTGTTAAAACAGCAAACAAATTGGTTTTTCTCATCATTCTTTCTTTTTTAAATGGATTCAATAATTAAATTAATTACTTATTTATATTTATGAGATGGGAATATCCACATCTACATTTTCTTCCCAATCGTTCACATCCCCGTCGAATCCGGAGCCGCCGGGTCTTTCTCCTTCTTCAGGAGTGACTACAATGCCACTGACAACAATGACTCCTCCCTGGGGTTGCCTGCTAACTTGATCAGTGACATCAAACTCCACCATTTTAACTTTACCACTCATCAGTTTCAATTCCAGCACAAGTTTATGCGTGGCGGCCGTCTCCGATCGCCCGAAAGAACGAGCAATGGTTTCGACGCCGTAATCACAGGTATAGCAATCGAGCAACAGGGTGACTACTTTGTCGTTGTCGGTATGTCCATCTTTCAAAGAAACTTTCCCTGCCATCCCCGATAAGTAGGCACGGGCTTCGGAAACATACTCCCGGCCTGAAATGAATTCATATCTGATCAGGTAGGTCCACGTTCTAGGAGCCAGTTCGACCTTCATCCTCGCATTGGTTGTCTCTTCATCTTCATTTTTCACTAATTCTTGTTCGGACAGAAATGCGGCAAACAGCATATCCGGGACATTAGCGGTCAACTCATCGGGATACTTGTTCGAATAGGATGCCGAACGCGTTCGGGTACGGGTAGTTGCAACCGCTTCGTTTACCGCATGCATATTCTCAAAGATGATCCCTTCCGTATCATTATTGTATAATAGCATATCATAACGTCCGCTATTGATTGCCACACGACCGCCATGATGCTCGAAATTGTGACTTGAAATGGGAGTCTTATCGCCGTAGTCGAAAACATGGAGCCTGACTCCTTCCGGTACCCGAGGCAGCATCCTATCCCAATCTACCGTCCACTCGGCAGGCCATTTCTCATTCCAGTTTTCATCACATGGCAAGTGCCAATCCAAGGAATAAGTGATCTCCAGATGCAAGTCTACCTCCTTGAAATGCTCGTAATATAAATCCTTTCTACAACTTATAAAAACAGTCAAAACAAGTATATAAAACCAATATTCATATCGTCTAGTCTTATTCATTATAAAAGATTAGTTCACCTTTTCTGATACAGAATATTCCATATCAGAGTGATACCCGCTTTTGTCACTCCCCAATAATGCGTCTTATGCCTCGATTGGTATACGTAGCGGTTATCTACAGGCAAATATTTATCATAATTCGTGAATATATATCCTCCACCAATAGTGAACTCCAATGACATCTTCCCATTCAAGTTAAGACTGTATCCATAGGTGAGACTCGTTCCTATGAACTCACCATAATATCCCGTTTTCTTATTTTCGAGATCATAGATACCACCATGGATATTGGCTCCCAGAAAATGTTTCCTTCCGGCAGCCTTGCTGTTCAGCCAATATCGGCCTTCCGCAAGGTATTGCCTGATCTGATAATACTGGTGTTTGGATTTCCTTTTCCACCAAGGCATAGTAAAGGTGCCCGATATAGACCAATGACTGTCCGGGAAATAATACTCGGCAGTTACATTTGGTGCAAGTGCCGCCCAATATAGTAGATTAGTACCAATAGTAAGATATGCAGGCATATTGTTTATTGTTTTCGTTTCTTGTCCGACATTTTCCGAATAAGCTACCCTAACAGCAAGAACAAAAAGCATCATTACACATAGAAACTTCTTTACTTTAAAAATCTCTAATTTATATCGCCATTTGGCTATATTCATAATTCTCCCTCTAATATTTAATTTCTGGAGCTTCATATAATTAGTCTAAAATGTCCGTATTACAAAGAAAACAGTTACATTCGAACTGTATGATAGTATTTGAGACGTTTAATCTACTTTGTTTACGGAAACATAAAACATACACTAATAAATGACACAATAACTGGGATTATAATAAACAAGCGAAAAGAACCTATTTCACTTTTTGAAAAAACGGGAAATTATTGTTCAAATTATCGAACTAAACATTATTGCTGTCGTTTTATATTTAGATGCTTAATTTTCATATTTACAATATTTAATAATACATTGACTCATGACTATGAATTTAAATAAAATTGTTTTGACAAAGATTCTGGATATCATGCCGGAAAATTTAAAACCGGTCACTTTGCTTATGGATGTCTTAGACATTGGCAAAGAATCCGCTTACAGGAGACTGAGAGGTGAAAAGCCATTCTCTATGGAAGAGATTTATAAACTATCTCTGGTGTTAAACTTTTCACTGGATGAGATTATCAGTAATGATAAAAGCGATGCCGCCGCGTTCAATCATATAGGTACAATCAGACAAAACCCAAGCAAGAATCTTCTAGAGTTTTTTCGCTACTATGAAAGCTACCTGCAACGCTTGATTGACTCGGAGAATTCCGAAATCACCTGCACACTAAATCATTTTCTGCACACCATGTTTATAAACTATGAACATTTATTCAAATTTATCTATTACCGATGGATGCATCAAATGACAGATGTACCACTGAACTATCTATATTCGGAGGTAGTCATTTCCAAAGAGATTAAAGAAAGCTGTGAAAGAATGAGCTTCTTGAATACTAAAATAAGAAAGCTGTCTCTCATAGTCGATAATAATCTGTTTCTTAATCTGATAAAGGAAATGCAATATTTCTATGTGAGAGGACTGTTGAACGAGATAGAATTGGATACGCTCAAGGTAGAGCTGCACAAATATTTGGATGATATAGAAACAACTATAAATAAAGGTATTAATACCACCGGAACTCAAATTGAAATTTATCTATCAGTGTTATACATCAATAGTACCACTACTTATACGACATGGGATGACAGTAGTGAATCTGCTTTCTGGCATCACTATGGTTACCCGATATATACAAGGAATAAGGAAATCACAGCCAGACACAAATTGTGGATCGATTCTCTGAAGAAGTATTGCACCGTCATATCGCAGTCCAATGAACTCCTTCAGGCTGAATTCCTGAATAAGCAACGAGAGTATATAGACAATATAGCAGTAAATATCCTGCTCTGAAAGGAACTGTCAGAGCGCAATGTCATGCAATAAATATTCTTGTTGACCTAAGAAAGCATTTCACTGCTTATCATATAAAGCATTTTTCTTTCATTCAACCATTTACAAACAAAGAATCCTGTAATTCAATTGATTACAGGATTCTTCTTTTCATTATAATGTTGTGGAGCTGGAGGGAATCGAACCCTCGTCCAAACGAGGAAATCATAAGCTTTCTA
>OGJS01001267.1_pt1 | contig 11620 bp, 7 predicted proteins | sample 1572241 | NCBI WGS metagenome assembly OGJS01 (sample SAMEA2582145, study PRJEB24529) | metagenome | biome: Human gut stool | place: China | collected 2011 | reverse complement strand
GTAATGCTGCTATCGGCGCATTGAAGAAGAATGATAGTGCATTCGGTAACTTCCTGGTATTGACAGCTCTTCCGGGTACACAGGGTCTTTATGGTTTTGCAGGTTATTTCATGTTTCAGACAATCTTCGGTATTTTGACTCCTGAAATTACACCTATCCAGGCATCAGCAGTGCTTGGTGCAGGTATTGCTCTGGGATTGGTTGCTTTATTCTCCGCTATCCGTCAGGGACAAGTTTGTGCAAACGGTATCGCAGCTATCGGACAGGGACACAACGTATTTAGTAATACGTTGATTCTTGCCGTATTCCCCGAGCTTTATGCAATCGTTGCTTTGGCTGCAACCTTCTTGATCGGTAGTGCACTCGTTGCATAATTTTTAGCAAGAATATTTCCTATAAAGGAGTTTCAATCCCCTTGTACATGCAGCTTTGCATGTGCAAGGGGATATTCTTTTTTCATTATAGGGCAACGTTTCTTTCCTCTTCTTAACTCATATTTTTCGCATAAAGTATTATTTTTCAAAGAATAATGTGTACTTTTGCACTCGCATACTAAAAAGAGTTTTAATATATTATATGGTAAAAGATTTATTAACCCCCGATTATATCTTCGAGTCCAGCTGGGAAGTATGTAATAAAGTGGGAGGGATATACACTGTCTTGTCGACACGGGCGAATACATTGCAGGAAAAGTTTCGCGACAGAATTTTTTTCATAGGTCCTGATGTGTGGCAAGGAAAAGAGAACCCTCTATTCATTGAGTCAGATAATTTGTGTGCTGCCTGGAAAAAGCATGCATTTGAGAAAGACGAACTTTCGGTTCGTGTCGGACGATGGAATATACCAGGTGAGCCGATTGTCATTCTAGTCGATTTTCAACCTTTTTTTGAGAAGAAGGACGATATATACACAGATATGTGGAATCGTTTTCAAGTAGATTCGTTGCATGCTTATGGCGATTACGACGAAGCTTCTATGTTTTCGTATGCTGCAGGAAAGGTGGTGGAAAGTTTCTACCGCTACAACCTGACAGAAACGGATAAGGTGGTATATCAGGCACATGAATGGATGACCGGAATGGGAGCACTTTATGTACAGGAAGCTGTCCCCGAAGTTGCTACTATTTTTACAACCCACGCTACTTCCATCGGACGTTCGATAGCCGGCAATCATAAGCCGCTGTATGACTATCTGTTTGCGTATAATGGCGATCAGATGGCACAGGAATTGAATATGCAGTCGAAGCATTCCATCGAGAAGCAGACGGCGCATCATGTAGACTGTTTTACGACAGTAAGTGAAATCACCAATAACGAGTGCAAGGAATTGCTCGACAAACCGGCAGATGTAGTACTGATGAACGGTTTCGAAGACGATTTCGTACCCAAAGGCAATACATTTACCGGAAAACGTAAGCGTGCGCGCTCATTAATGTTGAACGTAGCCAATAAATTGTTGGGAACAAATCTGGATGATGATACGTTAATCATCGGTACCAGTGGTCGTTATGAATTCAAGAACAAGGGGATCGATGTCTTTCTGGAGTCATTGAACCGCCTGAACAGAGATAAAAACCTGCATAAGAATGTATTGGCATTCATCAATGTACCCGGTTGGGTGGGAGATCCCCGTGAGGATTTGCAGGCGCGATTGAAAAGCAAAGAAAAGTTCGACACACCGCTTGAAGTTCCTTTCATCACTCACTGGCTGCACAATATGACGCATGACCAGGTATTGGATATGCTGAAGTATTTAGGAATGGGCAATCGTCCCGAAGATAAAGTAAAGGTGATTTTCGTACCTTGCTATCTGGACGGTCGTGATGGTATTATGAACAAAGAGTATTATGATATATTGCTGGGACAGGATTTGAGCGTTTATGCTTCCTATTACGAACCTTGGGGATATACTCCTTTGGAAAGTGTAGCGTTCCGTGTACCTACAATTACTACTGATCTGGCAGGCTTTGGCCTTTGGGTGAACAGTCTGAAGAATCAGCATGGCATCAATGATGGAGTAGAAGTGCTGCATCGTTCGGACTATAATGATTCGGAAGTGGCGGATGGTATCAAGGATACGATTACGCTCTTTGCGGATAAATCGGAAAAAGAAGTGAAGGAAATCCGCAAACGTGCGGCAGATGTTGCAGAGCAGGCACTGTGGAAGCACTTCATTCAATATTATTATGAGGCTTATGACATTGCTCTGCGCAATGCTCTGAAGCGTCAGTTAAGCTAAAAAAACATTTTATTCATCAATAAGTAAACAAAAACATTATGAAAATTAAAGTTAGTAATGTGAATACTCCGAACTGGAAAGAGGTTACAGTGAAATCACGTATCCCTGCTGAGTTGGAGAAATTGTCCGAAATTTCACGCAACATCTGGTGGGCATGGAATTTTGAAGCGACAGAACTATTTAGAGATCTAGATCCGGAACTTTGGAAAGAATGTGGACAGAATCCTGTGTTGTTGCTGGAACGTATGAGCTATGAGAAGCTGGAAGCTTTGGCAAAAGACAAGGTAATTCTGAGAAGAATGAATGATGTTTATACAAAATTCAGAGATTATATGGATGTGAAATCGGATGAAAAACGTCCGTCAGTAGCCTATTTCAGCATGGAATATGGTTTAAGCAGCGTCCTGAAAATATATTCCGGTGGTTTGGGTGTATTGGCTGGCGACTACCTGAAAGAAGCTTCTGACAGCAATGTAGATCTTTGTGCAGTAGGTTTCTTGTACCGTTACGGCTACTTTACTCAAACGTTGTCTATGGACGGTCAGCAGATTGCTAACTATGAAGCACAAAACTTCGGTCAGCTTCCTATCGACCGAGTGATGGATGCGAATGGTCAGCCGTTGGTAGTGGATGTTCCTTATCTGGACTATTATGTACATGCTAACGTATGGCGCGTAAACGTAGGACGTATTTCTTTATATCTGTTGGATACGGATAATGAAATGAACAGCGAATTCGACCGTCCTATTACTCACCAGCTTTATGGTGGCGACTGGGAAAACCGTCTGAAACAGGAAATCCTGTTGGGTATCGGTGGTATCCTGACACTGAAAGCATTGGGCATCAAAAAAGACGTTTATCATTGTAACGAAGGACACGCTGCATTGATCAATGTTCAGCGTATCTGCGACTATGTAGCTACCGGACTGACATTTGATCAGGCTATCGAGCTGGTTCGCGCTTCTTCTCTTTATACAGTTCATACTCCGGTTCCTGCCGGTCACGACTACTTCGACGAAGGTTTGTTCGGTAAATACATGGGCGGTTACCCTGCAAGAATGGGTATCAGCTGGGATGACCTGATGGACCTTGGACGTAATAATCCGGGGGATAAGGGCGAACGTTTCTGCATGTCAGTATTTGCTTGCAACACTGCTCAGGAAGTAAACGGTGTAAGCTGGCTGCATGGAAAAGTATCTCAGGAGATGTTCTCTACTATCTGGAAAGGTTACTTCCCCGAAGAAATGCACGTAGGTTATGTGACTAACGGTGTTCACTTCCCTACATGGAGTGCTACGGAGTGGAAAGAACTGTACTTTAAATATTTCAATGAAAACTTCTGGTTCGACCAGTCGAATCCTAAGATTTGGGAAGCAATCTATAATGTGCCCGATGAAGAGATCTGGAAGACTCGTATGACGATGAAGAACAAGCTGGTAGATTATATCCGCAAGTCATTCCGTGATACATGGCTGAAGAATCAGGGAGATCCTTCACGTATCGTTTCATTGATGGATAAGATCAATCCGAATGCATTGCTGATCGGTTTCGGTCGTCGTTTTGCTACTTACAAACGTGCGCACCTGCTGTTTACTGATCTGGAACGTCTTTCTAAGATTGTGAACAATCCTGACTATCCGGTACAGTTCCTGTTTACAGGTAAGGCTCACCCGCACGATGGAGCAGGACAGGGGCTGATCAAACGTATTATCGAAATCTCCCGTCGTCCGGAATTCCTGGGTAAGATCATCTTCCTCGAAAACTACGATATGCAGTTGGCACGTCGTCTGGTTTCCGGTGTTGATATTTGGTTGAATACTCCGACTCGTCCGTTGGAAGCATCCGGTACATCTGGTGAAAAGGCTTTGATGAACGGTGTTGTCAACTTCTCTGTATTAGACGGATGGTGGCTGGAAGGTTACCGTGAAGGTGCAGGTTGGGCGTTGACTGAAAAACGTACATATCAGAATCAGGAACATCAGGATCAGTTGGATGCTGCTACTATCTACAGCATTCTTGAAACAGAAATCCTGCCGTTGTACTATGCTCGTAACAAGAAAGGCTACTCAGAAGGCTGGATCAAGGTAGTGAAGAATTCTATCGCTCAGATCGCTCCTCACTATACGATGAAACGCCAGTTGGACGACTACTACAATAAGTTCTACAATAAGTTGGCAAAACGTTTCCATATGCTGTCTGCTAATGACAATGCAAAAGCAAAAGAAATTGCTGCATGGAAAGAAGAAGTCGTTGCCAAGTGGGATTCTATCGAAATCGTATCTTGCGACAAGCTGGAAGATTTGAAAGCCGGTGATATCGAAAGCGGAAAAGAATATACTATTACTTACGTAATCGATGAAAAAGGCTTGAATGATGCTATAGGGCTTGAACTGGTAACTACTTATACAACTGCGGATGGTAAACAACACGTTTACTCTGTAGAACCGTTCAGCGTTATCAAGAAAGAAGGCGACCTTTACACATTCCAGGTTAAACATAGCCTGTCAAATGCCGGTAGCTTCAAGGTGTCTTACCGTATGTTCCCGAAGAATCCGGAACTTCCGCACCGTCAGGACTTCTGCTACGTGCGTTGGTTTATCTGATAGCTTGACGAAGTAGGGAAGTGACGCTTCCCTGCTTGACGTCCCTATATAAAAGAAGCCCCTGCAATTCGAGCGATCGAAATTGCAGGGGCTATCTTTTTATATCTCAATGTAACGGTGTGGATAAGATCAGTATTTTCGGCAAAAGTGCCTGTACTTGGATCAGATTTACCTACTGCGTTAACAGGAATAAGATACCTTGTCGGATGTTGTGCCATCCTATTGGCACAACTGTGCCAACGGCGTGGCATAACTGTGCCAATATGGTGGCACAAGTGTGACAACGGTATGGCACAAGTGTTACTTCATTAGGTGAAGTCTCTTATCAGCTTCATTTATTTGACTACTTCTGCCAATTTAGCCTGAAGACCTTCTCCATGAAGACCACGGGCAATGATAGTACCGTCGCCATCAATCAGAACAGTGTGAGGAATGCTGTTCACTGCATAAAGCTGTGCGCCTTCACTCTGCCAGAACTTTAGGTCAGACATTTGCGGCCAGGTCATATTCAGTTTTTTAATAGACTCTTTCCATGCAGCAGCATCCTGATCAAGAGATACACCGACGATTTCGAAGTTTTTGCCTTTGTACTGAGCGTAAGCTTCTACCAGGTTAGGCATTTCACGACGGCAAGGACCACACCAGCTAGCCCAGAAGTCTACCAGTACCACTTTACCTTTCCCTGCGTAATCAGACAGTTTCACAGTTTTTCCTTCCGGAGTCTGCATTTCGAAGTCAATGAACTTAGTACCTACGGCAGTCTTCTTTTGTTTTTCAGTCTGTTCCTTAACTTTTACGATTGTTTCGTCATTCTGGAAATTAGCCGGGATTTGTTCCAGCAAAGCTGCATTCTCTTCAGTAGAGTTATTGTAGAAAGTCTGTTTGAACAAGAATACACCTACCGGGTTGGTGATATTTTTCTGTACACCTTCTTTGATTACTTTATCATATTCTTCCTCCAGCCGGGCACCTTCTTTTTGCTTGGCTTCTTTCTGCTCGTCACTCAAAGAAGAGTCTCCCATCGCTTCGTAGATAGCGTTCATCTTTTGGCTGATATCATTGATTTGAGTTCTGATAGCTTGGTAAGCGTCATTGTTTGAAGTACCGGTTGCAGAATCATTGTCCTTTGTCAGTGCAATGTTTATTTTGCCGTTTTCGAGGAAGAAATCAATCATCAGAGGTTCTCCGTTCACTTCGCAAGTGACATAACGGTTTACTACAGAATCCTGCGTGCCTTCGAAGGTAAAAGTACCTTTAGAGATGACTGCGGTATCTAGTTTTGTAAGATTTCTGCCTGTTGCTTCCTGAAGGTAAACAGTGTCGCCGTCAGCAGCGCCTTCTACTGTACCTGTGATAACGTATCCGGCTTTGTTTCCGGTACAAGCTACCATACCCAACGCTGCCGTCGCAATAACTAAATAAGTTAACTTTTTCATGCTTTTGTAAAATTAGTGAATAAATATTTATGCAAAGATAGATTTTTTTTCTGTCTGGCATCGAAAAACACTGTTATATTAGATTAACACGTAGGTGGAAATCGTAGAAATGTGTACCTTTGCAGCCCAAACTTTTAGTATGAATATGCAAGAAGACAAATCCATCATTGAGGTTAGCCATGTATCGAAGTTTTTTGGCGACAAAACAGCTTTGGATGATGTAACTCTGAACGTGAAAAAGGGCGAGTTTGTTACGATTCTCGGACCTTCCGGCTGCGGAAAAACGACATTGTTGCGTCTCATTGCCGGTTTTCAGACAGCTTCGGAAGGCGAAATCCGAATATCGGGTAAGGAAATCACACAGACTCCACCCCATAAACGTCCGGTGAACACGGTATTTCAGAAATATGCCCTGTTCCCGCATTTGAATGTATACGACAATATTGCTTTCGGCCTGAAGCTGAAAAAGACGCCGAAACAGACAATCGGCAAGAAGGTGAAAGCCGCATTGAAGATGGTTGGTATGACAGATTACGAGTATCGGGATGTAGATTCTCTTTCCGGTGGCCAGCAACAGCGTGTAGCTATTGCCCGTGCCATTGTCAATGAGCCGGAAGTGTTGCTGCTCGACGAACCGTTGGCTGCACTCGACCTTAAAATGCGCAAGGATATGCAGATGGAACTGAAAGAAATGCATAAATCTCTGGGCATTACATTTGTATACGTAACTCATGATCAGGAGGAAGCCTTGACATTGAGTGATACGATTGTCGTGATGAGCGAAGGAAAAATCCAGCAGATCGGTACGCCGATTGATATCTACAATGAGCCGATCAATTCATTTGTGGCGGATTTTATCGGAGAAAGTAATATTCTCAACGGAACGATGATTCATGATAAACTGGTACGCTTTTGTGGTACGGAGTTTGAATGCGTGGACGAAGGTTTCGGTGAAAATACTCCGGTGGACGTAGTCATCCGTCCGGAAGACCTTTATATTTTCCCGGTTTCGGAGATGGCGCAACTGACTGGCGTGGTACAGACTTCGATCTTCAAAGGGGTACACTATGAAATGACTGTGCTTTGTGGCGGATATGAGTTCCTTGTTCAGGATTATCATCATTTTGAAGTCGGTGCGGAGGTTGGTCTGCTGGTGAAGCCGTTCGATATTCATATTATGAAGAAAGAACGTGTATGCAATACGTTTGAAGGAAAGTTGCAGGATGCTACTCATGTAGAATTCCTTGGCTGTACGTTCGAATGTGCCTCTGTGGAAGGAATGGAATCCGGTACGGATGTCAAGGTCGAAGTAGACTTTGATAAAGTGATCCTGCAGGATAACGAAGAAGACGGTACACTGACGGGAGAAGTGAAGTTCATCCTTTATAAAGGTGATCATTACCACCTGACTGTATGGTCTGACTGGGACGAGAATGTGTTTGTGGATACGAACGATGTCTGGGATGACGGAGACCGTGTGGGTATTACTATCCCTCCGGATGCGATTCGTGTAATTAAAATAACCGATTAACAGGAAAGGAAGTGAATAAGAAGTTTATAGTATTTTTGTCATCACGTAAGAGCTGGACTCTTCCTTACATTATTTTCTCGGCGATCTTTGTGGTCATACCGTTGGTTCTAATTGTCGTGTATGCGTTTACCGATGATAACGGGCATCTGACACTCGCCAATTTTCAGAAATTCTTCGAACATCCCGAAGCTATCAATACCTTCGTCTATTCCATAGGTATTGCCATTATTACGACTCTTATCTGTATCCTGCTGGGATATCCCGCAGCCTGGATATTAAGCAACAGCAAGCTGAACCGTTCCAAAACGATGGTGGTGCTGTTTATCCTGCCCATGTGGGTGAATATTCTGGTGCGTACTCTTGCCACTGTCGCTTTATTCGACTTTTTCAGCGTTCCGCTGGGAGAGGGAGCACTGATCTTCGGTATGGTTTACAACTTTATCCCCTTCATGATCTATCCCATCTATAACACATTGCAGAAGATGGACCATAGCTACATTGAGGCAGCGCAGGACTTGGGGGCTAATCCTGTACAGGTCTTTTTCAAGGCAGTTCTCCCACTTTCCATGCCGGGAGTCATGAGCGGTATCATGATGGTGTTTATGCCGACCATTTCGACATTCGCCATTGCCGAACTGCTGACGATGAACAATATCAAACTCTTTGGTACTACCATTCAGGAGAATATCAATAACAGTATGTGGAACTATGGGGCAGCACTTTCGCTGATCATGCTGCTGCTGATAGCCGCGACTTCACTGTTCAGTACCGATGATAAGGATAATACGAACGAAGGAGGTGGGCTATGGTAAAGAAGATATTCGCTCAGACTTACCTGTGGGTATTGCTGCTGTTGCTATATTCCCCTATTGTGATCATTGTGATTTATTCTTTTACCGAGGCGAAGGTATTAGGTAACTGGACCGGGTTTTCGACCAAACTTTATTCATCACTGTTTAATACAGGTGCCCATCATTCTCTGATGAATGCCCTAGTTAATACCATTACCATTGCGCTGCTGGCTGCCACGGCATCTACCTTGTTGGGCAGCATTGCTGCCATCGGCATCTTCAACTTAAAAGCACGCTCGCGCAAGGCGATTGGTTTTGTGAATAGTATTCCTATTCTGAACGGTGATATCATAACCGGTATATCGCTTTTCCTTTTATTCGTATCTCTCGGAATCACGCAGGGATATACCACAGTGGTACTGGCGCACATCACTTTTTGTACTCCTTACGTCGTATTAAGCGTTCTGCCGCGCCTGAAACAAATGAATCCGAACATTTATGAAGCTGCCCTCGATTTGGGAGCTACACCTATGCAGGCTTTGCGGAAAGTAATCATTCCGGAGATTCGTCCGGGAATGATCAGTGGCTTTATGCTTGCACTGACACTTTCAATCGATGATTTTGCCGTAACTGTATTTACCATCGGTAATCAAGGGCTGGAAACGCTTTCCACCTATATCTATGCCGATGCCCGCAAGGGAGGTCTGACTCCTGAGCTCCGCCCGTTGTCCGCCATTATTTTTGTGGTGGTACTGGCTTTACTGATAGTAATTAATTACCGTGCCGGAAAAACGAAGAAGAAAGAATCATGAACATGTACTGCTACGTAAATAAAATGAAAAGAATAGTTGCTGTTAACTTGTTTTTGCTGGTGCTGGCTGGTTTTCTGAGCGGTTGCTACAATTCCGGCGAACCACGGGAGAGAGTTCTTAAGATCTATAACTGGGCAGATTATATAGGAGAAGGTGTACTCGAAGATTTCCAGGCGTACTATAAAGAACAGACAGGTGAAGATATACGCATCGTCTATCAGACATTCGACATCAACGAGATCATGTTGACGAAAATAGAAAAGGGACATGAGGATTTTGATGTGGTTTGTCCTTCGGAATATATCATTGAGAGAATGCTGAAAAAGCATCTGTTGTTGCCTATTGACACCACTTTCGCCCATTCCCCTAATTACATGAATAATGTGTCACCATTTATTCGCGAACAGATTAATAAACTGAGTCAGCCGGGTGAAGAAGCAAGCCGTTACGCTGTCTGTTATATGTGGGGGACCGCAGGTATTCTTTATAACCGGGCATACGTTCCCGATTCCGACGCTTTCTCCTGGGAATGTCTTTGGGATAAGAAATATGCAGGAAAGATTCTGATGAAAGACAGCTACCGTGATGCTTACGGAACAGCCGTTATCTATGCCCATGCCAAAGAGCTGGAAGAAGGAACGGTGTCGGTGGAAGACCTGATGAATGATTACTCACCACGTGCTATGGAGATAGCTGAGAAGTATCTGAAAGCCATGAAGCCCAACATCGCAGGCTGGGAAGCCGACTTCGGCAAGGAGATGATGACCAAGAACAAGACCTGGCTCAACCTCACCTGGAGCGGCGACGCCGTCTGGGCCATCGAGGAGGCCGATGCCGTGGGTGTGGAACTGGACTACACCGTCCCCTGCGAAGGCAGCAACATCTGGTACGACGGCTGGGTAATCCCCCGCTACGCCCGCAACGTGAAGGCGGCAAGCTATTTCATCAACTACCTCTGCCAGCCTTCCGTGGCACTGCGCAACATGGATGCCATCGGCTACGTCAGCGCCGTAGCCACACCGGAAATCATGGAGGCCAAGACCGATACCACGCTCGACGTGCACTCCGACCTCAGCTACTTCTTCGGCCCCCTGCCCGGAGCCGACAGCCTGCAGATAGACCCGGTACAATATCCTGACCGCCGAGTAGTGGAACGCTGCGCCATGATACGCGACTTCGGCGACCGCACGGAACTAGTGCTCGAGATGTGGAGCCGCGTGAAAGGTGACAATCTCAACACAGGCATCGTGCTGCTCATCTTCGCCGTTTTCGGTCTGCTCTTCATCTGGCTGGTATATGCCAAGATACGAAAGTACAAGCAGAAACGCCGCCACCGTCTCCGCAGAAAGCGGAAAAGGGGATGAGCAACACATTGTTTACCTAAAAACCCGTCAACGTGCAAGGAACAAAGAATCTGACACAAGGCCCCATCAACCGCCAGCTTTTCACGCTGGCAATGCCCATCATGGCCACCTCGTTCATCCAGATGGCCTACAGCCTGACGGACATGGCATGGGTAGGGCGTCTGGGCAGTGAGTCCATGGCTGCAGTAGGTGCGGTAGGCATACTGACGTGGATGTCCGGTTCCATAGCCTTGCTAAATAAAGTAGGTTCGGAAGTCAGCGTAGGACAATCCATAGGTGCGCGCAACGAACAGGATGCCCGGCAGTTTGCTTCGCACAATATCAGTATTGCCTTGCTCATCTCCATCTGCTGGGCTGCTTTGCTATTCTTGTTTGCCAATCCCATCCTGCGTATATTCGAGCTGAAAGAGCATATCACGGAAAATGCCGTGACTTACTTGCGTATTGTCTCAACAGGACTACCGTTCGTGTTTCTGTCCGCAGCCTTCACCGGAATATACAATGCGGCAGGACGAAGTAAAACACCCTTCTATATCAGCGGCACAGGATTGATTATGAATATCATACTCGATCCGCTTTTCATCTTCGGTTTCGGCTGGGGAACGGTAGGTGCAGCACTTGCCACATGGCTGGCCGAGGCTACGGTATTCGGTATATTCATCTATAAGCTACGCTATAAAGACGATCTGTTAGGTGGATTTCCCTTCCTGACACGTCTCAAAAAGAAATATACCCGGCGTATATTCAAGTTGGGACTTCCAGTTGCCACACTGAATACTTTGTTCGCTTTTGTCAATATGTTCCTTTCACGTACATCTTCGGAACAAAGTGGACACATTGGTCTT
>OGJS01001263.1_pt1 | contig 11638 bp, 20 predicted proteins | sample 1572241 | NCBI WGS metagenome assembly OGJS01 (sample SAMEA2582145, study PRJEB24529) | metagenome | biome: Human gut stool | place: China | collected 2011 | reverse complement strand
ATAACTAAACTTGTTCAATTTTGTAAGATAGCATCAAATCGTCGATAAGACCTCTAACGCCCTCTTCGTCATAAATACCTGGGTCGATAATCGGTTCAGCTATCCAATCAGCAGTCCACACATAATCTGCATTTTCTGGCCAGCGAAAGTTAGGATATATTTCCTCTACATCCTCCCATTCATCCCATTGATCTTTTGTGTTCTTGCAAATACAGTTGGATGATTTCATTTCTTGCCCGTAGATTAACTCCCATGCCACTTTATAAGAATCTACCGTTCCTAATACTCTTGGTTTATAGCCGTTTAAATCGATTACTCTTAACATTTTTGGTTCCTCCCCATACAATCTTTCCATACCCTGGCGCGATACTAGCCAGGTGCCCTTTGCCTTCCTACACTCATCTGATGTGAATCTAGGTGGCGTATTCCGTTGACCAGAGCACGCTTGCTTCACCGTAACTGGACTGATCTTCCAACGCTCCGCAGCTTCCGCGGAGGTCATAACGTCCTCGAACTTCATAGGTACCTCCTTATTTGCCCCAACCTAATGCGATTTCAGTATCATTTTGCATTTCTGCAACGTTCCATTCTTTTAGATATACAACTTTGTTATTGTCGATAACTAGAACATGGTTAAATTTAAAGTACTTGTTGGAAGTGTGCTTCACTTCACCGAAGAACTTAGTCAATTGAGATTCTTTTACGCTTTTTAGAAATTCACTGTATTTACTCATGGTATGTACTCCTTTTTATCTCCCTTACCTTTGTCTATATTATACATCGTATTCGATGTATTAGCAAGTACTAATTTTAATAAATTTCATAAAAGTGCAAAAATAAAAAGGCCTATCAACCTAGATATTATTCTAAGCTGATAGGCCTTTTAATCTTTTGTCATTCTTTCGATAATCTTTTGAAATCAATCCATGAGTCCACCTGCTCATGCTCAGGAGATATATGGATCACCTCGCTATCGATGAATTACCACTCCAATTATCGCTCCCGCTCCCACCACCTGGGATATGTTGCGTTGCATCTTGAGTCGCTTGATTGTTAGATTGTCCCTTTCGATTTTGTTCTTCAATATATCTAAAGAGTTCTGCATTTCGCTCAAGGCAGCTTCTTGCTTCACTGAGGTTTCCTTGGCTTTGTCCAATTCGCTCTCCAATCTGTTGATTGTATTGTGAGCTTCTGTCAATTCTTGCCCCTGCTTCACGACTAAGGTCTGTGCTTCTGTCAATGGAACGTTGGATGCTTCGATTGAGCTCAAGGCTTTCGCGTTGTTGCTCTTGAGCTCGTTCCACTGCGTCAACGGCACGGTGATAGTCGGTTCCGCTTGGTTGGTAGAGGATATATCCGATGCAAAGCAAGGTGACGCACACAATACTACCGATAAGAATATAGCGGTTACGAGTGCAATCAAATAGGCTTTTGATTCTTTCATACATTATACCCCTCCCATATAATCAGTAATGCCTCGTGCAATCGCACGGACAATAGTATCTAAATCATTAGTCAGCATAGCATGGTCTTCTTCATTATCAATGAATGCCATTTCAACTAATACTGCAGTTGCATCCGTACCGTTTAGTACCCAAAGGTCATCACGTTTCTTAACACCACGATCAACTGTATTAATGCTTCGGATAATTTGTGATTGGATATCATTGGCCAAACGTTGCCCATTAAAGGACTTGTACAAAGTTTCAGTACCCCGAGCTTGTGTATTGAATGCATTGCAATGCAAGGATACAAATATATCAGCTCCCCAAGAATCGGATTCAGCGCATACTAGCCCTAAATCATCATCTTGAAGAGTACGAACTTCGCACCCTGCTGTTTCTAAATAGCGTGCCAACATCTTGCCCGCATCACGTGCCACATCACATTCACGGGTACCATACACAGGATTAACTGCCCCACTATCTAAGTTAATGTCGTGTCCTGGATTAATAAATACTTTCATCGTTTATCCTCCTTTTCTAATTGATCGGGAACGCCGTTACCGTCCTTATCTATCCAAAGCGCCAAGAACCCCACAAGGGCTGTTAATACGCTAGGAATAAATATATGGTCAATAATGTTAATCCCTACATCGATTAGCTTGTTAGCTTCAACTGATACATATCCTTTGGCAAAAGCCATGCAATAGGCAATAACTACTAATAAAATAGGCACTAGCATAACAAATACTAGCACCCGTGTAGCGAATATACCTGTAGGGTGGAAATTGGCCACCCTTACAGATTGATATGATTTTTTAATTGTATTGATGAGATTTGGTGGTATGTTCATGCAATTCCTCCTTAATATCATCAACACGAGCTTCGATACCATCGACTCTTGATGTCAATTTAACATGCTCGGTATATGCTTTGGTTCGTTGCTCACGAGACAATTTAATTTCGTCCTTTAAATCTTTTAGCGTATCAGTGAGCACGCCCATTTTTTCCTGAAACATTAAAGTGTCTTGCATTCGTTGCAAATCCAACTTTTCGAGCAATGGAATAACTAAAACCTTATACCCTATACCTGCAACTATACTGACAATAGTCAACGTTGTTAGAATATCATTCAGTTCGAATTGCCATGTCCACATTTAATCTCCTTCCGTTTGTGCTTCGCTTTCATTTAAAGAGAGTAAATCATTGTGCACGCATCCTTCATTAGGACACGTACCATCTTCGTTGAGTACTTCCCAACAGTACTCACAAAATTCCATTACAGGAACTTTACTTCCTCCAACATATTTAGGCATATTATTGCACCTCCTTAATACGTGCTACCATTTCTCCATTTAATTTAATGTACTGTGCGCTAATAGCTGTGGTAGGTTTTCCCATTAACAGTAATCTGCGTTGGGCTTCTTCTAGCGTTTTAAAGCGAGGTTCATACTCTGCTTTAATAGCATTGATCTTTTCTTCTTTTGTTGGGATGTATTCAATTACTGGCGGATTTACAAATTCACCATTTACATATGCTTTACCGCTTATGAATTGTGCTTGCATTTCACCATCCCCTGTTACGATGTTAGCAGTTGGATACGCCTGCTTCGCTAATCGCGTTGTTTCTTCTAAGGTGTCAGCATGAACACCTACAACGTAGGAAGTTTGGCGAACACCATGCTCATTTAATACAAATACATAGTTCATACTTTTATCCTTTCTTGGAGGTAGAAATGAAATTAATTGAGAAATTAAAAGGGGCTCATGAACGCCCCTATGTTGCGTATAAAGTTGTTGGTTATTATTCCTCTTATAATGAGGCTAAGGAGGCATTAAACAATGCTCATACGTTAAACGATGTATATCATTCATGGTTAGAGTTGCATTCATTAAATGTTTCATCACATACCATGAAAGGATATGAATGTGCTTATCATCATGTATCATCAATATCTCACCGCCCTATCAACGAAATCACATATATGGATTTGCAAAATATAATATCTGACATGCTAAAGAGCGGACTCTCTTATTCCTCGTGTAAGAAAGTTCGCTCTTTGCTTAATCAACTCTATTCATTTGCAATTATTAATGACTGGTGTTCCAAATCATACAGTCAATATTTGAATATTGGCCACAATATTCCTAAACGCCCACGCAAGGTATTTACCACTAACCAAATTAACCGCTTATGGAGTATCAATGCAGAATTACCATTAATACTCTTATATACTGGATTGCGTGCCAGTGAATTAATTAATTTAAAAAGCACCGATATTAATCGCAAACAACGGTATTTAAAAGTTACTAGCAGCAAAACAAAAGCAGGTATCCGCATCATTCCCATTCATCATCGCATATGGCCATTTATTGAATATCGACTATCTAACAAATGGATCATAAATGAACGGAATTATGTTTCCCTTTCTAATGCTTTTAAATTAACTATGAATGCTATTAACGCTAAACATACTCCACATGATTGCCGTCATTCATTCGCTACTAGATTAGATGATGTAGGTGCTAACTATAATGCTAAACGATTATTATTAGGCCATGCATCATCTAATGTTACCGATGGAGTATATACACATAAATCACTTAGACAATTACGCAAGGCCATTGAAATGCTTAAATAACCAAGGGGGAAGAAAATTAAATTTAACCATCTATGATGGTAGAAAATATGATGTTCAATTTCCTATTTCTTATGCAAAAGAATGTATTGGTGTTTTACAAACATTAGAATGGCCTATTGCTATTGGTGGTGCATCAGTTGCTTACACAGATAAAAGAACTACTACTGGTTATACAATCGTTGCTGATGCATCTAGTGCAGCATATAATAGTGATTTATTTTATGTTGCGTTCGGAATTTAGCCAAGGGGGAAAACAACAAGCCGGCGAGCAAAAACAGTCAGACATAAATAATTTGGCCAATACAACAAATCGAGTTGTATTTCCTATTGCATTCACAACAGGTCATTTATTTCATTCTTTTGAAATAATAGCTAGTGATACTTCTATATTTTGGGGTAACTCCGGAGCAAGTTGTATTACAAGAAGGATTTCAAATACGGATATGCGATATGAAGTACACTCCAGTTATCAAACAATGTTGAAAGCTGACTCGATTGTTGAATGGTTTGTAATTGGCTTTTAAATGCCTATAGCAATGTATCTCATTTTGATTTGTTCTATAGCATTACTGTTCTCACTAATTACAGCATAAAATCCAGTAGTTGTAATCTGGCTTTCGCTAAATCCTATACGTGCTAAATGTCTCATTTCTACTTTATTAATCGCATATGGATGCACGTATAAAGACTTAATTTTAAAAGCAATGGGGAATGTAAACTGCTCTTGCCTTTGTTGACTTCCTATATCGTAGTATGCTTGGGTATCGTTATCATTTCCCCCTTGGTTAAATACCTACTGTTAGCCACCAACAATATATTTCCTTATCTACATCAGAATCGCCCCAAACATCAGTAGTTAGATGTACTTTGCTCAATCCTTCCATACCAGAATACATTGATACCATATTGATTGAGAATTTATGAGTTAAATCATATTCTGGGTTAGAAACTGGAATAAAGAATTTACTATAAGAAATAGGTAGCGTTATAGTAGCCTCTCTATTCCCTCTTACAAGGTTGTTTCCCCCTTGGTGATTAAATACCAACAGCAATCCAACTAATGCCAGTTACACTATTTTGTGCAGTCATATAAGTGAATTTTAAATTTGTGATAGATTTAATTGCGCTAGTTACCCATCCATCTTGGTCTAATGTATCAGCAATATTAATAATATTAACTGATGGGAGATTATTAAATGCAATAGGGTATACAGTGTCATCGTTGTAAATATTACGCCCTACAGTAATATTTACTTTTCCCCCTTGGATAATTAAATTCCCAAACAGCTTGCCCAAACAGATATACCACGCATTTACATTGCTGAAATCATATCTCACACCTAAGCTTGATAAAGTCTCTGTATCTAATGCTTTAATTACATCTTTTGAATTTTTAATATTCAAATTAGAAAGCAATGTTTTTACCAATGCTAGTGTAGGTGCTAGGCTTTGTTTATCGCTTTCATCTGTTGGTGTAATCATATTATTGACTTTATTGATAATCGCCTTAAACCGATTATCATGTGCGTGTTCATCGGTATTGTGCGCTTCCAGATCATGCACAGAGGCTACCCCATTATCGGAAATGATTGCTTGCACCTTTTCCGCATTGCCAACCACAGTAGTAATCGTAAATGTGTAGCTATCCATTGGCGTATTCTTATCTGGGATGTAGTCAACGTAGTTGCCCCCATTTGTGTAGGAGAAAAGCACCTCTTGTCCATTCTCGCCTGCTTTGGCCACGAGCCCTATTTCTCGTGCATAAAAACCGGCTTCAAGGTTTTTATTCGAGAGTAGCCCCTGTACCATAAATTGGCCATCGCCTGTTTTAACACTTTTAGTAATCGCCAATTCCAGGCGCTTATCAGTCAATGCCGTAGCGCGTGGAATTGATGCGGGCATGTCGCCTGCACCGATAACGATTTTTGTAAAAATCAAAGCCTGCTTACTCGCATTAGCTTCCGCAATAGTATTTGTCCCCGCCATTGTAGTAATGACGGCAGGATATTTCGCCATGTATACCTCCTATATATGAATAAATTGGTGAACGGTAATTACGCCACCGACATAAAGCTGTTGCGTTTGTGGACCTGTCGCGATTGTAAGGCTTGGTTCAGCTACGGCACTGCCTGCAGCTGTTGCAATACCACCGACATACACACCGCCTGAATTAATAGTGTGTACATATTCGATACCATCTAGCCAGGACCTTTTATTCTTGACGAATTCTAATATACGGAGCACGCGCTCTCGTATATTCGGTGCCATCATATAACCGGACATCTGCAGCTTAAAATGATAAGGCTTGCCACCGTCATAATCCCAATTTTCCACGACTTCACAATCCGAATAAAGCTCTCCGATAGCTTCCTCAACTAATCCAACTGTGCCCTTTCTTCGATGCCAAGCGATAGAACTCAAAATTAATTTAATCTTTTGTTCTCTAGCTACAGCTTCATCGTAGAAGTCAACGTGTAAATGCCAGGCTAACTCATCTAGTATTGGCGTGCTTAACTCATTAAGATGCGACAAGATAGTTAGTCTATCCACGAACGGCATCAACGCCATAAGTCGCAACGTAACCACTTCAGCCAAAGCTTGAACATTAGCATCATTAGCAATCGAGCCCGGTAGCGTATCCTTTAATTTGAATTTGTAGAGATCATTCATGCTCTACACCCCCGTATGTGATAGTCTTACCGGTACACTGTGCCAATTCCACTTGGTAGCCATCTTCCTTCTTGCCGTCTTTCACAACAGTAAATACAGGGGATGTTACGCTAACACGTTTTGCCCCAGCTTCCATTACACGGCGAATTAATTCAGATGGAATGATATCACGCCCCACTTTCCCGGATTGCCATTGTATATAATCCGTAACCGCCGCATCGACTCTACTCTTAATCGTGTCCGCATAATACGAATTATCCGAATCAATGTAGTACTGAATATCGATACTATAATTCTTAGCAATTGGCGCTTTTACAGACACATTATCGGTAAGTGGACGCACCTTCTTATCGGTGAGCGCGGCTTCCACTAATTTAAGAATTTCTTCTCCGGCAATTTCACCAGATACAAGGCCTGGATATACAACTACATCTCCCGGTTTAGGCGATACAACTTTCACGGAGCTGATAAGAGCAGATGCCTTTTTTGTAAAAAATTCATACGCTCCTTCCGCTCCAGCACATGAGAAGCTTTCAGGAGCTTCCCTGATACGTTCACGGAACGCATCGTCCGCCTCCGTATCGGCGCCACCTTCAGAGATTGTAATATTGGTTACACTTGCAATATATGGAATCGGATCCACAAGAGTAGTAATCGCCCCTGCTGGATACCCATTCCCTTTAGCTGAAGCTTCTGTGCATACCGCTTTTACTTGTATCGTGGTTTGTGTAGCAGATAGATAGTAAGGCTCTGTAGTTGCAAAAAACACGTTATCACCTGAAGTAAAGCGTGTACCTTTTGGAATGGCTATGCCTTCGGGTCTTGACATTGATGCGGTTAACTTCATAGTAGTGACTGCGCCCGTAGCTTGTAAGCGTTCCACACCTAACGCAATGCCGATATGGTCTAAGTTATTTCCTCTAGCATAGGCCAGAAGATTCTGCTTGCCCGTATCGTTGATGCGGTTTAACAATAAAATCACAATATTAGTAATCGTTAATAGGAATAAGCGAATAGGGTCCGCCGGTGCTAACTTTCGCCCAGTAACAGAGGTGTAGAGGGCGAATATTTCCTTTTCAACGGCTTCTTTATCCGCCGTGACAAAGTTGATTTCAGGTAAATTCATTATTATCGCCTCCACGGTGGTAAATTAATAGTCGCCCTTATATCTACATCAGGGCATTTCAAAATAAGGTTGGCGGGCAATATCACATATTGAGCGTACTCTTGATTAGCTTCTAGCAATACATTCATGTAAGCTTCGTTACCATACACTTTAAAGGCGATACCGTCCCACATATCCCCTTGGATGGTTCTATACTGATTCATAGCCACCTACACTTCCTAGCCATTCATCTTTTATAGCAATCGATACCTTAGGCAGCAAATGTCCTTCTTCCGCATCAGTTGCTTCTGTACTTTCAAAGTCAACGGACACAACTCTACATCGTGGCTCATATTCAGTAATGGCCCGAATCACCTCTGCAGATATTCTGGCCATTGCTACCGGTAGTGGTAGGTCAATGACGGTTCCATCAATACCAAATCGCCTATCAAGAGGTACGGAAAATTGCGTTGTAGAAATAATGGTTCGCACATTTTGAATGATTTCAGTAAGAACATCCTTCGGCGCAAAATCAATGCCATCAAGGCGAGCACTCACATCAATTTGCATTCGTATCGCCTCCTTGTTTAGGTGTGATTACAACTTTAGGAATATCAGGCGCCTCCTTCAGCGTTACATTAATGGATGCGGACAATACATTACCTCGATTATCAATCGTATTCATCGCTGCGCTTATACTGGTAATCAGTAATTTGTGCTCACTAAATGGCTTACCATTAATAATCAACTGTTCGGCTTGTCCTTCTCGGCACATCTTGGCCACTTCTTCAATTTCTTTTAGAGGGTCAACGCCCAATAGCTTATTAAAGTTCATCGTAAAAGAAATATCATCCGCATCAGGTCCCAAGAATTCAAGTATCGGCTTTTGCCCTATGATTTCATGGGATGCTGTTCGAGCGTTGATATTCCGTGCCAATGCATCGAACGTACGCACTGTATGAGAAGATGCCACAAACACAATTTTTCCAAAGCTTCCTAATTGGCGTTGCGGTAGGTATCCTCCTAGGCCAAACTTATCCGCTAAATTAGATAGGCGAGAGTAAGCCACATCGCCTAATTGCGTATTTTGTAAATTCTTTAAACCTTGTGAATTAAAGTTCTTCTTATAGTTGGCAGCAGTACTGCCTAATTTACTAAATAGTGATATGTTACTCACCTCCTATCTATTCGGCGTGCCGGTGCTTCCGCCACCTGGAACGACGCCGCCGTGCGTATGTGACACTAAACTAATTCCGTTAACCACTACATCCCCAGAAGGGGCGTTGATAGTTAAATTACCGGTACAATTAATTACAAGACCACCACCGTCCGCATCATAGGAGACGGTCGAGCCGTCCACAAATTTGATACCGTGGATATTCTGCCCATTAAAAGAGGGCTTATCCTTGGCATTATACGTAGTGCCTAAGATGTAGCCCTGGGACAAATTATTATCTTGAGGTAGAAACAAACACAATACCTGTTCGCCAACGCCTGGCATCCAGTAGTGTTTATTATTTTGTGATCCGTGTGAAAGTACTTCGAGTGGATACGATACTAAATCGTCACGGTCAGGAAATGTTACCCTTGCTGTCATAGTTGAAGGGTCTGTACTAGATACGATGCCGTCACGAATTAAATTTTTTAACGCCACACTAATATCCATCTAAGCACCTCCTTATATCTAGGCTTTGTGTATATCCGCCACCAACCTTATGGGAGCATTTACTAATGATATACTTGCCGTCGAATTTACCAAACCCTTTTAAATTGATTGTGGCTGATGCGGCCAACACGATATGTCCAAGCATAGCAACAGAACCAGTAATTTCATTCTTGTTCTTTTCGCGTAGCTTTTTCTTGGCCAAACGTTCCGCTTCCGCCTGTGTTTCACAACTTTGGTTAACTTGTAGTATCTTGCCTTGCGTTTTGTGAGGGTCCTTAAACGTATACTCAATGGTACTCTTTTGCTTAGTGCTCTTGTGCTTTACGTGGCATCCCCAATACACATCCTTTAATGACGTCTTTAAAGAGTAGCTACCTTGATAGGGAATGATTTCCCCAAGCTCCTTAATTTGTTCTTCTGTAAGGTCTGTAGGCATTGGCCCCTTAATTAGCGTTGCGACTACTTTTTCTGTTTCGAACTTTGTTTCATCAAAAATAATCACTTGCTTATCTGAAACCTTTAGCGCCAGCCCGTTATCCTTACAGACTTTCATCAAGAATTCTAAATCAGATTGGTCCGATTGCTCGACACGATCTAAATTAATCGTCTCAGGTGTATCGTAAAATAATTCAAGGCCTGCACCTTTCGCTAGTTCCTCCGCAACAGATTTGAGCGTAGTCTTCTCCCATGACTTACTCTTTAATTCCCCTCTTAACTTGGATTCATCTGGAATACTAACAGCCCCTATGGTGACCTCGTGCGGTGGGTTTTTACAAGTAATTTCATCAATTTCAAACTGCCCGCATTTCATTTCTATCTCGTCTCCGAGTTCATTCCAGTTATGGAATACGATTGATGCGGTTAGCTTAGCCCCCTTTTCAGGGAACCAGTCGGACATCCAAAGCTCTTCTATATCATGTAAAGTGATTGATATATCGTCAGCTTCTCCTGACATGACATCGTTATAGCTGAAATCCTTTAAGTAAGGAACCAGGTCTTGTGTAATGTCCTTTTGGTCATACTGCAGTTTGACAGTAACATAGCGCAAATTACTAGGCATAGCTTACACGCCCTTTCCGGTTTTGGATTTCGGCAAGGCGTGCTTCTAGGTCATCCAGCGCTCCGCCTACAGCACTTTTAATTTGTTGTACAGCACTTGCATCCGCATTACCATTAATAGTGATGTTGATTGGTGCGGATACGGATACTGCAGAGTTGCCTTCACCTGGGAAAAGCCCCATCATAGCACCAGTTTGACGCCATAATGCTTCGGCCCTTGGTGTACCATTGATAGGAATCGCAGCTTCATCGGATTCTTCGGCAAACGTAGTAAGGAACGCGCCTTTCCCATAAATACCGCCTTTTGCGTTATGTTGCACCGTTTGCCCATTAGCTGTTGCCGTGCCTTCTACTCTTGCTTGAATTGGTTTACTAAAAATGGATCTAACCCATTCCCATTTTTCACTAATCCAATCAAATAAACCTCCGAGTTTACTCATAACCCAGTCATAGAATTGGCCAAGCGCTGCTTTAGGGTCTTCCCATAATAGAGTGAACCAGGCTTTTACTTGGTCCCAGTTAGCAATTAACCCCATTGCCGCATAAATTAACCATCCTATAGGACCGGCCATGAACGCGATAATGGCAGCTGTAGGGGATTCCCACATCGAAGTACAGAATGCAGATACGGCTTCAAAATTATTTGATAACCAAACTAGCGCCGCTATTAAAGCTACCACGGCGATAATAACCAGGCCGATAGGGTTTGCTGACATAGCTGCATTTAACGCCCATTGCGCCGCGGCAGTAGCATACATAGCGATACTACTTGCTACCATTCCTGCCCTATGAATGCCCGATGCGATTACGTTGCGCATAGTTGCTACACGTTCCGATTCCATCATAAGTTTATAAGCCGCATGGGCTGCCATTACGCTGTAATATATAGCTCGTGCTGCTTTATAAGCAATTACCATGCCCGCTACTGCTACGCTTGTTTTGATAATGCCTTCAGTAAGCTCCGGATGTTCGCCGGCTACTTTTGACACATACGCGGCCTCATTAGCTAAAGAATCGCCCAATTCTGCAAGGGTGGGCAACATCGTACTTCCTA